>ERZ1106951.1215-NODE-1215-length-23303-cov-35.652228_pt1 | contig 23303 bp, 19 predicted proteins | sample MGYA00403676_ERZ1106951 | MGnify/ENA primary metagenome ERZ1106951 (study PRJEB35170, sample SAMEA104062398) | human gut metagenome | biome: human gut; feature: human-associated habitat; material: faeces | place: Denmark | collected 2012-04-23 ...
TTCTGCAGCGCTATCAGGAGCTGCAGGACATCATCGCCATTCTGGGCATGGACGAGCTGGACGACAACGACAAGCTCACCGTCGTCCGCGCCCGCAAGCTGCAGAAGTTCCTCTCCCAGCCCTTCGCGGTGGCCGAGAACTTCACCGGCCTGCAGGGCAAGTATGTGCCGCTGAAGGATACCGTGCGCAGCTTTGCCGCCATCGTGGACGGCGAGGCCGACGACCTGCCGGAGTGGGCCTTCTTCAACGTGGGTACGCTGGAAGATGCCCGCCAGAAGGCCGCTGAAAAGGGCGGTGCCGTCTGATGAACAAGTTCATCCTGAACATCACGGCATCCAGCGGTGAGTTCTACCAGGGCTATTGCGAAGACCTCACCCTGCCCACCGGCGACGGTGTGTACGGCGTGCAGGCCGGCCACAGCCCGGTGCTGGTGGCTCTGCACATGGGCATGCTGCACTTTGTGGTGGACGGCGAGAGCCGCGACATCCTGGTGGGTGACGGCATCGCCGAGGTGACCCCGGCTTATGTGATGGTGCTGGTGGACAGCGCCGAGCGCCCGGAGGACATCGACAAGAACCGCGCCGAGGCAGCCCGCATCCGTGCCGAGGAGCGCCTGCAGCACAAGCAGAGCATGCACGAGTATTACCAGAGCAAGATCGCTCTCAGCCGTGCCATGCAGCGCCTGCAGACTTCGGCAAAGTACCGCCGCTGAGCAGCAAGATGACAAAACACCCGATTTCCCGGAGTTTTTCTGGGGAAACGGGTTTTTTGTTTTGTTTGTTTGAACCCTCTCCGTCTTTGCTCCGCAAAGCCACCTCTCCCGAGGGGAGAGGCCTTGGCTTAACGATGCAGTCTGTATGGATCGCCAAAGGCTCCCCCTTCGGGGGAGCTGGCATCGAACGAAGTGAGATGACTGAGAGGGTTCCCCCTTGACAATCTTCCTACAAAGTGATATTATTTTGATATCACAAAGAAACACTTCCGCACCCTGAGAAGGAGGGACTTGTTATGGAAGAAAAGATTCTGCAGACCCGCAAGAACGGCATGGCTGTGCTGCTGCTCACGCTGCTGGGCTATGCGGCCGCCGTGGCACTGTTCGTGTACAGCATCGTGCTGCTGGACGACAGCCTGTTTCCGGGCGTCCTGCTGCTGATTTTGGCCATCGCCTACTGCATTGCAGGCATTTTCCTGTTCTGCGGCCTGCGGGTGCTCAAGCCCCAGGAAGCGCTGGTGCTCACCCTGTTCGGCGATTACATCGGCACCCTGAAGGGCGAGGGCTTTTACTGGGTGAACCCCTTCTGCACTGCCGTCAACCCTGCTGCGGGCACCAAGCTGAGCCAGAGCGGCGATGTGAACAGCGGCGAGGGCGGCATGGCCGCCCTGCTCAAGGCCGGCAACGGCAGCAGTATCCAGACGACGGAGCTGACCAGCAAGAAAATTTCCCTCAAGATGATGACCCTGAACAACTCCCGCCAGAAGATCAACGATTGCCTGGGCAACCCGGTGGAGATCGGCATCGCGGTCATCTGGCGGGTCACCGACACCGCCAAGGCCGTGTTCAACGTGGACAACTATAAAGAGTACCTCTCCCTGCAGTGCGACAGCGCCCTGCGCAATGTGGTGCGCGTCTACCCCTATGATGTGGCCCCCAATGTGGACACCACCGGCGACGGCGTGGCCGACGAGGGCAGCCTGCGCGGCTCCTCCGAGGTGGTGGCCGCCCGCATCCGCGATGAAATTCAGAAGAATGTGGCCGAGGCCGGTATCGAGGTAGTAGAAGCCCGCATCACCTACCTGGCCTATGCGCCCGAGATCGCAGCCGTGATGCTGCAGCGCCAGCAGGCCAGCGCCATCATCGACGCCCGCAAGATGATCGTGGACGGTGCCGTGGGCATGGTGGAAATGGCTCTGGACCGCCTGAACGAGAACAAGGTGGTGGAGCTGGACGACGAGCGCAAGGCGGCGATGGTCTCCAACCTGCTGGTGGTGCTGTGCGGCAACCGTGATGCCCAGCCCGTTGTGAACAGCGGCAGCCTGTACTGATGGCAGAACCCAAAAAGCAGGTGCCCCTGCGCCTGAACGCGAAGCTCTACGATGCCCTTGCCGCCTGGGCAGAGGATGACTTCCGCTCGGTGAACGGACAGATCGAATATCTGCTCACCGAGTGCGTGCGCCAGCGCAAAAAGAACGGCAAATACGTCTCCGACCAGATCGACGTCCCGCCGGAGCTGGACATCAAATAAACGGGAAACACACCCCGGCAGCTTGGACACCCTCTGAGCTGCCGGGGCTTTTTTGCTGCAGGGCGCTTGCCAATTACCGGCCTGCATGGTAAACTGACAAAGAGTAAACGGGTGGATCTGCCCGGGCAGCGGGCTGTGATGCGGAGGGGATCGAGATGAAGATACTTGTTGTGGAGGATGGGCAGCAGGCCGCCGGCTCTCTGGCACGCACCCTGTGCCGCGCCGCACCCGGCAGCGAATACCTCTGCGCCCCGACCGCCGCCGACGCCCTGCGCCTGGCGCGCCGTGGCCCGCTGGACGCGGCCTTCCTGGACCTGGAAATGCCGGGCATGGGGGGCCTTGCCGTGGCACGCACGCTGCAAAAACTGCAGCCCCGCTGCAACCTGATCGTGGCCACCGCGCACCCGGAGTATGCGCTGGAAGCACTGCAGATGTTCGTGAGCGGCTTTCTGCTCAAACCGGCCGGCGAGGCCGATGTGCGCGCCGTGCTGGCAAATCTGCGCTACCCGCCCGCCGAAGCCCCCGCAGGCATCAAAATTCAGTGCTTCGGCAACTTTGAGATCTTTGTGGGCGGCCGCCCGCTGGCCTTCAAGCGCAGCAAGAGCAAGGAGCTGCTGGCCTATCTGGTGGACCGCAACGGTGCTGCCTGCACCAACGGCGAGATGCTGGCCGTTTTGTGGGAGGACCGGCCCGACACCGCCTCGCTGCACAGCCACCTGCGCAACCTGATCTTTGATCTCAACCACACGCTGGAGGGCGCGGGCGTCACCGGCCTGCTGGTGCGCGGCCGCAGCATGCTGGCCATCGACACCGGCAAGGTGGACTGCGATTACTACAACTACCTGCGGGGCGACCGCTCGTCCGCCAACACCTACCGGGGCGAGTATATGACCCAGTATTCCTGGGCGGAGGTCACCCGCTCGGCCCTGCGCCAGCAGGCGGCGGGCGCGGCAAACCAGCCCGTCGGCCTTCCCAGCGAAAGCGCCCCGCCGACGAGGCTGTGAGGGACCTCTACGCCCACTACGCCCTCTCAGTCACCTTCGGTGACAGCTCCCCCAAAGGGGGAGCCAAGACCGTGGAGGGAGCGTTTCTTGCCTCTCCCTTTGGGAGAGGTGGCTGCGACCAACGGGAGCAGACGGAGAGGGCGCAGAGCGCGTGCACACGAAAAAAAGCATCTGCAGCGAACACTGCAGATGCTTTTCTTTTTGCCTTTTTGCTTACTTTTTCAAATATTCATCCCACCCGGAGGAAGTGACCACCTGCTGGTCGGTGGTGCACCAGAGGGCCTCCACGCCGTCCAGGCCTTCCACGATCTTCTGCCCTTCCTCCAGCGGCATACAGAACAGGCCGGTGGTCAGGCAGTCGGCAAGGCCGGAATCGCTGCACAGCACCGTCACGCTGTTGAAGTAGGCGGCCGGGAACAGGGTGTCCGGGTCGATGAGGTGGTGGTAGCGCTTGCCGTCCACCACATAATACCGCTGGTAGTCGCCGCTGGTCACCAGCGCCATATCGCTGATGTTGATGGGGCTGGTGAGCATGGTGTCGGAGGTGTAGTAGTCCGAAGCGTTCCAAGGGTCCTCCACGCCGCCGGTCCACTGGGTGCCGTCGGGCTTGGTGCCAATGGCGCGGATGTTGCCGCCCACGCTCACCAGCGCGCTGGTCAGGCCCCGGGCTTCGGCGGCCTGGCAGGCCATCTCGGTGGCGTAGCCCTTGCCCACGCTGCCCACGTCCAGCGACATTTCCGGGTCGGCCAGGTAGACCGTCTTTGCGTCTTCGTCAATGACAAGGTCGTTGATGTCGCAGTGCTGGGCGGCGGCTTCCAGTTCCTCGGTGGTGGGCAGCTTGTTGTCGGCCTCGTTCTCGTTGGCCTCGGCGGCTTCGCGGTAGGTGTGCCAGATGCGCAGCACGCTGCCCATGGCGATGTTCAGCTTGCCGTTCGTGGTCTGGTACATCCGGTCGGCCAGCTCCAGCATGGACAGGATGCGGTCATCCACTTCAACGGGGGCCTTGCCCGCGTTGTCGTTGATGGTCTTCACGTTGGTGATGCCGTCGTAGTCGTTGTAGATGTCGTAGAGCTGGTTGTAGGCAACCAGGTCGGCGTGCAGAGCGTCCATCTGGGCGTTGAATTCGTCCTCGCTGTCGCAGTAGGCAATGACGGTAGTGATGGTGTCGAACACGTCGTAGAAGACGGCGGTGTAGCGCTCCTGGGTGGGCTTTTTGGCGCTGCAGCCCGCCAGCAGGCTCAGGCACAGCGCCCCGGCCAGCAGGGCGGCCAGCAGGCGTTTGGCGCAGGTCAGTTTCATAAGGGCTTGCTCTCCTTTGCGGCGGTAAAGGCGGCGTGCTCCTCCTGCAGGTGGGCCAGCAGGTCACCGAAGACCCAGCTGCGGTTCGCAGGCGTCACCACGGCCTTGAGGGGGATGTTCACCTGGGCCTGCTTCATCAGGTCCAGCAGGGTGTCCACGTCCTTGTCCTTGAAGTTGGCCAGCACCAGCGCCGGGGGGTAAGCGCCCGGCTCCAGCACCAGGGTGCGGGCGGTTTTGGTCTCCACTTCGCCCAGCAGCTGGGCCACGGTCCTGCCTGCATCGGCAGGGGAGACGAGCAGCAGCTTCATGCCAAAAGCAGGAGCCATGCCCTCCAGCTTGCCGCGGTCGGCGGGGGAAAGGTTCCAGCCCAGCGCCAGCGGCACACCGGCGTTCTGGTTGCGTGCGATATGTGCTTTCATCGGTAAAAAACTCCTTTCAGAGTGGGTGCAAATACACGAAATACACTATAGTATACCACAAACGCGGGAAAAAGAAAATGCGGCAAGGGGGCATTTTGTATTTTGTGTTGCAAACTGCTGAAAAAGCGGGAAAAACTTTTACAGAAAAACGTGCGATTTACCATTGAAAAACCTATAGGGGGGGGGGGTAAAATGAAGATGGGACGTCGTTTTTTCGAGAGGGGACGGCCCAAAGAAGAAAGTAAAAAACAAAGGAGCGAGGACTATGCGTAAAAAGAGTATGCGGTTCATCAGTGCAGCGCTTGCGGCGTGCATGATGGCATCCACCCTGCCGGTGGGCGCGTTCGCGCTGGAGGGGGACACCGCACCGGAAAGCGGCGTGAGCACGCAGGCAGAGGAGACGGTTGCAGAGACGGTCACGACGATTCCTACGGAGACAAAGGTTTATACTATTGCAGAAGGCGGTAATTACGAACTTCTGGGAGGAAATTACGGCCGAATCGAAATCAATATGACCGACACGACGAAGCCTGTGAATATTACAATCAAAGGAAATGTAGCCGAAACTCTGGACGACCCCTTATTTAATGTGACAAATGCAGGTGTTGTGAACATCGTCAATGAAGGCTATGATGTTGACTGTTCCGGAAAGCATGTCATGTATGAAAGAGACGCGGGGGCACAGGTAACGATAACAGGAGGCCAATATAAGTCAACAAGCCTCAATATAATCATGGTGCACGCAGGAACACTTACTGTAAATGATGCAAAGATGGAGTCGGACTGCTACTCCATTTACGTTGGTAGTTCTGGTGTTGCAACCGTGAACGGAGGCGAATATACATACAGCTCCACGGCAAATGACCGATCCGCTTTTTATGGTGAAGCGGGTGGAACCATAACGCTGAACAATGTTACAGCAAACTCGACAGGAACGGTGCTCAAACTTGCGAACAGCACTGCAATCGTCAACGGTGGTAATTTCAAGAGCATCGGCAGTAAAAGCTGCTTTGTTCTCAGTGCTTCCAGCCTGACAATCAATGAAGGTACTACAACGAAAGGTGAATTTGAATCTGAGAGTGCCAGCTGCATCAATAACCGGGGCTTTGTAGAAATCAACGGCGGCACCTTCACTTCGGGTGCGGAAAGCACTATTTACAATCGCGGCGGTCTGCGCATGACCAGCGGCACGGTCGCCAATACGAATGCGGACGGCATTGCCATTGATATTTCCGGCAATTACGGCGATATCAAGCTCATCGGCGGCACGATCAAAGGCATCAAAGACGGCATCTATGTGCGCGACCTCGGCAGCTCGGAAGTGACCCTGCAGCAGGTGACCTTTGAGGGCAGCCAAAACGATATCCACCTGGGCGAGGGCCAGCAGATCAACATCAAGAAGACCTTCACCGGCAAGGCAAAGATTTTGGTGGACGATGCCAAAGCAGGCCGCCGGATCACCCAGGAAAACGACGACACCCGCTACCAGAAGGACCTGAACCTTGTGAGCAACAACGAGGGTTATATCGTCGGCTATAAGCGCGAGGACGGCGTGGAATACTGCTACCTCGCCGCAGCCGACGGCCACACCGTCTCCGCTACAGACGCAAAGGCGACGGCCGACCTCGGTGCCGGTGCCCAGCAGCTGGACACCACCGACGTTGTGCCCGAAAACACCACGGTGACCGTGACGGCGGATATCCCGACAGGGGCAGAGTTCCTGGAATGGAGCGTTGTGCGTGCCGACGGCCAGCCGTTGGACTGGACCCCGGCTGAGGACGACCCCCAGACCATCACCTTTAAAATGCCCGGCTGCAATGTGACCGTTGCCGCCCTGTACCAGAACAACACGCCGGACCCCGTCAACCCCGGCGGCGGCGACGACCCTGTGACCGAGTTCTTTGAGGCAGCCGCCGTGACCGGCGTTGCCGCCTGGGGCCTTTACGAGACCGCCACCGGCATTTACCGCGTGCTGAACATGCGGGGCATCCCCATGCCTTCCAACCGCGCCGGTCTGGCCACCCTCATCTGGGAAAAGGCCGGTCAGCCCGAACCCCAGACCCTGAAGACCTACAGCGACGTGGACGAAAGCGACATTTACCTGCGCAAGGCCGCCAGCTGGATGGAAGAACAGGGCCTGATGGAAGCACGGGACGACGGCAGCTTCAAACCCTATGGCTATGTGACCAAGCTGCGCACCTGCTTTGTGTGGGACATGGCGCGGGACCGCGGTCTTGTGGGCTGACGGCACAGCACAGCGCATCATCTCACGGCCCTCTCGGTGAAATGGATCAACGCTGAAACCCAAAAAAACGACCGCCTGCGGCATCGCGCTGCAGGCGGTCTTTTGCGTGTGGAAATGTGGAAAACTCAGTTCAGCTTCTTGCCGAAGAACTCCACCTCTTTGCCGATGAACTGCATCAGCTCGTCGAACTGGTCGGGCGTCAGGCTCTGGGCACCGTCGCACTTGGCCTTGGCGGGGTTGTTGTGCACCTCGATCATCAAACCGTCGGCACCGGCGGCCACGGCGGCCTTGGCCAGCTCCGGCACCATCCATGCGTGGCCGCAGGCGTGGCTGGGGTCCACAACAACGGGCAGGTGGGTCATCTTGTGCAGCATCACCACACCGGCCAGGTCCAGCGTGTTGCGCATGCTGGTCTCGAAGGTGCGGATGCCGCGCTCGCAGAGGATGACGTTCTCGTTGCCCTCGGCCATGATGTACTCGGCGCTCATGACGAATTCTTCCAGGGTGTTTGCCAGGCCGCGCTTGAGCAGCACCGGCTTTTTCTGGCGGCCCACGGCCTTGAGCAGCTCAAAGTTCTGCATGTTGCGGGCACCCACCTGGATGAGGTCCACATTCTCGAACAGGGGCAGGTGTTCGGTGTTCATGATCTCGGTGACGATGGGGGCACCGGTGGCGCGGCGGGCCAGCTTGAGCAGGTCCAGTCCCTCGCTGCGCATGCCCTGGAAAGAGTAGGGAGAAGTGCGGGGCTTGAACGCGCCGCCGCGCAGCAGGGAAGCACCGGCCGCCTTCACACGCTGGGCGCAGTAGGTGATCTGGTCCTCGCTCTCGATGCTGCAGGGGCCCGCGATGACGGCAAAGTTGCCGCCGCCGATCTTCACGCCGTCCACGTCGATGACGCTGTCGTCCGGGTGGAACTTGCGGTTGGCCTTCTTGTAGGGCTCGGTCACGCGGCGGCAGGTCTCCACCACCGGGTTCGCCAGCACCCAGCTCTCGGCCACGGCCTTGGTGTCGCCGATCAGGCCCAGAATGTGGCTCTCGCTGCCCTTGGAGTCGTTGATCTGCAGCCCCATGTCCTCCAGCTCGTGACAGAACTCGCGGACCTGTACCTCGGGGGCGTCCTGTTTCAGTACGATGATCATAGTGTTTTGTCTCCTTTGCCTTTTCAAAAAATCCAAACGGCGAGGGAGACCGGCTCCTTTGCCGCAGCTTGTTCCGTCAAACTTCAGTTTCCTGAAGCGGTGAGGCTATCATATCACTTCAGGAGACTGAAGTCAAGAGGAAATTTTGAATTTTTGTGGAGAAAGTGGTAGAATAGACAAAAGGTGCTGCGCCCTCTCAGTCTCGCGTTGCTCGACAGCTCTCCCAAAGGGAGAGCCAAGGACGTGAAGGCGAAGCTCTTGCCTCCCCCTTTGGGGGAGGTGGCACGGCGTAAGCCGTGACGGAGAGGGCGGGGGAGCCGTTAAACCGATAGAAGGGAATTCAGAGATATTATGGGAAAAGAAGCAAAAACCAACGCCATGCGCATTCTGGAACGCGAAAAGGTGCCCTACACCGCCCATGAGTACGCCCACGAGGAGGGCGTGGCCGTGGCCGGTGTGGACGTGGCGGGCAGCATGGGCGAAGACCCGGCCTGCGTGTACAAAACGCTGGTGACCCAGGGCAGCAGCAAGAATTATTTTGTGTTCGTCATCCCGGTGGCGGCAGAGCTGGACCTGAAAGCCGCCGCCCGCAGCGTGGGCGAAAAGAGCGTGGCCATGATCCATGTGGCTGACATCAACAAGGTGACGGGCTATGTGCGCGGCGGCTGCAGCCCCGTGGGCATGAAAAAGCAGTATAAGACCGTGTTCGACGAGAGCGTTCTCGCGCAGGAGAAGGTCTATGTCTCCGGCGGGCGCATCGGTACCCAGGTGTGCTGTGCCCCGGCCGACCTCATCCGCGCCGCCCGGGCGACCACGGCAAAGATTATCTTTTAAAAAAGTCCGTCTATTCCGCAAAAGTTCACACGAATGGTTTTACATAAAATATACTCAAACCATAAGTCATACTTAAAAAGAAAAACGGTGTCGAAACTGCACAAAACTTTCGAAAGTTTTTTGGCGGCATGAGAACACAAGGGAGAATTTGCCCGAACACCCTTTGCAAAGCGGTCCTTTTGCCGTAAACTGTATGTAGCACGGGGACGGTGGGGCGCAAAATGCCCCGCTGCACCCCCTGAAAAATGCCAGCACAACGAACTGCGGAGGAGAACTTCTATGAAGAAGATGCTGCCGGGTCTCATGGGTCAAAGCGCTATCCATGCATGTCAGGGGCATCGTGCAGCTCTGTGCGGAGCATCGGGAAAAATCATGCAGAAATAAAGGCCGTGGTGCAGGTGTACCACAGCCTTTTTTGTTTGTCGGGTTTGAGAAAGAGAGGTCTGGAGATATGATTCGTAAAGTGGCAGTGATCATGGGTTCCGATAGCGACTGGCCCGTGGTGAAGGGTGCATGCGCCCAGCTCAAGGCGCTGGACATCCCCTTTGAGGCACACATCCTGTCGGCCCACCGCACCCCTGCCGAGGCAGCGGAGTTTGCCAAGAGCGCCCGCGCCAACGGCTTTGGCGTCATTCTGTGCGCGGCGGGCATGGCAGCCCATCTGGCGGGGGCCTTTGCCGCCAACACCACCCTGCCGGTGATCGGCATCCCCATGAAGGGCGGTGCCATGGACGGCCTGGACGCCCTGCTTGCCACGGTCCAGATGCCCAGCGGCATCCCGGTGGCGACCGTGGCGCTGAACGGCGCGAAGAACGCTGCCTGGCTGGCGGCGGAAATTCTGGCCCTCAGCGATGACACCCTTGCCGAAAAGCTGGCCGCCGAGCGCACCGCCATGGCTGCACAGATCGCCGCCAAGGAAGAAAAGCTGCAGGCCGAGATCGCTGAACTGTAAAAGGAGAACCAATGTCTGATTTTGCATATCCGCTGCACGAAGAATGCGGCGTTTTCGGCATTTATGACCGCGCCGGTACCGAGGACGTGGCCGCTGCCGCCTACTCGGCCCTGTATGCGCTGCAGCACCGTGGCCAGGAGAGCTGCGGCATCGCCGTCAACGACGACGGCGTCATCAACGGCCACCGGGATCTGGGCCTTGTGAACGAGGTGTTCACCCCGGCGGTGCTGGCGGGCCTTTCCACCCCGAACGCACACATGGCCACCGGCCATGTGCGCTATGCCACCGCAGGCAGCCGCGTGCGCGCCAATGCACAGCCCATGATCGTCCGCCATGGCCGCGGCACCATGGCACTGTGCCACAACGGCAACCTGACCAACGCCATCGAGCTGCGCCGTCAGCTGGAAAACGAGGGGGCCATCTTCCACGGCTCCTCTGATACCGAGGTCATCTGCTACCTGATCACCCGCAACCGCCTGCGCATGGGCAGCATCGAGACCGCCATCAGCAAGACGATGGATGTGCTGGAAGGTGCCTACAGTCTGGTGATCATGTCGGCCACCAAGCTCATTGCAGTGCGTGACCCCCGCGGCTACCGGCCCCTGTGCATTGGCACCCTGCCCGGCGGCGGCTATGTGTTTGCCAGCGAGAGCTGTGCACTGGACGCTGCCGGTGCTGCCCTGCTGCGGGACGTGGAGCCCGGCGAGATCGTGGTGGCAGACGCAAAAACCGGCGAGCTGCGCAGCATCAAAGACCATTGCGGACGCCCGGACACCCAGATGTGCGTGTTCGAGTTCATCTACTTCTCCCGACCGGACAGCATCATTGAGGGCTGCTCGGTGCACGAAGCACGCAAGCAGGCGGGCCGGTTCCTTGCACAGGAGCACCCCGTGGAAGCAGATGTGGTCATTGGCGTGCCGGATTCCGGTCTGGATGCAGCCCTCGGCTACTCGCAGGAGAGCGGCATTCCCTACGGCATCGGCTTTATCAAAAATAAGTACATCGGCCGCACCTTCATTCAGGGCAGCCAGAAGCAGCGCGAGAACAGCGTGCGCATCAAGCTGAACGTTGTTTCCAGCACGGTCAAGGGCAAGCGTGTGGTGCTGGTGGATGACTCCATCGTGCGCGGCACCACCTCTGCCCGCATCATCAAGCTGCTGCGGGACGCCGGTGCCACCGAGGTGCACTTCATGGTGTCCGCCCCGCCGTTCAAGTACCCCTGCTACTTCGGCACCGATATCCCGGACCAGAAGCTTCTGGTTGCCACCGGCCGCACTGTTGAGCAGATCAACGAGGTGATCGGGGCCGACACGCTGGGCTACCTGTCCACCGAACATGTGGTGCAGCTGGCCAAAAACGCAAACTGTGGGTTCTGCACCGCCTGCTTCACCGGCGAATATGCCGTGAAGCCGGACGAGGTGCTTTCCACCGATATCCACGAACGCCACCTGAACGACCGTCCCAAAGACGAGAAAAAGTTAGGAGAGTAAGACCATGGAAAAGAGCTATTCTGAAAGCTATGCAGCAGCCGGTGTGGATATCACCGCCGGTTATCGTTCCGTTGAACTGATGAAGCAGTATGTGGCCCGCACCATGAACGAGCACTGCATTGGCGGCCTGGGCGGATTTGGCGGCCTGTTTGAGCTGGACTGCACCGGCTACAAGCACCCGGTGCTGATCTCCGGCACCGACGGCGTGGGCACCAAGCTGAAGATCGCCATGATCATGGATAAGCACGACACCATCGGCATCGACTGTGTGGCCATGTGCGTCAACGATGTCATCTGCGCCGGTGCAAAGCCGCTGGTGTTCCTGGATTACATCGCCTGCGGCCGCAATATCCCGGAGAAGATCGCCGAGATCGTCAAGGGCGTGGCCGAGGGCTGCGTGCAGGCAGATTGCTCTCTGGTGGGCGGCGAGACCGCCGAGCACCCGGGCATGATGCCGGAGGACGAGTACGATCTGGCCGGTTTCACCGTGGGCGTTGTGGACAAAGAGAAGATTTTGAACAACGACACCATGAAGCCCGGCGATGTGATCATCGCTCTGCCTTCCACCGGTGTGCACTCCAACGGCTTCTCGCTGGTGCGCAAGATCTTTGATATTGACTCGAACCCCGACGTGCTGCACACCGCTCCCGCAGAACTGGGCGGCAAGACCCTGGGCGAAGCTCTGCTGGCCCCCACCAAAATCTACGTCAAGCCCGTGCTGAAAGTTCTGGAAGAAGTGGACGTGAAGGGCATCTCCCACATCACCGGCGGCGGTTTCTACGAGAACATCCCCCGCAGCCTGAAGAAGGGCTGCTGCGCCCGCATCAAGAAGGAAGACGTCCGTACCCCGGCCCTGTTCCACCTGATGCAGAAGACCGGCAACATCTCCGAGCACGATATGTTCAACACCTTCAATATGGGCGTTGGCATGGTGCTCACCGTGCCCGCCGAGCAGGCAGACAAGGCGCTGGACATCCTGCACGCAAACGGCGAGCCGGAGGCCTACCGTCTGGGCGTCATCGCAGAAGGTGAGGGCGTGGAACTGTGCTGAACATTGCAGTGTTAGTTTCCGGCGGCGGCACCAATCTGCAGGCCCTGCTGGACAGCGAAGCCCGGGGCGAGAACCCCAACGGTAAAATTACGCTGGTAGTGGCGTCCAAGCCCGGCGTTTACGCGCTGGAGCGTGCCGCCAAGGCGGGCGTGGAAAGCTGCGTGGTGCGCCGCAAGGACTACGCCAGCAGTGAGGATTTCGACGCTGCCCTGCTGAAAACGTTGAAAGAACACAACATCGACCTGGTGGTGCTGGCGGGCTTTCTGTCCGTGCTTGGCCCCAGCGTCATTGCGGCCTATCCCCGCCGCATCCTAAACGTGCACCCGGCGCTCATCCCGTCCTTCTGCGGCCCCGGCATGTACGGCCTGCGTCCGCACGAAGCGGCTCTGGCCCGTGGCTGCAAGGTCACCGGTGCTACCGTGCACTTTGTCAATGAGGAGTGCGACGGCGGGCCCATCCTGCTGCAGAAGGCCGTGGACATCCTGCCCGGCGACACCCCGGAGATGCTGCAGAAGCGCGTGATGGAGCAGGCCGAGTGGAAGCTGCTGCCCAAGGCCGTGGCCATGGTGTGCAGCGGAGAGATCCGATAAAAGACAGAGAGACGTTGTTCTTGCCTCTCCCTTTGGGAGAGGTGTCACGGCGTGAGCCGTGACGGAGAGGGCGAAGACGCTGCCTGAGAGAAACGGGCTCGCCCTCTCAGGCGCTGACGCGCCAGCTCCCCCAAAGGGGGAGCCAAGAGTTGCTCTTTTATATATGGATAATCAAAGGAGAACAACAAATGGAAAAAATCAACCTGAACGAATATCTTGCTTCCAACGAGTACCCCGGCCGCGGCATCGCGGTGGCAAAGGCCCCGGATGGGCGGCAGATGTTCATTGGCTACTTCATCATGGGACGCAGCGAGAACAGCCGCAACCGTGTGTTTGACCCCGTGCCCGAGCGCGGCGGCATCTGCACCATCGCAGCCGACCCGGCAAAGCTGGAGGACCCCAGCCTGATCATCTACAACCCCGTGCTCACGCTGGGCAAGACCCACATCGTGACCAACGGCGACCAGACCGATACCATCTATGACGGTATGAGCCGCGGCAAGAGCTTTGCCGACAGCCTGCGTACCCGCACCTTTGAGCCGGACGGCCCCAACTACACCCCGCGCATTTCCGCTGTGGTGTACGAGGACGGCAGCTACCAGATGAGCATCCTCAAGTCCGCCGACGGCAATGGCGAGAGCGTGCAGCGCTATTTCTTTGATTACCCGCAGCCTGTTGCAGGCGAGGGCCACTTCATCAGCACCTACAAGCACAACGGCAGCCCCATCCCCAGCTTTGAGGGCGAGCCGCTGCGCTTTGCCTGCCCCCGCACCATCGGCGACTTTGCACAGGGCCTGTGGCAGAACCTGAACTCCGACAACAAGGTCAGCCTGTTTGCCCGGGTCATCGACCTGGAGACCGGCGAAAGCGGCGACATGATCTTCAACAAATACGACGCCGTAAACAGCGATCTGGACGACCCCGAGGAGCCGGAGCTGCTGCCTGAGGAGCTGGAACTGCTGAACAAGCTGGACGCCGAAGAAAACTGAGAGAACATCAAAGGAGGATGCACCAATGAATGAACTGGCACTGAAGTACGGCTGCAATCCCAACCAGAAGCCCAGCCGCATTTACATGGAAGATGGTTCCGACCTGCCCGTTACCGTGCTGAACGGTAAACCCGGCTACATCAATTTTCTGGATGCGCTCAACTCCATCCAGCTGGTCAAGGAACTGAAGACTGCCTGCGGCCTGCCCGCAGCGGCTTCCTTCAAGCATGTGTCCCCGGCGGGCGCAGCGCTGGGCCTGTCCCTGACCGAGGTGGAGCGCAAAATGTACCACATCGCCCCGGAGGTTGAATTGTCCCCGCTGGCCTGCGCCTACGCCCGTGCCCGCGGTGCGGACCGCATGTCCTCCTTCGGCGACTGGATTGCTCTGTCCGACATCTGCGATGTGCCCACCGCAAAGCTCATCCAGCACGAGGTGTCCGACGGCATCATTGCCCCGGGCTACGAGCCGGAAGCACTGGCAATCCTGGCCGGCAAGAAGAAGGGGAACTACAATGTGGTTGCCATCGACCCTGCCTACAAGCCCGCCCCCATTGAGCACAAGCAGGTGTACGGCATCACCTTTGAGCAGGGCCGCAACGAGCTGGAGATCAACGCCGACACCATGCTGACCAACTGGGTCACCGAGAACAAGGACGTGACCGACGAGCAGAAGCGTGATCTGGTCATTGCCCTGATCACCCTGAAATACACCCAGTCCAACAGCGTGTGCTACACCTACCACGGCCAGACCATCGGCGTGGGCGCAGGCCAGCAGAGCCGCATCCACTGCACCCGTCTGGCAGGCCAGAAGGCCGATAACTGGCAGCTGCGCCACATGGACAAGGTGCTGAACCTGCCCTTCCGCGACGACGTGGCAAAGCCCAACCGCGATAACGCCATTGATGTCTACATCGGCGACACGCCGGAAGACGTCATCGGCGACGACGTGTGGGCCGAGACCTTCACCGAGCAGCCTGCGCCGCTGACTGCAGAGGAAAAGAAGGAATACCTGAGCAAGGTCACCGGCGTGTGCCTGGGCTCGGATGCGTTCTTCCCCTTTGGCGACAACATCGAACGCGCCCGCCGTTCCGGCGTCACCGCCATCGTGCAGCCCGGCGGCTCCATCCGTGACCAGCAGGTCATCGACACCTGCAACAAGTACGGCATCGCCATGGCGTTCTGCGGGCTGCGGCTGTTCCATCACTAAGAGAAGGTGTAAAAATGAGCAAAAAAATTCTGGTGGTTGGCGGCGGCGGCCGCGAACATGCCATCATCAAGGCCCTGAAAAAGAGCCCCGACTGCGGCGAAGTCTGGTGCGCACCCGGCAACGGCGGCATCAGCTACGACGCCAAATGCAAGAACATCAAATCCACCGATGTGGAGGCCATGGTGGCCTTTGCGAAAGAGGAAGCCTTTGACTATGTGGTGGTGGCGCAGGACGACCCGCTGGCCCTCGGCATGGTGGACGCACTGGCAGCTGTCGGTATCCCGGCCTTTGGCCCGGACAAGGCCGCGGCCCGCATCGAGGCTTCCAAGGTGTTCTCCAAAGACCTGATGAAGAAATACGGCATCCCCACGGCCAGGTACGAGACCTTTGACGACCCCGCCAAGGTCATGGCGTACATCAAGGCCGAGGGCAAATACCCGGTGGTCATCAAGGCCGACGGTCTGGCGCTGGGCAAGGGCGTGCTGATCTGCGAGAACGAGCAGCAGGCCGCCGACGGCGTGAAGGAGATCATGCTGGACAAAAAGTTCGGCGCTTCCGGCAACCATGTTGTGGTGGAAGAATTCCTCACCGGCCCGGAGGTCAGCGTGCTGAGCTTCACCGACGGCAAGGTGGTCAAGCCCATGGTATCCAGCATGGACCACAAGCGGGCCAACGACCACGACACCGGCCTGAACACTGGCGGCATGGGCACCATTGCCCCGAACCCCTACTACACGCCGGAAGTGGCCGCTGAGTGCATGGAGAAGATCTTCCTGCCCACCATCAAGGCCATGAATGCCGAGGGCTGCCCCTTCAAGGGCTGTTTGTACTTCGGTCTGATGCTCACCCCGGACGGTCCGAAGGTCATTGAGTACAACTGCCGCTTCGGCGACCCTGAAACGCAGGTGGTGCTGCCCCTGCTGGAAGGCGACCTTTTGCACATCATGGAGGCCTGCACCAATGGCACGCTGGAAAGCGAGGACGTCAAGTTCTCGGACGGTGCCGCGGCCTGCGTCATTCTGGCTTCCGGCGGCTACCCCGTGGCCTATGAGAAAGGCAAGCCCATCTCGGGCCTTGTGGACGGCCAGCTGCCCGGTGAGGAAAATGTGACAGTCTACCACTCCGGCACGGCCATCACCGCCGACGGCACGCTTGTCACCGCAGGCGGCCGTGTGCTGGGCGTCACTGCCACCGGCCCGCGCCTGACCAACGCCCTGAGCCACGCTTACGAAGCGGCGGAAAAGATCAGCTTTGAAAAGCTGCACAAGCGCAGCGACATCGGCCTGCGGGCGCTGAAGGCACTGGCAGAGGGTAAATAAAGAGTGCTTTTCGCCGCCAACGGCGGCGAAAAACACATCAACTTATCATAAGGGGGACACTTACCCATGGTCTATCGTATTTATGTGGAAAAAAAGCCTGGCTTCGATGTGGAAGCCGCCGGCCTGAAAAATGAGCTCACCAGCCTGCTGGGCATTAAGGAACTGTCCGGCCTGCGCCTGCTGAACCGCTACGACGTGGAGGGCATCGACGAAGCGCTCTTTGACCAGTGCTCCACCACCGTGTTCAGCGAGCCGCCGGTGGATAACACCTATGCCCAGCTGCCCGAGCACGAGGGCGCGGCTTTTGCCGTGGAGTACCTGCCCGGCCAGTTCGACCAGCGTGCCGACTCTGCCGCCGAGTGCATCCAGCTCATCAGCCAGGGTGAACGCCCGCTGGTGCGCTCCGCCCGCGTCTACCTGCTGGAAGGCACCCTGACCAATGAACAGGTGGCCGAGATCAAGAAGTACGTCATCAACCCGGTGGAGGCCCGCGAGGCTTCTCTGGACGAGAAGGCTACCCTGAAAATGGAGTACCCCGTGCCCGCCCCGGTCAAGGTGCTGGAGGGCTTCAACCAGCTGAGCGAGGAGGAACTGAAAAAGTTCATCGCCGACAACGGCCTTGCTATGGACCTGGGCGACATTGAGTTCTGCCAGACCTACTTCCGCTCCGAGAAGCGCGACCCCACCATCACCGAGATCAAGATGATCGACACCTACTGGTCCGACCACTGCCGCCACACCACCTTCGGCACCATTCTGGACGATGTGCAGATCGACGATGCCGTGGTGCAGGCTGCCTTTGACCGCTACATGGCCATGCGCAAGGACCTGGGCCGCGAGAACAAGCCCCGCTGCATGATGGACCTTGCCACCATCGGCGCCAAAGAGCTGAAGAAGCAGGGCATTCTGAAGAACCTCGACGAGTCCGACGAGATCAACGCCTGCACCGTCAAGATCAAGTGCGACGTGAACGGCAAGGATGAGGACTGGCTGTTCCTGTTCAAGAACGAGACCCACAACCATCCCACCGAGATCGAGCCGTTCGGCGGCGCGGCCACCTGCATCGGCGGTGCCATCCGCGACCCGCTGTCCGGCCGCAGCTACGTGTATCAGGCCATGCGCGTCACCGGTGCAGGCGACCCGCTCAAGCCCGTCAGCGAGACCCTGCCCGGCAAGCTGCCCCAGCGCAAGCTGGTGACCACCGCTGCCGCCGGTTATTCCTCCTACGGCAACCAGATCGGCCTTGCCACCGGTCAGGTGGACGAAATTTATCATCCCGGCTATGTGGCAAAGCGCATGGAGATCGGCGCTGTCGTGGGCGCTACCCCTGCTTCCCATGTGCGCCGCGAGTGCCCGGCCCCGGGTGATGTCATCGTGCTGCTGGGCGGCCGCACCGGCCGTGACGGCGTGGGCGGCGCGACCGGTTCCTCCAAGGCCCACAAGCTGGACAGCCTCGAGCACTGCGGTGCCGAGGTGCAGAAGGGCAATGCGCCCATCGAGCGCAAGCTGCAGCGCCTGTTCCGCCGCGAGGACGCCTGCCGCATGATCAAGCGCTGCAACGACTTCGGCGCAGGCGGCGTGTCCGTGGCCATCGGTGAGCTGGCCGACGGTTTGTACATCGACCTGAACAAGGTCACCAAGAAGTACGAAGGTCTGGACGGCACGGAGCTTGCCATCAGCGAGAGCCAGGAGCGCATGGCTGTGGCCCTTGCCCCGGAGGATGTGGACAAGTTCATTGCCCTCGCCAACGAAGAAAACCTCGAGGCTACCCCCGTGGCAAAGGTGACTGCCGAAAAGCGCCTGAACATGGTGTGGAACGGCATGTCCATCGTGAACATCAGCCGCGAGTTCCTCAACTCCAACGGTGCCGAGAAGCACCAGAAGGTGCATGTGGAAAAGGCCACGGTCTGGCAGCCCCAGTGGGAAGGCCTGACCTTCAGCCAGAAGATGAAGAACATGGTGGGCGATCTGAACATCTGCAGCAAGAAGGGCCTTTCCGAGCGGTTCGACTCCACCATCGGTGCCGCCACCGTGCTCATGCCCTTCGGCGGTGCATACCAGCTGACCCCGCAGAACGCCATGGTGGCAAAGCTGCCCGTGGACGGCGAAACGAATACCTGCTCCGGCATGGCCTGGGGCTTCAACCCCTACCTGATGAGCGCCGACCAGTATCGCGGTGCACAGATGGCCGTCATCGAGAGCGTCACCAAGCTGGTGGCTTCCGGCTTCCGCTATGAGGACGCCTACCTGACCTTCCAGGAATACTTCGAGCGTCTGGGCACCGCCCCGGAGCGCTGGGGCAAGCCGCTGGCCGCTCTGCTGGGCGCACTGGATGCCCAGATGGGCCTTGGCATCGCCTCCATCGGCGGCAAGGACAGCATGTCCGGCTCTTTTGAAAAGCTGGATGTGCCCCCGACGCTGGTGTCTTTTGCAACCGCCATCGGCAAGGCCAACAAGGTGGTCTCCACCGAGTTCAAGAAGCCGGAGAGCACCGTCGTGCTGGTGCGTCCCATCATTGACCCCGAGACCGGCTGCCCGAACTTCTTCTCCCTGAAAGCAAACTATAAGATCGTGGAGGACATGATCGAAGCCGGCATGGTGGCTTCCGCTTCCTCCGTGGGCTACGGCGGCATTGCCGAGGCCCTGTTCAAGATGGGCCTTGGCAACCACATCGGCTTCAAGATGCGTGCCGACCTTGCCACCCACGATATGTTCAAGCCCATGTACGGCTCCATCGTGCTGGAGATGGTCTCCGATGCCCCTGCCGGTGAAATTCTGGGCGAGACCACCAAGGAGTACGTCTTTGAGTCCTGCGGCGAAACGCTGGATATGGCCGAGCTGCAGGAAATTTGGGAGCGCAAGCTGGAGCCGGTGTACCCCTACCGCAAGGCTGGCTCCACCGTGGAAAAGATCAACGGCAAGCTGGCCGCGCCCGCCGCACCCAAGATCGGCGTGGCAAAGCCCAAGGTCATTATCCCGGTGTTCCCGGGCACCAACTGCGAGTACGACACCGCCAAGGCCTTTGCCCGCGCCGGTGCCGACCCTGAGATTCTGGTCATCCGCAACCTGACCCCCGCCGACGTGGCCGAGAGCTGCAAGGCCCTCGTCAAGGCCATTGATGCAAGCCAGATCGTCATGCTGCCCGGCGGTTTCTCCGGCGGCGACGAGCCGGACGGCAGCGCAAAGTTCATTGCCTCCTTCTTCCGCAACCCGGAAGTCACCGAGGCAGTGCGCCGCCTGCTGCAGCAGCGCGACGGCCTGATGCTGGGCATCTGCAACGGCTTCCAGGCACTCATCAAGCTGGGTCTGGTGCCCTACGGCGATATCCGCCCCATCACGGCCTATGACCCCACCCTGACCTTCAACACCATCGGCCGCCACCAGAGCATGCTGGTGCGCACCCGCATCGCTTCCACCGGCAGCCCGTGGCTGTCCAAGTGCGCTGTGGGCGACCAGTTCACCGTGGCCATCAGCCACGGCGAGGGCCGCTTCGTGGCCCCGCAGGAAGCGCTGGACACCCTCGTGAAGAACGGCCAGGTCGCCACCCAGTATGTGGACCTGGCAGGCGAGCCCACCATGGACCAGAGCTATAACCCCAACGGCTCTGTGCTGGCCATCGAGGGCATCACCAGCCCGGACGGCCGCGTCTTTGGCAAGATGGGCCACTCGGAGCGCAGCGGTGAGTACCTGTACAAGAACGTCACCGGCGACAAGTATCAGCCGATCTTTGAGGGCGGCGTGGACTATTTCAAGATTTGATGGTAAAATAAAGATAGCGTAACGCCAACAGGACGTTCGACTTGCCTCTCCCTTTGGGAGAGGTGCCGAACGAATGTGAGGCGGAGAGGGCGAGGACGCTGCCAAAGATGCACGGGCTCGCCCTCTCAGTCGCTTCGCGCCAGCTCCCCCAAGGGGGAAGCCAAGAGGACGCGGAGAAGTTGCCGCTATAACACGTTCAGGAGGAAACAATCAATGTCTCAGCATGATCGTTATATCAGCCCGTTTTCCACCCGCTATGCCTCGGACGAGATGCAGTATATCTTCTCCGACGACAACAAGTTCCGCACCTGGCGCCGGCTGTGGGTGGCGCTGGCCCGGGCCGAGATGAATCAGGGCCTGACCAATATCACCCCGGAGATGGTGGCAGAGCTGGAAAGCCATGTGGACGACATCAACTATGAGGTCGCCATTGAGCGCGAAAAGCTGGTGCGCCACGACGTGATGAGCCACGTCTACGCCTACGGCCAGCAGTGCCCCAAGGCAGCGGGCATCATCCATCTGGGTGCCACCAGCTGCTACGTGGGCGACAACACCGACATCATCGTGATGCGCCAGGGCCTGGAGCTGGTGCGCAAGAAGCTCATCGGCGTGCTGGCAAAGCTGGCCCGCTTCGCCGAGGAGTATAAGGACATGCCCTGCATGGCCTACACCCACTGCCAGCCTGCCCAGCCCACCACCGTGGGCAAGCGTGCTACCCTGTGGGCCAATGAGCTGGTGATGGACCTCGCCGAGATCGACCACCGCCTTGCCACCCTGCAGCTGCGCGGTGTCAAGGGCACCACCGGCACCCAGGCTTCCTTCATGGAGCTGTTCAAGGGCGATGCCGAGAAAATTCGCGCCGTGGATGCATCCATCGCCAAGGAGATGGGCTTTGCCCCGGATGCCGTCATCCCGGTGTCCGGCCAGACCTACAGCCGCAAGGTGGATGCTTTCATCCTGAACGCCCTCGCCGGCATCGGCCAGAGCTGCATGAAGTTCGCAACCGACCTGCGTCTGCTGGCCAACTTCAAGGAGATGGAGGAGCCCTTTGAGAAGAACCAGATCGGCTCCTCTGCCATGCCCTATAAGCGCAACCCCATGCGCTGCGAGCGCATCTGCGCCCTGAGCCGCTACCTGATGGTGGATGTGCTGAACCCCAGCTTCACCACCGGCACCCAGTGGTTCGAGCGCACGCTGGACGACAGCGCCAACAAGCGTGTGGCCATGGCCGAGGGTTTCCTTGCTACGGACGCCATCCTGAATATCATGCTGAACGTCACTGACGGCATCGTGGTGTACCCGAAGGTGGTGCGCAGCCGTCTGATGGCGGAGCTGCCCTTCATGGCCAGCGAGAACATCATGATGCAGGCTGTGGAAAAGGGCGGCAACCGTCAGGAGCTGCACGAGCGCCTGCGCCAGCACGCCATTGCTGCAGGTAAGCAGGTCAAGGAAGAAGGCCTGCCCAACGACATGGTAGACCGCATCGCTGCCGACCCGGCCTTTGGCCTGACCAAAGAGGAGATCGTGGCGGGCCTTGTGCCGGAGAACTTCGTGGGCCGCGCACCCCAGCAGGTGGAGGAGTTCATCGCCAATGTGCTCCAGCCCATCTTTGATGCCAACCCCGATGCTGTGGAGCAGCATGCAAGTTTGAGTGTGTAAGGCCAGCGCGCCGGTAATTTCTCGCTCGGACACGAATCGGGCCATTCCATCGCCCGCCCTATTGCCTGCGGCAACAGGGTCCCACCCCAGCGGACGGTCCTCGGAGAAATAACCGGCCCACTGACCAGGTAACTGGATATCAAAGGTCGCCGCATCTGCGGCGGCCTTTTTTGCTGCCCTTGAGAAATTTTCCGCTTCATGCTACACTGATAGCAGCTTATATAAAAGGAGAACCGCATCATGCGATTGGATAAATACTTAGCGGAGACGGCCCAGTGCACCCGCAGCGAGGCAAAGGCGATGCTTTCCAAAGGCCGCGTGCAGGTGAACGGTGCTGTGTGCAAAAAGGGCGACACCCAGCTGAAAGAGTCGGACACCGTGGCCGTGGACGGCAAAGTGCTGTGCTACCAGCAGTTCGTGTACCTCATGCTCAACAAGCCCGAGGGCGTGGTGAGCGCTTCCACCGATAAGCGCGACACCACGGTGGTGGACCTGGTGGGGGATGCCTACCCCCGGCGGGAGCTGTTCCCGGCCGGGCGGCTGGACAAGACCAGCACCGGCTTTGTGCTGCTGACCGACGACGGCACCTTTGCCCACGACATTCTGGCCCCGAAGCGCCATGTTGCCAAGACCTACACCGTCACCCTCGACACGCCGCTGACCGACGAGATGAAAGCAGGCTTTGCGGCGGGCGTCACCCTGGCCGACGGCACGGCCCTTTCGCCCGCCGAGGTGACGGCGCTGACCGCCGACGGCCTCACCGTGCGGGTGGTGCTCAAGCAAGGCGTCTATCACCAGATCAAACGGATGTTCGGCGTGTACGGCGCGGGGGTGAACGCGCTGCACCGGGACGCCATCGGCGGCCTTGCACTGGACGAAGGGCTGGCCCCGGGGCAGTGGCGGGAGCTTTCTGCCGAAGAAGTGTCAAAAATTACCAGCTGAAGGGGCGGCCTTTTCACCCGTTTTTCAAAAAAGCAACACATTTTGCCGGTAGAATAGACAACGAGAACCACGCAAAAAGGCACTTTTTTGGCTTGAAAGTACCCCGAAAGATAATATTCACAAGAAAAAACTATCTTTTTTGTTGAAATATGTTGCAAAAGT
>ERZ1106951.1219-NODE-1219-length-23181-cov-45.248465_pt1 | contig 23181 bp, 18 predicted proteins | sample MGYA00403676_ERZ1106951 | MGnify/ENA primary metagenome ERZ1106951 (study PRJEB35170, sample SAMEA104062398) | human gut metagenome | biome: human gut; feature: human-associated habitat; material: faeces | place: Denmark | collected 2012-04-23 ...
CCAGCTGAGCTACCAACGCATACGTTCCGTTCGGAACATGATGTATTTTATCACGCGCAGCCGGGTTTGTCAACGGTTTTTTGCAATTATTTTTTGATTTTTTGAAAAAGAATGTCTTCTGCACGGTTCTGCGCACATTTTCGGTGCCGGGTGCTCTGCCCGGGGGCTGTTTCCGCAGGCAGAACGGCCGCCGTTTTCTGCGGCGGCTGCCTTTCAGGGTGCGCCGGAACGGCGCGGGAGCCCCCGCTAAAGTGCCGGTTCAGCCGGGAATTCTTTTCTTTCGGCCGAAAAAACGGCCCAAAATACAGCCAATCGGCACTTTTTATGATTTTTCTTGTATCGCTTTTGTCATTCTTGTGCTATAATAACCTTACTATATGTTTTTAGAATGTGCTTTTGCGGGGATGCAGGTTTCTTCCCCGGCGAAAAGGCACCACGGAGGGTAGATCCTATGAAACTGGTAAGCGTGGAAACTCCTGAAAAGAGTGTCTGCAAAATGACCTTCAGCGCCAGTGCTGAAGAACTGGAGACTGCATCCAATGCGGTTTACGAGCGCACCCGCGCCTCTTACACGATCAAGGGCTTCAAAAAAGGCGAGGCTGACCGTGCACAGATCGAGGCTGACCGCGGCGAGCACACTTTCTGGTATGACGCCATCAACGATCTGATGGACAAGGACGTGCCCGCACTGTACGACGCCGCTCTGGCAGAGCATGGCTTTGTGCCGGTGGACGCTCCAGTCTACGATCTGGTCAGCGTGAAGAAGGATGAGGGCTTTGTGGCCACCGCCACCGTCGCCCTGCAGCCGGAGCTGAACCTGACCAAGACCACCGGCTTTACCACCGAGTGTGTCACCCCGGAAGTGACCGACAAGGAGATCGACAGCGTGCTGGAGCGCCGCCGCAATGCAGCCGCGGAGCTGGTGCCCCACAAGGGCCCGGCCGTCAAGGGCAACATCGTACATATCGACTACGAAGGCCTGCTGGAGGGCAAGCCCTTCCAGGGCGGCACCGCGCAGAACCAGACCCTGCAGCTGGGCAGCGGCCGCATGATCCCCGGCTTTGAGGAGGGCATCCTGGGCCACAAGGCAGGCGAGGAGTTCGACATCTTCGTCACCTTCCCGGCCCGCTACCACGCAAAGGACCTGGCCGGCAAGCCGGTCATCTTCAAGATCAAGCTGATCGACGTCTGCGTGCGCCAGATCCCGGCCCTGAACAGCGACTTTGCCAAGAAGGTCGCCAATGTGGACACCCTGGACGAGCTGCGCGCACAGGTCAAGCAGCAGCTGCACGACGGCAAGCACGCCAGCGCGCTGAACCGCGCCAAGGATCAGATCCTGACCCAGCTGGCCGACGCCGCCGAGGGCGATCTGCCCAGCACCCTGGTGGAGAGCACCTACCAGCTGCAGATGCAGCAGATCCAGCAGCAGCTGCAGATGCAGCGCCTGAGCCTGGACCGCTACCTGAGCCAGATCCACGAGACCCGCGAGAGCTTCACCGCAAAGGTGCGCACCTCTGCCGAGAAGACCGCCCGCGTGCGCATGGCTCTGCTGCAGATCGCACAGCAGGAAAACCTGGTGCCCACCGAGGAGGAGATCGACAAGCAGCTGGCTGAGCGTGCCGAGCGCACCAAGAAGACGCTGGAAGAAGTGAAGGCACAGGCCAACGTCCACGCGATGCGCCGCAACGAGGGCATCCGCAAGGCCGCTGACTGGGTCATCGAGCACTCCACCATCGAAGACAAGTAATTTCATCCTGATACAGCAAAAACCGCCCGTGCAGCAGATGCACGGGCTTTTTTATCGAAACTATGAATTTTTATGGAAAGCCCTTGACTTTTTTGTGTTTCGGCATATACTAAAAGTAGCCAAGACTCGATGATGTACATGGCTGTTCACAAAACGACCCCCGGAGAGGTTGCTTCTCTCCGGGGGTCTTGTGCTTACTTGCCCTTCTTGTCCGGGTCAAGCCACTTGCACAGGAAGTAAGCCACTACCTGCGCTGCGACCGAGACAATGAACTCGATGATGTATGCCACAGCCATTCACCTCCTCCTGCTGCATAGCACTCGGAGTCGGGGGACGAAGGGCAGCATAGACAGTATAACACAGATTACGACACGAAACAACAAAAGGCAGCTCGCAGGAACACGAACCGCCTTTTTGCATTTTATGCCACCAGCTTGAAGCCCATGATGACTACGCCCAGCACCACCAGCACCACGCCGGTGGCGCGGTTCAGGGTCTTGGGGTCGGCCTTGTTGGCGAAGACAGCCGCGATGCGGGCCCACAGCAGGGTGAACACCACGCACAGCGCCCAGACGAACCAGTCGGGCGTGCCGCCGATCATAAAGTGGGACACCGCACCGGTCAGGGCGGTAAAGGTCATGATGAACACACTGGTGCCCACGGCAGTTTTCAGTTCGTACCCCAGCACGCTGGTGAGGATGAGCAGCATCATCATGCCGCCGCCCGCGCCGATAAAGCCGCAGATGAAGCCGATAAGCACGCCGCACACCACCGACTGGATAGCGCGCTTCTGGGCACTGACGCCCTGCATGGCTTCCTTGGTGGTCATGACCGGCCGCACGATGAACTTGACGCCCAGCAGGAAGGTCATGAACACCGAGAAGCCGCCCATGGTGGCCGAAGGCACCTTGCTGGCCACCCAGCTGCCCACCACCGTAAAGACCAGCACGCTGGCCATCATAATGAGGCCGTTCTTGATATCCAGGTTCTTGTTCTTATGATAGGTATAGGCCGAGACGGCGCTGGCCAGCACGTCGGACGAAAGGGCGATGCCCACGGCCATGTAGGGGTCCATGTGCAAAAAGGTGATGAGCATGGGGCTGATGACCGCCGCCGCGCTCATGCCGGCAAAGCCGGTGCCAAGGCCGGCCCCCATGCCGGCAAAAAAGGCGACCAGCACCGTAAACAGCACGCTCATTTTATGCATTCTCCTTTAAGATGTCGTCCAGATTTTTCCCGATCAGTTCCATCGTCCGGAAAAAGACCTCCTGATCGGCTGGTTCCACATGGTCCAGCAGGCGCTTGAAGAAAGCGTTCTGCACGGCACGGCCCCGCGCGATGATGGGCCCGGCCTTTTCGGTGCAGAGCAGCTCGGTCTTGCGGCGGTCGCCCGGCACGGCGTGGCGCTCCAGCAGCCCCTCCTGCACCAGCTTGTCCACATTCATGGAGACGAGGTTCGCCTTGATATGCCGCACCTCCACGATGTCCCGGGCTGTTTTATAGTCCGGGTTGTTGGCAAGAAACAGCAGGATATCCAGCGCCGTCTGCGACAGGCCCAGCTCCTGACACAGCGGTTTGCAGACGGCATTGTACGCCTGCGAGGTCTTGATGGAAAATTCGATGTTCGGGTTCACGGCAGGTCTATCCTTTCATCTTTGAATGATTCATTTTTGAAATATTATAGTGCAGAGAAGGGGAGATGTCAAGTGAAAAGACGCTCCGCTGCGCCAGTCGGCGCTATCGCTTTAACGCTTTTTTCGCTTCTCCATCCATAGCCCCTCAGTCGCTGCGCGACAGCTCCCCCGGGGAGCGAGCACACCCGCAGCGCCGCGCTTTCGCAGAAAGCGGCGCTGCAAATGCCGTTTTCCTCTACGTCCCCTCCCATGAAAAAGGGTTTCAGGAAAGTCCGCGTTTGCGCAGCAATGAAAGCCCCAGTGGGGCTTTCAAGCGGCGGAGCGGTCTGCGTTAGCAGATGGAGGGGCTTTGCCCCGACAAGTTCCGCAGACTTTCCTGAAACCCAAAATTAAAAATATTCTTTCCGCTGAATATGCGCAAAGCAGTGCGGCGCGCATTCAAATCGTTTTTTCAGAACACCGCCACGGCGACCAGACGCACCAGCAGGGCGCACAGCCATGCCACGGCGCACTGGTTCACCACCATGATGGTTGCCCACTTGCCGCCAAGCTCCCGCTTGACCGAGGCAACCGCCGCGATGCAGGGGGTGTACAGCAGGCAGAACACCAGCAGCGGTGCCGCCTGCGCCGGTGTGAGGGCTGCGGTCAGGGCAGCCGTGGAGCCGAAGAGGATGAGCAGCGAGGACACCACGCTCTCCTTGGCCATAAAGCCGGTAATAAGGGCGGTGGAGATGCGCCAGTCCGCAAAGCCCAGCGGGGCAAACAGCGGGGCGATATCGCCCGCGATGCGCGCCAGAATGCTGGCCTGCGGGTCGGCGGTCAGCGACAGGCGCAGGTCAAAGTTCTGCAAAAACCAGATGACGATGGTGGCGGCAAAGATGACCGTGAAGGCCTTCTGCAAGAAGTCCCGCGCTTTTTCCCACAGCAGCTGCGCCACGTTTTTCAGACCGGGCAGGCGGTAGTTGGGCAGTTCCATGACAAAGGGCACGGCCTCGCCCTTGAACACGGTGCTCTTGAGCAGCAGCGCTGCCAGCACGCCCACCAGAATGCCGGTGAAGTACAGCAGCACCATCACAAGCCCCGCGTACTTGGGGAAGAACGCCGCCGCAAACAGGCTGTAGATGGGCAGCTTTGCCGAGCAGCTCATAAACGGGGTGAGCAGGATGGTCATTTTGCGGTCGCGCTCCGAGGGCAGGGTGCGGCTTGCCATGACGCCGGGCACGGTGCAGCCAAAGCCGATGAGCATGGGCACGATGCTGCGGCCCGAAAGGCCGATGCGGCGCAGCAGCTTATCCATCACAAAGGCGACACGCGCCATGTAGCCGGTATCCTCCAGCATGGAGAGGAAGAAGAACAGCACCACGATGATGGGCAGAAAGCTCAGCACGCTGCCCACGCCGGTAAAGATGCCGTCGATGACCAGCGAGTGCACCGCCGCGTTGACGTTCCAGTGGGTCAGGGCGGTGTCCACAACGCCGGTCAGGGCGTCAATGCCCATCTCCATGAGATTCTGGAAGAACAGTCCAATGACGTTGAAGGTGAGGAAGAACACCAGACCCATGATGGCGATGAACGCCGGGATGGCGGTGTACTTGCCGGTAAGGAACTTATCGATGCGGTTGGAGCGCAGCTGCTCCTTGCTTTCGTGGGGCTTGACCACCGTCTGCGCCACCAGCTCCTGAATGAAGGCAAAGCGCATATCCGCAATGGCGGCGGCGCGGTCCAGCCCGCGCTCCTGCTCCATCTGCACGATGATATGCTCGATCATTTCTTTTTCGTTTTGGTCCAGCTTCAGGGCCTCCTCAATGCGGGGGTCGCCCTCCACCAGCTTGGTGGCGGCGAACCGCACCGGGATGCCCGCCGCCTTGGCGTGGTCCTCGATGAGGTGCAGGATGCCGTGGATGCAGCGGTGCACCGCGCCGCCGTGGTCATCCTCGCTGCAAAAATCCATCCGCCCGGGACGCTCCTGATACTTTGCCACATGGACGGCGTGGTCCACCAGCTCGTCCACGCCCTCGTTCTTGGCGGCGGAGATGGGGATGACCGGGATGCCCAGCATGGCTTCCATCTTGTTGATGCGCACCGTGCCGCCGTTGCCGCGCATCTCGTCCATCATGTTCAGTGCCAGCACCATGGGGGTGTCCAGTTCCATCAGCTGCATGGTCAGATACAGGTTGCGCTCAATGTTGGTGGCATCCACGATGTTGATGATGCCGGTGGGCTTTTCGCCGATGATGAACTGCCGGGTAACGATCTCCTCGCTGGAATAGGGGGACATGGAGTAGATGCCCGGCAGGTCGGTGACCTCGGTCTCCGGGTGTCCCTTGATGGCACCGCTCTTGCGGTCCACCGTCACGCCCGGAAAGTTGCCCACGTGCTGGTTGGAGCCGGTGAGCTGATTGAACAGGGTGGTCTTGCCGCAGTTCTGGTTGCCGGCCAGCGCAAAGGTCAGTGTCTGGTTTTCCGGCAGGGGGTGCTCCCCTTTTTTGATGTGATACCGGCCGCCCTCGCCAAGGCCTGGATGCTCCACCATTTTATCCTCGACCGGTGTGTGCACCGGCGGGACGGCCTCGGTGGGGGTGATGCCGATCTGCGCGGCATCCTCCAGCCGCAGGGTCAGCTCGTAGCCGTGGATGCGCAGCTCCATGGGGTCCCCCATGGGGGCCAGCTTGATCAGGGTGACCTCTGCGCCCGGGATCAGGCCCATATCCAGAAAATGCTGCCGCAGCGCACCGGTGCCGCCCACGGTATCCACACGGGCACTTTTGCCGATCGGCAATTCGTTTAACGTCATATGCTGTTTCCTTTTCTATCCGCTCAATCTGTGATTGTTAGCTTGTGTTAACAATAGTAATATAGGCTAACTGCAGGTGGATGTCAATAGAAAAAGATACAAAAAGCGCCCTGCACTCCGGGTGGAGCGCAGGGCGCAGGACAGAGCGGTGTTTACTTTGCAGTGTGGTAGCCGTCGGGGTTGTTCTTCTGCCAGTTCCAGCTGTCGGCACACATTTCCTCAATGCCGTACTGTGCCACCCAGCCCAGCTCGTTCTTTGCCTTGGTGGGGTCGGCGTAGCACTCGGCGATGTCGCCGGGGCGGCGCGGGTCGATGACGTAGGGGATCTCCTTGCCGCAGGCCTTGGAGAAGGCGTGGATGACGTCCAGCACGCTGTAGCCCTTGCCGGTGCCCAGGTTGCAGATGAACAGGCCGCAGTTCGTCTCCAGCTTCTGGATGGCGCAGACATGGCCGCGGGCCAGATCGACGACGTGGATGTAGTCGCGCACGCCGGTGCCGTCCGGGGTGGGGTAGTCGTTGCCGAAGACGTGCACCTTTTCCAGCTTGCCCACGGCCACCTTGGCGATGTAGGGCATCAGGTTATTGGGGATGCCGTTGGGGTCCTCGCCGATGAGGCCGGACTTGTGGGCACCGATGGGGTTGAAGTAGCGCAGCAGGGCCACGTTCAGGCTGGGGTCCGCCTTGCAGACATCGGTCAGGATGCGCTCGGTGAAGGCCTTGGTGGTGCCGTAGGGGTTGGTGGTGGCACCCACGGGGAACTCCTCGGTGATGGGCACACTGGCGGGGTCGCCGTAGACGGTGGCGGAGGAGCTGAACACGAAGTTCTTGCAGCCATACTTGCGCATCACATCCAGGATGACCAGGGTGCAGTTGAGATTGTTATAATAGTATTCGATGGGCTTGGAGACGCTCTCGCCCACGGCCTTGTAGGCCGCGAACTGGATGACCGCCGTGATGTCCGGGCACTCGGCGAAGATCTTCTCCACATCCTCGTGCTTTGTCATGTCGGCATTGTAGAAGCGGAAGTCCTTGCCGGTGATCTGTTTCACACGGTCCAGCACCACCGGGGAAGCGTTATAGAAATTATCAGCCACGACCACGTCGTAGCCTGCGTTCAGAAGTTCGATGCAGGTGTGGCTGCCGATATAACCGGCACCGCCGGAAACCAAAATTGCCATACTTCATACCCTCTCTCACGGATCACTTGTTCGAGCACTGCCGGGTGGGTCCCGGTCTGCCTAAAGGATACCGCGTTTTGCGGGCAGAATCAAGGGATGCGTTTTTTATTTGAATGTATTTTTGTTGCATATTTGGATTTGATTTTTTGATTTCAAAGGATTTTTCGCATCTTCACCATGGAGAGATAGCCCTCTTTGTGCAAATGGGAGAAAGAGAGGGAAAATGATGTGCTGCGCAATAATGTTTGTCGCAGGGCGGCAAAATGATGTTTTCGCTAACGCGAAAATGATGCAGCCGCCTACGACGGCCATGCAGGGGAACGCGCCTTCCGTTCGGCTTCATGCGCCCGCAGGGCGTACATCATTGGTTTCGGAGAAACCACATCATTCTGCCGCAAGGCAGACATCATGCCGCAAAAAGGCTCCTGCCCAATGGGCAGGAGCCTTTGCGGTGCATCATTCTTATAACTTCCCGCACTGCTTGCCGGTGAAGAAGCGCAGGGTGGTGGTGGCGCGGAACACCTTGCCCGCCCGCAGCACCGTGGAGGGGAACTCCGGGTGGGAGGGGCTGCAGGGGTAGTGCTGGGTCTCCAGCGCAAAGCCGCCGTACTTCTGCATGGGCTTGCCGCCCTTGCCGGGGGCGGGGCAGTCCTGCAGGAAGTTGCCGGTGTAGAGCTGGATGCCCGGCTGGGTGGTGTAGAGCTTCATACTGATGCCGGTCTTGTCGCTGGTGGCCCAGGCGCAGATGCTCTGGCTGGAGCCGCGGGCGCGGTCGATGACAAAGCAGTGGTCGTAGCCGCCGCCCACCATGGTGGTCTGAGAGAAACCGGTGTCGATGTCCCTGCCGATGAGCTTGCCTGCCGTGAAATCCATGGGGCTGTTCGCCACGGGCAGGATCTTGCCGGTGGGGCAGGTGGCGTTGTTGCCTTCCAGATAGTTGGAGGCATAGAGCCGCAGCTTCTGGTTCAGCACGTCGCCCTCGCCGTCCAGGTTGAAGTAGCTGTGGTTGGTGAGGTTGACGATGGTGTCCGCGTCCGACGAGACGCGGTAATCCATGCGGAAGGCGTTATCTTCGGTGAGGGTGTAGCGCACCGCGATCTTCAGATTGCCCGGGAAACCGTCCTCGCCGTCGGGGCTCTCGGCTTCCATGAGCAGGGTGTCGCCGAAGGACTTCACCCGGTAAAGCTTGCGGGGGAAAGTGCCGTGCAGGTGGTTCTCGCCGTTGTTCTTTTCCAGCTGGTAGGTCTTGCCGCCCACGCTGAACACAGCGTTCTCGATGCGGTTGGCGTAACGCCCCACAAAAGCACCGCAGCAGGTGCTGCCGGAGGACGTGAAGTCGCTCTCATAGTCTGCCATGGTGTCGTGGCCCAGAACGACATCCACCGGGCCGTTTTTGGCCGGTACGATGATATTTTTGATGATGCAGCCGTAATCCAGGACATGCACCGTCAGTCCGCCGGGGTTGGAAAGGATGTACTCGGTAACGTTGGCGCCCTCTTTGGTCACACCGAAGGGCTTGGAGCGGATCTGTGCCATTGGGCATTCGCCTCCTCAGTTTTTTCTCGGAACACAGTCGGGCAGACTCCCACTGTATTTGTATTGTATTTATGATTATATCACAGTTTTGTGCCGCTGTGTAGGAAACATTTTAGAATTTGCATCCAATTTTTCAGGCAATTTTTTGTTCGATTTGGAAAAAACGCCGTACCACGCCGGGCGCAGCGCCGCAGGCACCGGCCCGGGCGGGCGGGGGAGGTTCTTTCTTGTATACAGCAAGCTGGAATCTCGATGCCGGAATCTGCACTTTTTTGCCTTTTTCTGGTCATTTCCTCCAAAGCAAGCGCTTCATCTTTGTGCAGTCGGTACAGGTTTGCAGGAATCGCGCGGTTTTTCGGCACCGGGCGGCCGGTTTCGCGGCGGGGCCGTTCCCGGCGCAGCGGCGGGCAGAAGCGGCGGAAATGCGTTCCTGCCTTGTATACAGGAGCAAGAACTTTCTGGCCGCAGGCATTGACATTCGTCTCTGTACGGGGTACAATGGGTGGTACACCGCTGCCGCAGATTTCAGGCAAAGGAGGAAGGGCGCGCATGGCAGTACAGCAGAATACCGATGAGATCTATCATATTCTGGAGGATGAGATCTGCTCACTGGCGATCCTCCCCGGCGAAGCGCTGAGCGAGAACCAGCTGTGCAAGCGGTTCGGCATCTCGCGCACCCCCATCCGCAGCGTGCTGCAGCGGCTGGAGCAGAACCACTTCGTGCAGATCATCCCCTGCAAGGGCACCATCGTCACCACCATCGACCCCAGCGTGGTGGACCAGATCATCTACCAGCGCGTGGCCGTGGAGTGTATGGTCTTCCGCGATTTTGTGCAGATCTGCTCGCCCATGGAGATCATCGAGATCGAGCACCTGTACGACCTGCTCCAGCAGGCCGCCGAGGGCCGCGAGCACCCGGAAAGCTTCGACTTCAACCACTTCCTTGCCTGTGATCTGGAGATGCACCACTACTGGTTCCACAAGACCGGCAAGGAATACCTGTGGCACCTGCTCACCCTGCCTCAGGCCGACTACTCCCGGTTCATCCGGCTGGACGTGGTGGGCGCGCGCAATGTGCCCAGCGTGCTCAGCGAGCACGCAGAGATGCTGCGCATCCTGCGGGAAAAGGACCTGAACTCCATCGAGCCGCTGTTCAAAGTACACCTGTACGGCGGCATGACCCGCATGGGCGGCAAAATCTACTCGGACGAATACCGCATCTATTTCAACCACAGCTGAACCAGACAAAAAAGCGTCTGCGCCCCACACCCGGCAAGCCCGGGCAGGGCACAGACGCTTTTCTTTTTTCTGCTTTTCTGCGGGGCAGGGGGCACTCACGCCTCGGGCAGGAGGTCCGGGCTTTCGGCCGCCTTGCTGGCCGCGATGAACTCGGCCGCATCGTCCGGGATATCGTCCAGATCGTCGCCGCCCACATCCACGTTCAGCGGCGGCTTCTTGAACAGGATATCGTACAGGATGGGCACGATATACAGGGTCATCAGGGTGGCGTAGCTCAGACCGCAGATGATGACGATGGCCATGCCGCTCATCAGCTGGCTGGCCATATCGTTGCTGAAGACCATCTGCAGCATGGCCAGCACGGTGGTGAGGGTGGTCATCAGGATGGGGCGCATACGGGTCTTGCCGGTGGCCACCAGCGCGGCGCGGCGCTCCATGCCGCCCAGGCGCAGCTGGTTGGCGTAATCCACGAAGACGATGCCGTTGTTGACGACGGTGCCCATCAGCACGATGAAGCCCATCAGGGAGATCATGGTCAGCTGCTGGCCGGTGACCAGCAGGCCCAGCAGGCCGCCGGTGAAGGCCAGCGGCACCGTGAACAGCACGATGAAGGGGGACAGCAGGCTCTGGAACTGTGCCACCATGACCAGATACACAAAGGGCAGGGCCAGGGCCATCCACTGCACCATCTCCTCAACCATGAAGTTGACGTTGTTGCTCTCGCCGCCCATGGAGAAGGAGCAGCCCTCCGGCATCTCGTCGCTGAGGGCAAACTCGTTCAGCTTCTTTTCCAGCGCGCGGGCCTGCACGGTGGTGTTGTAGCCTTCCACCGTCTCGGCCGTGACCGTGACGTACTCGGTCTGGTTCTCGCTGGTGATGGAGTCCGGCGCGGTGCCGGTCTCCAGCGTGGCGATATCCGCCAGGGTGCAGGTGCCGGTTGTGGTGGTGCCGTCGGTGGACAGAACGCTGGTCTCAAAGGTCATGTCCATCATGTTTTCCTTGGTCAGCGGGTCCAGATCGTCGGTGATCTGCACATCCATGGTGGTGCCGTTCACGGTGACGGGGGTCTGGGCCGTGGTGGTGGTGGTGAGCTTGGCCGCAATCTGCTGGTACACCTGGGCCACGGTCAGGCCGTAGGCACGCACCTTATCGCGGTCGATCTTCAGGATGATGGTGGCGTCGCCTGCGCCCAGGCCGTTGGTGGCGTTCTGGAAGCCCTCGGTCTCGTTGACCAGTTCCACCACCTTCTCGGAAAGGGCGGTCAGGGTCGCGGAGTCGGCACCATAAATTTTGACCGACAGGCCGCTGGACAGCTGGCTGGTCAGGTCATCGGTCATGCCGTACTGCTTGACCGTGGCGGTGCAGTCCTCGATGCCGGCCACCGCTTCTTCAATGGCGGTGCAGGCTTTGTTCAGCTGGGACGAAGACAGGCTTTCGCTGAGCATCACGTTGATCTTATAATTGCCGTAGCTGTTGGCGGCGGCCAGCAGGCTGGTGATCTGCGAAGGCAGACCCAGCTGGCTGATGTCCATGCCGGCCACGCTGGTGTCGGTGGTGATGCCCACTTCCTCCACGCCGTCCACGGCCATCACGGCCTCCACGACCTTCCCGGCAACGGTGTAGGACTCCTCCTTGGAGAGGGTGTCGGTGGTGGAAAGGGTCACCACGGCCTCGTTGCTGGTGCTGGTGGGCAGCAGTTCAATGCCCATGGACAGCACCTGCACAGCGCTGAACACCAGCAGCACCACCGCCGCCAGCAGCGGGATGGCGCGGTGCTTCAGGCTCCAGTCCAGACTGTGGGCGTATTTCTCCTGAATCTTCTCGAACCAGGGCAGGCGCTTGGGCTCTGCCTTTTTCAGCACGGTGGAGGCTGCCGCCGGCACCACCGTGACAGCCACGATGAGGGAGGCCATCAGGCAGTAGCCGATGCACAGGGACATGGGCTCCAGCAGGCTGCGCACCATACTGGAGGAGAACACCACCGGCAAAAAGACGCACACCGAGGTGAGGGTGGACGCCACAACGGACATGCTCACCTGCTTTGCGCCCTGCACGGCTGCACGGGCGGCGGGCACGCCGCGGCTGCGCAGGCGGTAGATGTTCTCGATGACGACCACCGAATTATCCACCAGCATACCGATGCCGAGGGAAAGGCCCGCCAGCGTCATGATGTTCAGGTCGAGACCCGTAAAATACATGAGCACCACGGCGAACAGCACCGACAGCGGGATGCTGATGCCGACCACGAGGGTGGGCTTGACGTCCTTCAGGAAGATGGCCAGCACGAGGATGGCCAGCGCCGCGCCCACCAGCATGCTGGTGAGGATGCTCTTGATCAGCACATTGATATAGTTGCCCTGGTTGGACAGCACCACCACATGCAGGCCGTCGTACTGGGCTTCCAGCTCTTTGAACGCTTCCAGACAGTTGCTGGAAACGGTGCCGGCGCTGGAACTGTCGTCCTTATAAATTTTCAGCACCGAGGCCTGCTCGCCGTTCAGGCGGGTGAAGCTGTCGGCGGCGTTGTCGATGACCTCCACATCCGCCACATCGGACAGGCGCACATCGCCGTAGCCGTCCACATGCAGCAGCAGGGCACCGGCAATGTCATCCACACTATCGTATTCCTCGCCCACCTTCAGCAGCCAGGACTCGCCGTTTTCGTCTTCCACGTAACCGGCGGGCATGGAGAAGTTCTGGGCATAGATCAGGTTTGCCAGGGTGTTGATGTCCAGCTGCTTTGCCACGTCGGCCTGGGCCAGGGCGTTGGCCTTGGCAGTCTCGTACTCCTGCTTGGCCTCGTCCAGCTGCTTTTCGTACTCGTTCAGCATTTCACGCGCTTCGGTGAACTGCATATAGGCGTTGAGCTGCTGCTGGGAGAAGCTGCCCAGCGCACTGGAGAACTCGGTCATCAGCTGGGGCACATTATCCATGGCCTTGATGGTGCTTTCCAGCGTGTTGTAGACCACATTCAGGCTTTCCTGCAGCTGCATCTCGTTGGCAAGGTCTTCTGCCGTGCTGCCCTCGGAGCCGGTCTCGGTGTTCATGCGCTCCTGCAGCTTCTGCAGGGCGGTGGTGAGCTTATCGGTGATGGTGCGCAGCTCGCCCACGATCTCGATCAGGGAGTCGATGTCCCGCATACCGGTCTCGTTGAACTTGTCCATCACCTTCTGCAGGCCGTCGCGCACCTCGATGAGGGCCTGCTGGATCTCAGGCTCCTTGACCACGGCGATCAGGTCATTGACGCTTTCCAGCAGCGCCTGGGCCTGCTGGCGCACCGTCTCCACGGCGGCACCCACCTCGGTGCTCATGGAGCCCATGACCGAGTTGGACACGGTGTTGCCGAAGTTTTTCAGCTGCTTTTCATATTCCTGCCGTCCGGCCGCGATCTGGGCCTCGGCGCTTTCCAGCTGGGCGTGGGCCGCCGAAAGCTGGGTGTCGATGAGCTCCAGCAGCTGGGCGTTGATGGCGTCGATCTTGTCCTGATTCAGCTGCACCTGCACCAGCTGCTCCACAAGGCCGCTGGCCGAAGCGCTGGAAACGCCGCCCTTGCGCTGGACGTAGGGCACCAGCGTGTTCTTGACGAAGTCCGACAGCGCGTAGACATCGCTGCCCTCGCGGCTGACGGCCACCGTCATGAAGGCGTTCATGTTCAGGCTGTATTCGATGATGGAAGGGGTCAGCGCCGTGCTGGGCAGGTCGCTTTTGGCCTGATCCAGCTTGTTGGACACCTTGACCAGCGCGCTGTTCATGTCCGTGCCCTCGGTGAAATGCATCAGCAGCAGGCTGTAGTTCTCGGCCGAAGTGGCGGTGATCTTCTGCACGCCGGGCACGGTGAGCGCGTTCTGGAGCACATCCGACACTTCGCTCTCCACGCGCTCCGGGCTGGCACCGGGATACACCGTCACCACCATCAGGTACGGCGTGCTGACGTCGGGCAGCAGGTTCGTCTGCATCTTTGTGATGGCCACAAAGCCCAAGATCAGCACCATGATCACGGCCACCAGGACCGTGAATGGCTTTTTGACACTGAATTTTTCCATTATCTCCTACCGTTTCTCTGCCGGGCCCCTGGCCGGGCAGCCGTTCCCCTCGCCGGGAATGCCACACTTTAACAAGTTTTATTATACACGCAAGGGCCGCCCTTGCAAGCAAATGCCCGAATCTTTTGCTTTTCTTTTGACACTTTCGCAGTTTTTTAACAATTGCCGCTCCGTTTTTCCAGTTTCCGGCAGCGGATGCGACCAAATTCGGTCAGTCTCCCTTAGTAATACGCTGCAGAACGGCGGATTGTTGCACCCCGAAAAAATTTTGCCGCCGCGCTGCACTGAAATTTGCGTGGAAATGTGCATTTGAATATGTTATACTAAGGTACAGAATGGAGTAACAGGCCCTTTTGAGCGGGCCCTATCCGATAGATCGACATACAACACGAGGATTATTATGAAAAAAGTCATTTCTGTCCGTTTCAAAGAAAACGGAAAAAGCTATTATTTTGACCCCGCCGGGGCCGACATCAAGACCGGCGACTACGTCATCGTGGAGACCGCCCGCGGCATCGAGTGCGGCGAGGTGGTGCAGGGCGTGAAGGAGATCGCCGACGCCGCCGTGCCCAAGGCCCTCAAGCCCATCACCCGCATGGCCGACAGCGTGGACATTCGCCGGATGCGCCAGAACCGCGAGGACGAAAAGCGCGCCTACCGCACCTGCCAGGAGTGCATCGCCCGCCACGGGCTGGAAATGAAGCTGGTGGAGGCCGAGTACACCCTCGACCGCTCCAAGATCATGTTCTACTTCACCGCCGACGGCCGCGTGGACTTCCGCGAGCTGGTCAAGGATCTGGCCGGCATCTTCCACACCCGCATCGAGCTGCGCCAGATCGGCGTGCGCGACGAGAGCAAGATGATCGGCGGCCTGGGCATCTGCGGCCAGCCCTTCTGCTGCAGCCGTTTCCTCAAGGACTTCCAGCCCGTTTCCATCAAGATGGCCAAAGAGCAGGGCCTTTCGCTGAACCCCACCAAGATCAGCGGTGCCTGCGGCCGCCTGATGTGCTGCCTGGCCTACGAGGAAAGCGCCTACGAATACCTCAACAGCATCATGCCCATGGTGGGCAGCACGGTGCGCACCCCGGACGGCCTGGGCACGGTGCTGGAGGTGAACCCCGTCTCCGGCTACCTGCGGGTGCGCTGCGGCACCGAGAGCCTCTCGCCCCGTTATTATAAGGTGGGCGTGTGCGAGTATATCAGCGGCGGCAAGCGCGCCCCCCGCCGCCCGGACCCGGACGACGATTACTCCGGCGTGCGCAACCCCGCCCCGGTGGTGGCATCCTCCGACGATGAGAACCGCCGCTGCCCCGGCTGCGCCCGGAAGCGCGCCGCTGAAAAGGAATAATGCTGCGGCGGGATCTCCGGGTGGTTAGTCTGTTAAAACTAACTATTCTTCGTGATTTTTACCGAAAATCTCCTGCAATTTTGGCTATAAGTTAGCCCATGCTTTTGTGCAACCCAACAAAAAGTAATCATTCTCCTTTTACGCCGCACGGTTAGTCTTGCCTTTTCAATCCAGCTTTGTTAAAATGCAGGCAAGGATATGATTTCCGGAGAGGCGTGCACAGCCGTGCCAATGTGCGTTTCTTCATACATCACAACGGGCACGGGGATAAAAGGAGAGTTTATTATGGCACACAAGGTTTCTGACGCATGTGTTGGCTGCGGCGCTTGCGAGGGCGCTTGCCCGGTTGGTGCAGTCGCCGTTGACGGCGGCGTTGCAGTTGTGAACGCAGACGCTTGCATTGATTGCGGCGCTTGCGAGGGCGCTTGCCCCACTGGTGCAATTACTGCTGAATAATCGCAGCTGATTGCCGAAATAACGCATCAAAAGCAGCAGACCTGTCCAAAGCGGGTCTGCTGCTTTTTGTTTTTGCACAAATTCCGGAAGTAATTCCCCTGATTTTTTTGAGAGGATTCGGTACACACTCTATGGAACATTCTACGGAAGTTTTGTATAATAGGACCATGGTATATTGTACCCCGGCCCACCGTTTTGGCTCGGATGCACTGCTGCTGGCCCGTTTCTGTGCACCGAAACGCGCCCAGAAGGCGGCGGACCTGTGCTCCGGCTGCGGCATCGTGGCGCTGGAATGGCACGACCGGGGCCACCGCGGGCCCTGCACCGCGCTGGAGCTGCAGCCCGAGGGCAGCGCATTGCTGGCCGAAGCTGTAGCCCAGCAGGGCCTTGACCACATCACACCGGTGTGCGCCGACCTGCGCAGCTGGCGGGAAGGCGAGGGCAGTTTCGACCTGTGCGCGTGCAATCCGCCTTACTTTACGGACGGGCCCCAGAGTGCGAACGCCGCCCACGCCCTTGCCCGGCACGAGAACACCTGCACGCTGGAGGATGTGTGCACCTGCGCGTTCCGGCTTTTGAAGGACGGCGGGCGCTTTGCGCTGTGCCACCGGCCGGAGCGGCTGGCCGAGGTGCTGGCCGTGCTGCGGGCCCACCGGCTGGAGCCCAAGCGTCTGGCCTTTGTGAAGAACAAGGCCGACGGCGCACCCTGGCTTTTCCTCGTGGAAGCGCAGAAAAACCGCAAGACCGGCCTGCGGGTGGAGCCGGATATTTTGATTAGTACAGGTGCAGCTCTTTATGGAAGGTGAGAGCGCCCTCTCAGTCATTTCGCTCCGCTTCATGACAGCTCTCCCAAAGGGAGAGCCAAGAGCTTAACCGAAAAGTGCCTGCCTCTCCCCTCGGGAGAGGTGGCACGGCGCAGCCGTGACGGAGAGGGCGAGGCCGTTCGGGGAATTTCAGGAGGTAAATTATGGCAGGAACTCTTTATATCGTGGCAACGCCCATCGGCAATCTGGACGACATGCCGCCCCGGGTGGCCGCCACCTTTGGCGCGGCAGACTTCATTGCCGCAGAGGACACCCGCGTGACCATGAAGCTGCTGAACTTTCTGGGCCTGAAAAAGCCCATGGTCAGCTACTATGAGCACGCTTTGCAGAAGGGCGAGGCCATTTTGCAGCGCATCGAGGCAGGGGAGAGCTGCGCGCTGTGCAGTGACGCCGGAATGCCCTGCGTCTCCGACCCGGGCGAAGTGATCGTGCGGGACGCGCTGGCCCGGGGCATCAAGGTGGTGCCGGTGCCTGCCGCGTCTGCCTGCGTGACGGCGCTGGCCGTGTCCGGGCAGGACACCTCCCGCTGGGTGTTCGAGGGCTTTCTGCCCGTGAACCGCAAGCAGAAAAAGGAGCGGCTGGCCGATCTTCTGCGGGAAAAGCGCACGGTCATCTTCTACGAAGCGCCCCACAAGCTGCGCACCACGCTGGACGACCTGACGAACGCCTTCGGTGCGGACCGCAGCATCACCCTCTGCCGCGAGCTGACCAAGCTGCACGAGGACATCTGGAAGACCACCCTCGGCGAAGCGGTGGAACATTATAAGGTGAACGACCCCCGCGGCGAGTATGTGCTGGTGATGGCCGGTGCGCCGGACTCTGCCGACCCGGAACAGGAGCTGACGCTGGAGCAGGCCGCGCAGCGGGCACTGGAGCTGACCGGCCAGGGCTTCGGCCCCACGGCCGCCGCCAAGGCAGCGGCCCAGGGCACGCCCTACTCCAAGAGCGAAGTGTACAAGCAGCTGCTGGTGCTGCAGCAGGGGCAGCAGGAACAGGACTGACAGGCCATTCAGCCCTTCATGAGAGCAAATGATATCTGGTAAATAGAGGAGGACCCCTTTCGTGACAAAACTTCTGGTTCTGAGCGACAGCCACGGCGGACGCGACGCCATTGAGCGCATCCTGAAGGCTGAGAGCAAAAACATCGACGCACTGATCTTTCTGGGCGACGGCCTGCGCGATCTGGAGCTGGCGCTGACCAAATACCCCCGGCTGCGAGCCTACTCGGTGGCGGGCAACTGCGATTACGGCGCGCTGGAGCCCACCGACGGCCTGGCCGCCTTTGACGGCGTGGTCATTTTCTACACTCACGGTCATATGTACGGCGTAAAATACGATCTGGATACGCTGGCCGACGCGGCAGCCGCCCGGGGCGCGGATGTGGCGCTGTTCGGCCACACCCACGTCCCCCACGCGGAGGACCGCGGCAGCGTGTTCCTGTTCAACCCCGGCTCCTGCGGCCGGTGCTACACCGGGCCGGACACCTACGGCATCCTGACGCTGGAAAACGGCAAAGTGACTGCCCACGAACACAAAGAGGTACCGAAAAAATGAGCATCAATGAGGTGCGCTATCTGCCCGAATGCGGCAGCACCAACGCGTATGTGAAAGAGCATTTTGAGGAGTTCGGCCCCGTGGGGGCTGTGTACACCGAGAACCAGACCGCCGGGCGCGGGCGGCTGGGCCGCAGCTGGGTGAACGCCGAGGGCCGTGCGCTGTACTACACGGTGGCCATCCGGGAGCCGCTGGCCCAGCCTTCCACCCTGCCGCTGCTGGCCAGCCTTGCGGTGCGCACCCAGCTGAAGCTGCGCTACGGCGTGGACTGCCAGATCAAGTGGCCCAACGACCTTTTGCTGAACGGCAAAAAGATCGTTGGCATCCTGTGCGAGGGCGTGAGCTACGGCTACCAGCAGCAGGGCCGGGGCATTTTGTGCGGCATCGGCATCAACCTGGCCCAACCCCAGAGCTACTTCGACGCGGCGAACCTGCCCAACGGCACCTCGCTGGAGCTGCAGGGGGCCAAGGTGGACCTTGCCGCCGACCCGGCCTGGCTGGCCGAGGGCCTGACCGACTTCGGCTTTGACCGCAACATGTATGTCTTTGCCCGGGACGGCTTTGCCCCCTTCCGGGAGGAATATAAAGCCGCCTGCGTCAACCTGGGCCGCCGGGTCACCTTCGACCTGCCGGACGGCAGGCAGGGCGCAGGTGAAGCCATCGACGTGGACGAGGAGGGCCGCCTTGTGGTGCGCACCGACAGCGGCGAGGAACACGTCTTCACCGGCGAAGTTTCGGTGCACGGCATTTACGGGGCCGTGTAAACACCTGCTTCTGCCTTTGGCAGGGGCCTTGCGGAGGGATCCATTATGGATGCGGAATACTACAAGAAATACGAGCCGGTGTTCGGCAAATGGTACATCACAAAGCAGCTGGGGGCCGGCAGCTACGGCAAGGTGTTTGAGATCCAGCGCACCGACGCGCTGGACGGCACCGTTTACCGCGGCGCGCTGAAGGCCATCACCATCCCGTCTTCGCCGGAAGAACTGCAGAGCGTGCTGGACGAGGACGGGCTGGACAGGCAGGGAGCCTCCTCCTATTTCCGGGAGACCGTGGTAGCCCTGAACCGCGAGATCGCGCTGATGAACAAGGTGAAGGGCCACAGCAACATCGTGAGCTATGAGGACCACGACGTGATCGAGCACACCGACGGCATCGGCTGGGATATCCTCATCCGCATGGAACTGCTCACCCCCATCAGCCAGTACTTTAAGCAGTTCGACACCATCCCCCGGCAGGCCGTGCTGCGGCTGGGCATCGACCTGTGCCGCGCACTGGAAGTGTGCGAGAAATACAGCATCATCCACCGGGACATCAAGCCCGCCAACATCTTTATCTCGGACACCGGCGACTTCAAGCTGGGCGATTTCGGCGTGGCCCGCACGGCCAGCGCCTCCACCGGTGCTTCCACCTTTGCGGGCACCGTGAACTACATGGCCCCAGAGGTGTTCCGCCGCGAGAAGTACACCGCCAGCGTGGACACCTATTCGCTGGGCCTTGTGATGTACCAGCTGCTGAACGCGAACCGGATGCCCTTCTACCCGCCTTACCCGCAGCCGCTGACTGCGCTGGCCAAAGAGCGCGCCCACGACCGCCGTCTGGCCGGGGAGCCCCTGCCGGACCCGGTGAATGCCTCCGGCCCGCTGGCTGATATCCTGCGCAAAGCCTGCGCGCCCGCCCCGGCGGATCGCTTTGCTTCGCCCACCGAGATGCGCCTTGCGCTGGAAGCCGTGCTGCGCGGCGCATCCGACGCCGCACCGGCGGCCCAAGTGCCCGCCGCAGATGCAGCGGCAACTGTGGCTGCCGCGCCCAAAGCGCCGGAGACCCCGGATGCAGCGGACGAGACCACGCGTCTGCCTTTCGGCCAGCAGCCCGCCGCACAGCCCACAGCACCGGCAAAGGCCCCTGCCCCCAAGGCCGAGGACGAGACGGTGTTCCTGTTCGCCCAGCAGGAGCAGCAGCGCCGCGAAGCGGAAGCTGCCGCCCGCAAGGCGGAAGAAGACGCCCGCCGGGCCGAGGAGCAGCGCAAGGCTGAGGAAGCCCGCGCCGCCGCCGCAAAAGAGCAGGCCCAGCGCGCCGAACAGGAGCGCAAAGCCCGGGAAGCCGAAGAAGCGGCCCGCAAGGCAGAGCAGGAAAAGGCCGAGGCAGCCGAAACGCCCGCACCGGCAGGGGAGAAGAAAATTTCCCGCCGCAAAATGCTGGGGGTTATCGGCGGTGCCGCCGCTCTGGCTGTGCTGGGCGGGGCGGGATACGCCGTGTATTCGGCGGAGTCCTCTAAACCTGTTGCCGAAGGGAGTTGCGGCGACGGTCTGACTTGGAGCATTTCCGGTGCAGGCGTTCTTACCATTCAGGGCAGCGGCACCATTACTGGTACCCCGTGGGAGAAGCTTGCCGACCGGGTCACCGCCATTGACCTGCAGGCCTCCGTCCCCACAATCCCGCCCTACTGCTTTACCAGGTTTACCAGCCTGACCTCGGTCACCCTTCCGGAAGGGCTGCAGATCTTCGGTTCCTATTCCTTCTATTGTTGTGTTAGCCTGACCACTGTCACGATCCCGGACGGCGTCTTCTACATCGGAAATTGTGCGTTTGGCAATTGTACCAGTCTTTCTTCCGTTTCCATCCCGGAAAGCGTGACCAGCATCCGCAATGGTGCTTTCTCCGGCTGTGCGCTGACAAGCGTCACCCTCTCCCGGGACTGCAAAGTGCATGAAAGTGCCTTTGACGAGGGCGTTACCATCAACTACTACGACTGAGCCAAAAAGTGAGGAAGTATCATGACTGCGGAATCTTATAACGAAAAATACGCGCCGCTCCTTGGCGAGTGGACCATCAAGCGCTGCATCGGCTCGGGCAGTTACGGCAGGGTGTTCGAGATCGAGCGGCGGGACGCGCTGGGCACCGTGAACACCAGCGCGCTGAAGATCATCAGCCTGCCCCAATCGGAAGACGACCTGCGCTCCACCATCGAGACCAACAACCTCACCGGCGACAGCGTTTCGTCTTACTACCGCTCCTGCGCGGACGCCATCACCAACGAGATCAAGCTGATGAGTGAGCTCAAGGCCCAGAGCAACATCGTGAGCTACGAGGACCACAAGATCGTCCCCCACAAAGACGGCATCGGCTGGGACATCCTCATCCGCATGGAGCTGCTCACCCCGCTGAACGTCCACCTGCAGCGCACCGTGCAGATGCCCCGGGGCGAAGTGGTGCGCATGGGCATCCACCTGTGCCGCGCGCTGGAACTGTGCCAGCGGCACAACATCATCCACCGCGACGTCAAGTCCGAGAACATTTTCATCTCGGCGGACGGCAACTACAAGCTGGGCGATTTCGGCGTGGCCCGCACCGTGCTGGCCAGCTCCGGCGCGCTGACCCAGGTGGGCTCGCCCAGCTACATGGCCCCGGAAATGTTCCAGGCAGGCAAGACCTACAACGCCAGCGTGGACACCTACGCGCTGGGTCTGGTGCTCTACCGCTGCCTGAACGAGGGTCGTCTGCCGTTCTACCCGCCTTACCCGCAGCCGCTGACCCCCGAGGACCGGAACATGGCCGAGGGCAAGCGGCTGTCCGGGCTGGAGCTGCCCCGGGCGGTGAACGCCACCGCCGCGCTGGACGCCATCCTGCGCAAAGCCTGCGCGCCGGACCCCGCCGGGCGCTTTGCTTCGCCCACCGAGATGCGCCTTGCGCTGGAAAAGCTGCTGAACGCGCCGGAATCCCGGACCATGATCCTGCCCCTGGGCAAGCCGGACGCGGCCGTGAACGCAGCTGAAACGGAAAAGACCGCCGACATGTGGGGCGGCAGCGGCAAAGGCACCGGCGAAAAGGGCTTTGACACCGGCAGGGACCTTGGCGGCTTTGGCGGCAAGACCGGCGGCACAGCCGCAGACGACAACAAGACCCAGCGCATCTTCCCCGTCCCGGGCGGCGACACCGGCAGCGTTTCCGGCAGTACCGGCGGCACGGCCGCAGACGGCAACGTGACCAAGCGCATTTTCCCCGGCCCGGGCAGCACCACCGGCGGCAGCAGCGCTTCCGGCGGGACGGGCGGCGGCAAAAAGCACTGGCAGAACGCCAGCGACCTGAGCAAGGCAGACCTGCCGCCGAAGCCCGACAGCAAACCCGACACCCACAGCCCAGCGGGCGGCACCGGCAGCCACAACGACACCCCGAAGCCCGATGCCAAACCCGACACCAAGCCTGACGCAAAACCGGAAGAAACGACGCCCTTCACCCGAAAAAAGGTGCTCAGCGCCATCAGCGCCCTGTGCAAGGGCGCGCTGATCTTCCTGGCGGTGATGGGCGGTGTGGCCGGTATGACCATTGCAGGCGGCATTGCGCTGATATGGTTCGGCATCGCGGGCATTTGCCGCTACCTGCAGCAGAGCAAGACCTCCGGTTTCCAGCCCACGACCGGCCAGAAGGTGCTGCTGGTGCTGGACGTGCTGTGCATCCCGGTGGGCTTCCTCATTTTCCTGATCTGAGCAGCGGGGCCCCCGGGTGCCGTTAAAAGAATGTACGCTCCATGCGGACAGTTTTCTGCCTGCATGGAGTTTTTTTGCAGGTTTATGGCCGAATTTTACGCAAAATGCTTGAATTCACGAACTTTTTGTTGATTCCTTGTGAACATTTCCAGTTGCCTTTAGAGTCACACTTTAGTATAATAGAGAATGTGCCAGCGTGTCCTTTCGGGATAGGATGCGCGTGTTTTGGAAATAGGAATAGGAAAACAGACAGCACAAGCGCCTTGCTTTTTTTGCAGCGGGACGTTTGTGCTGTCGCAAGGAGTGCAAGCATGAAAGATCAAGAATCCTTCAAGCCGTAT
>ERZ1106951.1227-NODE-1227-length-23116-cov-13.650449_pt1 | contig 23116 bp, 20 predicted proteins | sample MGYA00403676_ERZ1106951 | MGnify/ENA primary metagenome ERZ1106951 (study PRJEB35170, sample SAMEA104062398) | human gut metagenome | biome: human gut; feature: human-associated habitat; material: faeces | place: Denmark | collected 2012-04-23 ...
GTAATTTTATCTTACATCAGTTTGGAGGTTTACACAAACTTTGGGATACTCCCATTACAATGTAAATAATGCTTTTTCGTAGTCATTAACATAATACTTAATATTGGTTCTACCTTTTTGAATTACGATATGTCCCTCTTTTTCAAGCATCTCCTTTTGTGCCTCAACGCCTCCTGGATACTTTGCATTTAATTCCCCCTTTGCATTTAATGTTCTCCAATAAGGGGTTTTATCTTCTGCACGCTGATAACTAGCCCATGCAACTATCGAAACAAAAATTCCAGCTGTAATTGGCTCTGTAAAATCAGCACCATTTTGTTTAGCAAAGAATTCCCTTATTGTACCTACTGTAAGTAATTTTCCACAAGGTACAAGTTGCATTACTTTGTCGTAGTCAATAGGTGGGGCAAAATACATTTTATCTCCACCATATTTTTCGATGCTCTTTTCATCTGTTATGATTTAAACTTTTGGCATATCCTTACTATCCATAAGCATAGCATTAAAATCTTTTTTATCTTCATTTGCCATAATGTATCACCTCCAAGCCAATCATATCTTAATAAACGAAACCATACAATGAGACAGTTTTAAAAATCCTTACGAAACTTCAAATTTTCATGTGTTCGACAAACTTGAAGTTGACGAACTGTTGATTATATTGCGATGCGTAATTACAATGCAATTCCAAGTTCTTTGCATTTCTCGATTGCCAAATCATCGTTTTGCAATGCAGCAAGTCGATACCAATGCTTAGCCTGTTCGATATCTCTTTCCACTCCGATTGCATCTTCATAAAACTCTGCCAAATTGTATTGTCCATCTCTATCACCATGCTCTGCGGCACGGCGAGTCCAATATAGTGCTTTTTCCAAGTCCTTTTCAACACCAAGTCCCTCGTAATAGAAATAGCCTATTTGACATTCAGCAAGGGGATAGCCCTGCTCCGCCAATACCAAATGACCTTCAAAGCATTTGTCATATTGTTTTGTTTCCCAATACTTTTCAATCAGCTCATTGCAAATGTCAAATTCCTTGCAAGGTTTGTAATACGCACCTGCCATATATTCATACCTCCATAAATGCCGATTTGATAATCTTTTGAACAAGTCTACCATATGGGTTATTCTACCACATATTCATCCTTAATTCATCCAAATTTTTCACGATTGATTTACCACACATCTAAACAATCTTCAGCATCCATCCAAGCCTGCATCTCGTTATCCAGGACCAACCGGGCATACTCCATAGGGGTGTCAATGGCAAGAGCATTCAATGCACACTGTGAATTAGGTGTAGTCTTCAATCCATCCTCTGCCTTATTACAGTCAATTCGTAAAAGCATATTATCAAAAGTGGTTATATCAATGCTATTGCAGCGTTGGTTATATGTAGCATATATAAATTTCATAGCTTTTTTATCCTTTCCGTTTTATTACAGATAAGCTGGTTGTGTTGGTAAATTATTATGTGTCCTAAAATTATCCTTTAGAACGTGAAACACAGGTGTTTTTCTCTATAATTTTCGATTATATGGCAGTTTTACAAAAAAGGCATGTGAAACTAAACAATCGTTTCCACACGCCTTTTTATAAATAACTGTTTAAATCGCGCCGATCATGCTCAGGTAATACTGATACAGTACGAGATTGGTATCGTCCTTATAGTGTACGCCGTCCGACGCATGGACGCCGACGCCCATCAGGTAATCGTGGCTGTCCAGCCAGATAATCTGCGGAATCAGCTGTCCTTTTAAGCGGTCGTTGAACAATTTTACGCGTTCTTCCGTCATCCCATAACTGTTTGCCCAGACCGGATTGACAGACGCATAATAAATCTGCGCGCCCCTTGCACTCCAGACTGCCGCCCAGTAATTGACATCCTTTGCATATTTATCCGCATCGGAAAGATCGTTGACACCCATGTTGATGATAACTCTGCTGCCTTTGCCGATGATCTTGTCCGCCTGCGGGATCCCAGTGTCGTGCAGCCATTCGTGCCGGCTTCCGTTTTTGGCAACGACTGCTGCCGCGCAGCTGCCCAAGTTGCGCTCTACCGCATCCTTGAGCGTCACCATCCGGGAATCCCCAATGAAGACGATTCCTGCCGCCACTGACGGCTGATTTGCGGCTGCTGCCGCGATCTGCGCCTGCTGGGCCGCCTGAGCCTGCGCTGCTGCGGCTTGTTGCGCTGCTGCGGCCGCCTGAGCCTGCGCTACAGCGATCTGATCCTGCGTCGCATACGTTGCCGCTTCATAGCGGACATAGCCAATCTGGCTGCCAACCTGTACAAAATACCAACCGGTGTTGGTCTGGCCCCAGCCCCAAACGGTATTTCCTGCCGTCACGGACGTAAGCTTTGCTGCGTTATTGTCCGGCAGCGTCCGAACAACAGCATTTTTTGTCACATTCATCAGTCTCGGCGCACTGAACTGCTCCACCACAAAGCCCGGCATCTGAATCTGTACGGATGTCAGTGTCTCTGCCGCCCGCAGCGTCGTCTCCGGCACGCATACCCCAAGCGCTGCCGCCAGAACTACAGCCAGAATTTTTGCCGTTTTTTTATTTCTTTTTTTCATGCTCCCTCTCATTTCTGCCCTGAGTGCAGGACTGGTGGTTTTTATGTCTTCTGCATTGTATATCCATCATACCAAATATCGACGAAAAGCAAAAGCGATTTTGTTGCTATGGCATAAATCTGTCCCAGAAGCTTATTCCATCTCCTGCACCATATGATAAAATACACCTTCCCCGGCTGACGTCGTCTGACGGATCGGCTCACCTTTAATCACAAAGCCCGCCTTTTGATAGCAGCTGACCGCTCTTTTATTCCATGTCCGGACCTCCAGATACAGTGGCTTTTTTCCAAACAGTTCTTTCGATATTTCACAGGCAGTTTTCGTCATCTGCTGCCCATAGCCTTCGCCGCAGCAGTCAGGATTTACGCCGATTCCGAAAAAGATTTCTGTTTCCTCTTCGTATAAATTGATAAAACCGACCAGCGCCATTTCGTCATAAAAAGAGTAAAAATGGTTCGAAGGATTGGCAAACCCAAAGCCTCTTTTTTTCTGTTCCTCATACGGTGTAGAATCATACACTGCATATTCTCCAGGATATTTCCACTCCGTAATCACATATTTTTCTTCTTCTGTTGTTTTATGATAAGTAAGCATAATTCCTTCCACACTCATCTCCCACTCAGCGCAGCCGCTGCTTTCCATAAAAGATCAAACAGCATATGGATTACCCAGGCAAGCGCAACTGCAATTGTGGCGGCAGCCACGATCTGCACAACATTTTCCTGCTGCGGCAGCCAGTCATTGACAACGCGGTAAAACACAAACATATGGCACAGATACAGCTCCAGCGAAAAGCTGCCCACTGCTTCCAACCACCGGATTTTCTCATGCAAAAATGCGCAGCCCTGCACCATCAGATACGTCCAGATCAGCCCTGCAAGCAGACCGCTGCGGATTTTTTCTTCCAGCGGATGGATCACGGTATAGCCTTCCAGCCCCGTTTTGACGACAAAATACATTCCGACCGCCAGTGCCAGAAGCTGTAACGGATACAAAAACCCCGCCGCCTTTAACAGCTGCCTTTCGTACTGCGCAAGCAACATTCCAAACAAAAATGTAACATTGGAAATGTACCAGAACAGCGCGCGTCCCTGCCAGATCAGCAGTCCGGAATACGCCGTCAGGCAGAGTGCCATCAAAAGCATCCGCACCCACGATCTGTCAGAAAGCCGGTAAACAACGTAAAACGCCAGATAAAAGATCAGAATATTTCGGATATACCAATACTCTGCCCCGGTCAGGAACGAAACCCATCCTGTCATTCCCGAAATTCCACCGTCATAGACCGCAATCAGTCCCACAATCAGAAGATACGGTAAATAGACAGTTTTAAAACGTTTCCACAAAAATGTTCCGTTGATTCTCTTTTTTCCAACACTTTTGACCAGTCCGTAGCCGGACACTGCAAAAAATAAATCCACACCGTAAACACCGAACCTGCCCAGCCCATATTCCAGCAGATCGCTGTGAAATATCTCCCCAATCCACACTGCATAATGGCTAATCAGAACCAGGAAAATGGCAATTCCGCGCAGCATCAGGCTCTGTTCCTTCGTAAGAAAAGCTTTTCTCTGAGTCATTGTTTTCTTCTTTCATTTATTCCTTTCAAATGCAGAAAAATTCAGGTTTTAAAATCGCAATGCTGCCCGGATCGTTTCATATAACGCCGGGTTTCCGGTCTGCAGGTTGATGCTGCCGTCCTTATTGACCAAAATCAGAAACAGCACCGCTGCCTGAAAGAAAATCGCTGCCTTCAGCCAGGCAACATACAGGCTATAGACCTTTTTCTGCCGCGCCGCTTTCGCTGCCCCAAGCACTGCCACAACCGCCGCCAAAAAGATGCCAAAGGACACGTCGCAGCCATAGCGGATCAAAATTCCCGCGCCGTTTGCATCCACACAGCCAATCACAAGCGCTGCTGCAAGAGAAACGCAGCAAAACCACGTCAGTTCTTTGGAAAGTACACCGTTTTTTTTGAGTCTGCCGAGCAAAAAAATCCCCCAGGTCAGCATACTGCAGGCGAAAATCCCGCCAAACCAGCTTTCCGTTACCAGTTTTCCGAGATAATCCGTCGCAATCGACGCGCTCTGCAAATACGGAAACTTTCCTTCCAGCTGCATCGGCTCGAACAGGAAATACCAGATTCCATACAAAATCCGCTCCAAATTCGTGCCGCGGTGTGTCATATCGTTGCTCGTCATGCTATAGGACGCACCAAAATCAAAGGGGGAGCCAAACCGCAGCACATTATACGCCATCAGTCCGGCCGCAATCAGCACATAGGGCACAACAAGCGCAGCTGTCTGTCTCCATCCCTTCTTTGAAAACAGCTCTCTTTTTACAAAGACCCTCTCCCAGAACAAAACAACCGCCAGTACTGCAAACAGGATAAACTGGGGCCGACATCCTGCCGTGAGAGCCATACAGAAAGAGCCAAACGCATACAGCCCCACCGCTTTTTTCGGACGGTTCAGCCCTGCCAGATACATCCAGAGTCCCGCCGTTGCAAACATCGTAGACGCGGCAATCGGCACATGGTAAAGATCCGGTCGAATTAACAGATAAAACATCGAATAGCTTCCGACGAGCATCCCGGTTCCTACCGCCCACAGATAAAAGGGCTGCTCCTTAAAATACCGTTTCATCAGTTCATAGACAAACCCAGCCGCCGCAATGATAAATCCTGCAAAAAAGACAAATACCGCCGCATAGTTTTGCAGCGCGCCCCCCGTCAGCAGATAATAAGGCAAATACAATAGCAACACTGGGACAATACCGAAATACACATAATATTTCCCATTGTAATAGGCATAGTCCGCCCGATAGCCGATTCCCGCCGCCTGCAGTGCGATGGTATCATAGGGATTTTTCATTGCTAAAAGCGCTTCTTCTGCATCTCCGACACTGACTTTTCCCTCCGAAAGTGCTTCCGCCAGCTCCTGGTACTGTGCGTGATGCACTGCCAAGTTCTGTCGACATGCCGGATTGATGCGGACGAAAAAAAATGCCCCTGCCAGCAATATTGCAGTAAACCCCAATACGACTACAAACCGCTTTTGACGACCGCGCGCATCCTGCGCGTCAAAGCTGATCTGATGCAGCCTGCTGTCTTTTTTCAGCAAAAGCATTCCAAACACAGCCGCCCACAAAACCACAAAGCGTCCCGCTCGAAAGTGGAATGGAATCGTTCCATTTACAGTCAATCCCTGGTATTTTACAACCAGCTCGCCATAGCTTCCTGCGGCAGCATTTCCAAAGGCGTCCGCCGTCTGGATGCGGATATAGAAATCCGACACCTTTCCATACGGATACACCTTTAAATACCGATTTTCCGGAACCGACTGCAGCAAAATCCGTCCGTCGCCCAGGCTATAAGGATAGCTGTTTCCCTCGTCCCGTGCAAATACCTCTGCCAGAACAGGCTGATTGTACAAAAAATCCAGATTCAAAAAAATCCGTTGCAGCGAGCCTTTATAATTTTTTACCCGCAGCGTCAGGCTGCCATCCGGGACGTGCAGATAGCCCGCGTCATCCAGGTAGCTGCCGTCAAGCAGGTACAGTGCGCTGCCGCCTTCCGTGGTCTGATCGCCTGCTGCCGTCGTAGCGCTGTCCGCCACGTCCTCACCGCTATCTGCTGCCGCAGCGTCGTTCGCCACGTCCTGATCCAGCTCCTCGATCGCCGTATAACCCGCGAGAATTTCCGCCCGCGCAGTCAGATCCTCTGTTTTTTTTGTCACCGTCGTCCAGAACGAGAACTGATACGGTATCAGTTCCAATAAAAGGGCTGCCAGCAATGCTGCAGCCGCCTTTTTTATCCATTCAGAGCGCATCTTGCCTCTCCCTGCTTTCTGATTTTTCTCCTGCCTGCCATACAAAATATCCCATATGTCATAAAACAGACTTTTGTTTTAGTGTAGCATAAAAAAAAGAAAGTGAAAAGCTCTGCATTTTTCATGCAGAGCTTTCACTTTCTTATGAGGGGGGAGATAGTGAGTTGTTCTACTATCTGAAATCTATGATACCCGAAAATTGTGAGCATTTTGTGTACAGTTTCTAAAAAGCTTCTTAAAAGTTATAAACTGCGTCTAAAATCCATTTCGCGTTGTCAAAAAATATCAGCTTTTCGCCACCATCGCGCGGCTCTGTTACCGGTACTGCTGCATCACAAGCTGCAGCTTCGTATTTCCCTGCCAGGTATTGACGCCCGGATAATACACGACGTCAAAATACAGAGGACTGCCTTTTCCGCTGTACAGTCCGTCCAGCGCAGTCTGTCCGTATTTTTCCGCCGCATAGGCTTCGAAATTGTCCTTTCCGCCAAAATACATCATCTCCCAGCGTTTTTGCTCGCTGTCCTCCACCGTAAAACGAAGCACATTTCCTGCTTTGCCGAGTGCACGAGCCGAAACAAACTTCAGATCTTTTTGTGCAAATACCGGCTTCGAATTGCCTGTTCCAAAGGGCTCCAGCAATTCCAGCTCCTCCACCAGCCTAAACGATACATAGGATACCGGCATTGGAACATCGATATGGATTTTTTCCTGCAGATCGTCCTCCGTCAGCGTACATATTTCATTGATCTTCTGACGGAACGGCTCCACATCCTCTTCCCGCATGGAAAGCCCCGCCGCCATCTTATGCCCGCCATATTTGGTGAAAAAACTGCTGCATTTCGTCATTTCTTCATAAATATGATAACCTTCAATCGAACGCGCGCTGCCTTTTACGCCCTCTTCGCCTCGGGTCAGCACAAAGGTCGGGCGATAATAGCGTTCCCGGATTCTTCCTGCGATGATACCGGCGATGCTCTCATGGCAGTCCGGCAGGAAAACAACCAGAACACGGTCGTCCTTTAAGGGGCCGGATTCGATCATCTCTACCGCTATTTTGACATATTCCTCTGTCATTTCTTTCCGGCTGTCGTTTAACTGCTTCAAAAATGCTGCCTGCGCTACCGCAGCTTCTCTTGTTTTGCTGTCCAAAAGCTCCATCGCGCGCTGCGCGCTGTCCAGACGCCCGGAGGCGTTCAGGCACGGACCGAGCACAAAGCCGATATGAAATGCCCCCAGCTTTCCATCCTGCCAGGGTAAAATCTGGTTGACCTCCATCAGCGCATGCAATCCGACATTCTGTGTCTGTTTCATCAGCTCCAGCCCGTGCCGCACCAAAATCCGGTTTTCCTCCCGCAACGGCATAACGTCGCAAATCGTTGCAAACGCCGCAAATTCCAGCAGTTCATCCAACAGGCTTCTTTTTCCGGATGTTAAATCTGTTGAAATCCCGTCAAAGCCGAACTCTGCAAATAAAAGCTGCATCAGCTTAAATGCAACGACCGCACCACAGATCTCCTGGAACGGATAAGTGTCTCCCGGCTGCTTCGGGTCGATGACCACATCCGCAGGCGGAATTTTATACCGCCGTCTGGATGTCTCTCCTGTTTCCGGATCCGGCTCTGCAAGGGGTTCTTCCTCATATGGAATTTCATGGTGATCCGTAATAATCACAGTCATTCCGTATTTTTTTGCCTGCTCAATCTGTGCATACGCTGCAATGCCGTTATCGCAGGTCAGAATCGTGTCGATCCCATCTGCGTAAGCTTCGTCTACCAGATGTTCGTTTAAACCATAACCATCCTTCATGCGGTGTGGAATCATCGTATCCACCACCGCGCCGCAGGCTTCCAGACCGCGCTTCAAGATATAAGAAGAACAGATGCCGTCCGCATCATAATCTCCGATGACACGAACCGGCATCTGTCCTTTGATTTTATCTTTCAGCAGCAGCACCGCCTCGCGGCTTCCTTTTAAAAGTGCCGGATCATACAGATCCCGGATCGTGCCGTGGAGATACTTTTCAATTGCTTCATCTCCTTCGATGTCCCGGTTTCGTATGACGCGGGCCAGCACCGGGCTGATGGAAAATCTCTGCCCGATGCCATTAAAATCCGCCTTTTTTGCGGCAACGTACCATTTTGCCATTATTTTGCTGCCTTTTTATTCTTCTCTGCTTTCTTTCCGCCTACTCTGGTGCGCAGCAGATACCAGAACGCGCTCGCCAGGCAGATGGAGGAATAAGTACCGCATGCTATGCCGACCATCAGGGGCAGTGCAAACTCTTTGATACTGGACACGCCCAGGATGTACAGCACTGCAACCATAATAAAGGTCGTCAGGGATGTGAAAATACTTCTGGACAGTGTCTGGGAAATACTGCGGTTTACAATCGCCGCAAGCTCTTCCTTTGTCTTATAAGAGGTCATGTTCTCACGGATACGGTCGAAGATAACGATGGTCGCATTGATCGAATAACCGACAATCGTCAGCATGCATGCAATGAAAGTATTGCCGACAGAAACTCTTGCCGCCGCATAGAACGCAAGTACAACCAGTACGTCGTGTACCAGTGCTGCTACACTGCTGGCACCGAATCTGACATCCTTGAAACGGAACCATACATACAGAAGCATCAACACGGTAGATACCACAACCGCAGATACTGCGCCGGTACGCATTTCAGAGCTGATGGTAGAGCTGATGGTCTCTGCTGTGATCTTTTCCGGATCTACACCAAATTCCTCTTCCAGTCTGGAATTTAATTCTTCTCTCTGGGAAACATCCAGCGTTGCAGATTTGAAAATAACCTGATTGGAGCCCTGCACCTTCTGGGTCTGTACGTTTGCATCCTTGCTGATTTCCTCGATGATCGGAACGACCTTTTCATCCAGCTCTTCGATGCTCATATCTTCGTTAAACTCTACACTGGTAGAAGTACCGCCCTTGAACTCCAGGCTGTAGTTTAACGCATCGCCGCCATTGCCCTTATGCACGCCCATCGTCACAAAGCCCGCAATGATGACAACTGCAGACAGGATGAAGAAAATCTTCTTTTTGCCCAGGAAATCGATTACCTTTGTCTCTTTTGCACGGCCATAGAATTTCTCATTACGGATACCCATCGCATAAAATGCGTTCAGGATCAGCTTGGTTACAACCAGCGCAGTGAACAGGGAAACGACGATACCGAGCGCCAGGGTCTGGGCAAAGCCCTTGACGGTACCGGTACCCATAAAGTACAGTACAACAGCTGCGATCAGCGTCGTTACGTTGCCGTCGATAATCGCGGACAGTGCTTTCTTAAAACCGATCTGAATCGCAGATTTTACAGTTTTGCCAGTTGCGATTTCTTCCCGGATTCTGGCAAAAATAATGACGTTTGCATCGACCGCCATACCGATCGACAGGATGATACCTGCGATACCGGACAGGGTCAGGGTAACATCAAAGCCATTCAGCAGCAGAACAACCAGCACCGTGTAAATGCACAGTGCGATGGAGCTTGCAACACCGGGAATCCAGTAAACAGCGATCATGAAAACAATAACAATCGCAAGACCAATTGCACCGGCAATCAGGCTCGTACGGACCGCTGCAGATCCGAGCTGTGCGCCTACTACGTTGGAACGCAGCTCCTCCAGCTCCAGCTTCAAACCGCCGATACGGATGGTAGAAGCGAGGTTTTCCGCCTCTTCAAAGGAGCTCATGCCATTGATGACTGCCTTGCCGTCTGTGATCTCCGCCTGTACAGACGGTGCGCTGATCACCTGATTGTCATAAACGATGTAAATAACATCATGGTTCGGATATGCTGCCTTTGTCGCATCAGCGAACTTTTTGGTTCCATCTGCAGTCATAGTCAGAGATACAACAGGCTCCTGATTATTCATACTATTGGTCTGATAGGCTGCCTGTGCATCTGCTACATCCGTACCGCTTAATACTTCCTTACCGTCCTTATCCAGGAAGGTTAAGGAACCGGGCTTACCCAGTTCTTCCAGAATCGCATTTGCGTCAGTTACTCCGGGAATTTCAATATTGATCCGGTCGGAGCCCTCCTGATATACCTGCGCCTCTGTGGAATAATTGTCTACACGCTGCTGGAGCTTATATATGGTATCTGCCATATCCTCCGAGCTGGGTGCTTCGTCTCCCACCACCTGATAGGTGATGCTTACGCCGCCTGCCAGATCAAGTCCCTGCTTAATATTTGCAGCAGAGCCTGTCTTTGCGCTATCCAGTCCGAATACCGCAGTCCAGGTACCTGCCAGCAGAAACGCGATTACACAGACAAGTGTAATGATGCCTTTCTTCTTGCTCATTTTGCGTACTCCTTATTCTTCTTCGTCGGCCAGTGCCGCTTTTATCATAATCGCGCATTCCACGCGCTTTTTCTGAAGCTCACAGCCAAGCTCGTACACATCGTCGATCTTTCCGTGACAATTATAGGAATTGGCAGCACAGCCGCCGCTGCAGTAAAATTTTGCAAAACAGCTTCTGCACTTTTCTTTGGCGTAAACATTACAGCATTTGAACTCGTCCACGATGTCAGGACGCACAATGCCTTCGTCCACGTTGCCCATCAGGAACTTCTCGTTGCCGACGAACTGATGGCAGGGATAAAAATCGCCCCATGGTGTTACCGCCAGATACTCTGTACCCGAGCCGCAGCCGGAAAGGCGCTTTGCCACACACGGGCCGCCGCTTAAATCGATCATAAAGTGGAAGAAGTTGACGCCTCTGCCCTCTTTCTGACGCTTTAACAGCTCGACTGCCAGCTTGTCATATTCCTCAAGCAGCTGCGGAACATCTTCCGGACGCAGCGCATAGGGCTCTTTGGGATCTGTCACAACCGGCTCTACCGAGATCTGCTCAAAGCCAAGGTCTGCCAGATGCTTGACATCCTCGGAAAAATCCAGATTATTATGCGTAAAGGTACCGCGTACATAATAATTGGTCTGATGACGGCTTTCTGCCAGCTTCTGGAACTTCGGTACAATCAGATCATAGCTGCCCTGCCCACCCCTAAACGGACGCATTCTGTCATGTACCTCTTTCCGACCGTCGATACTCAAAACGACATTGCTCATCTCTTTATTCAGAAATTCCATAATTTCATCATTTAAAAGCACGCCGTTGGTCGTCAGGGTAAAGCGGAATTTTTTGTTATGAGGCTCCTCCAGGCTTCTGCCATATGCAACCAGATCCTTAACAACCTGCCAGTTCATCAGCGGTTCTCCGCCGAAAAAGTCTACCTCAAGATTTACTCTGCTGCCGGAGTTGGCTACCAGGAAATCCAGCGCCTTCTTGCCGACTTCAAAGCTCATCAGCGCTCTTCTGCCATGATATTCGCCCTCTTCTGCAAAGCAGTACTGACAGGCGAGGTTACAGTCATGGGCAATGTGCAGGCACAATGCCTTGACTACAGTCTGGCGCTGTTTGAAATTGCCGATATATTTTTCATAGATGTCTTCTGTAAACAGGACATTATCCTGCGCCAGCTCCAGAATCTCCTCTACCGCCTCACGCACCTCGTCGTGGCTGTAGGTCAGCTTCTGACAGGCTTCCACTGCTGCTGTCACGGTATCCACATCCCGAATGCCGCCGGAAACAAGCTGTTCCGCCAGAGGGATTACATCATAAACCACATCGTCTACAATATGCACGCTGCCGCTGTTGACGTCCATAACGATATTGTAGCCGTTGTTCTTATACTGGTGTATCACTTTCCAAAATCCTTTCGTTTCTCGTATTCCTCTTAAACGCATAATAAGCAGCGATATGCATCGCTGCTTATATCTCGTCGCGTCGTCTGCTTATTTCATCTTCTCGCAGCTCTGATTGCCAACCGTGCAGGATGTCTTACATGCGGACTGGCAGGATGTCTGACACTCGCCGCATCCGCCCTTCTTCATGGATTCCTTCAGGTTTCTTGTTGTTAATGTCTTGATGTGCTTCATCTCACATAACCTCCTTATGTGTCACGCCGAAAAAGGCGCCGTCTTTTCGAAATTTAATTTATTATAGCATAGATTCTTCTATAGGGGAAGTGTTTTTTTTAAAATGAGCTGCAAAGCGGCAGAACTCATGTTACCGTTTACCCGCGCCATTCGCAATACAATAGAATGCACGCTCCGCGAACATTCTATTGTCATGAACCGCGTCTTTGCCCTTCTCCCGGCGTCAGCTGAGCATCCCGCCCAGCATTCCTGCGCCGCTGCAGATCATCAGTGTAGTAAAAAAGTGATTACCGACATCCTGAAGACCGTGATTGACTATCAAAGTCAAAGCTGCCAGCACACAAAAATACAGACTCCCGGTCAAAAGTCCCCATAAAAAGCGCCGATCCTGCATTCCTTTTCCGGCAAGCCAACCGGAAAGTCCCGCTGTCACCGCATAAATTACAAGAATTCCGATCGACACTGCCTGTGCGGAAAGCTGCATCCGATACAGCAACAGTGCCAGAAGTAATAACAGCGCCCCGGCCATAAGATACGACACCAACAGGCTTTTTAACAAAACAACCGGCATCCGCGCACCGGTTTGTGAAATTCCGGTTTTCTTTTTTTCCATGGACATGCCTCCTGCTGCATACCGCCTGCCAGGCGGCAGACAGTGCTTTGCATTTCTTCATGTCCCATGTATATTCCCCGTCAGCTAAAAACTTTCCGATAAGAGAAATTTTTTATAAAAACTTCCGGCGTTTCAAGGCTTTCCCGGGCAATATCCGCACAGAAACCATCACACCTCTTCCGGGCAGCTGCAGGCGGATAAAAAATAATCCTCCAAAACCGGGTATTCACAAAACCTCGATCCCCAACCGGGTCGGTCTGCTTCCTCGACCCTGTTTTGGTTCCAGTCTACCATCAGTGCACGCAAATCTCTCGAAAGCCCGGTTCCGGTCAGCTTGACATAGCTTTCCTTGACTGTCCATTCCCGTAAAAATCGCTCCGTCTCTGCTTCTGACAAGAACAGTTCTTCCTTCTTGTCAAACTGTTTCTTCCAGGCCTCCAGCTGTTCCTGTAGATAAAACTTCTGCAAAACGCTGCGCCGGATCTTTGTTCTTTGCTGAAGATCCACGCCCACCGGGCAGTCAGAAAAAGCGCACACCGCATAATCTCCCGAATGGGAAAGGCTCAAAAATGCCCGTCTCCCATCCTGTATAAAAAGATACGGCTGCCCGTTTTTGGTATAACACACCGGGCAGCCGTCAAATCCGTTTCTGCGTTTCGCCTCTTCTGCCAAAAGACCTGCCGTCAGACTTGCCGCACGCTGTTTTGTCTGTCTGCACGACAATGCTTTTTGTCTGCGAACCTCATCCAGCTGTGCGAGCGCCTTTTTCTGCATCGTCTCATCAAAGAGCGGCCGGATATCCGCCAGATAAATTTTTACTTTTCCGTTTTGAACCATCCGGTCGTTCCTTTCTGTCTACGAAAAGCATCCTGCGGCAAAGTGGAATTTTATTCCCTTCCCTGCCGCTGATAAAAAGCCTTTCGAGCTACGTTTTACAGCAGATGTGCGCGCAGGTCTTCTGCACTTCTGGAAGAAAGATAAGCCGGAGCGATATCAAATACAGTCTTACAGCCGCTCATGCCCTCTTTGCTCATGCGATAAGCGGCTCTTGCATAAGCTACGATAACAGAACCGGTAAATTCCGGATTGGAATCGAGCTTTAAGTTGTATTCGATCACATGCTTATGCTCGTTGTCCATTCCGGTCACGCCGGTACGAATGACACAGCCGCCGTGGGGAAGTCCGCTGTGATCTCTCTTCATCTCTTCCTCAGAAATGAAATGTACGGTTGTATCATAGTCTGCAAAATAGTTCGGCATGGTCTTGATCTCTTCTTCGATCTTTGCAAGATCTGCGCCCTCTTTGGCAACAACGAAGCACTCTCTCGTATGCTTCTGTCTGGTGGTCAGTTCAGGATTTTTGCCGCTTCTGACCGCATCGAGTGCCTCCGGTACCGGAATGGTATACTGTCTGGCATCCTTTACGCCCTCAATCCGGCGAACCGCATCGGAATGACCCTGACTGACACCCTTGCCCCAGAAGGTATAATCCTGTCCTTCCGGCAGAATACAGTTTGCATATAAGCGGTTTAAGGAGAACATTCCAGGATCCCAGCCACAGGAAATAATGCCGATTTTTCCGCCTTTTTTTGCAGCAGCGTCAACGTCTGCGAAATGCTCCGGGATTCTTGCGTGGGTATCAAAGCTGTCTACAACGTTGTAATCCGCTGCATATTTGGGGGTCTGAGCCGGCAGATCCGTCGCGCTTCCGCCGCAGAGAACCAGCACGTCGATCTGATCCTGCATATGCTCCAGCTCAGAAGCTTCCAGCACCTTTACGCCTGCAGTGCGTACCTTTACGTTTTCCGGATTTCTTCTGGTAAATACTCCGACCAACTCCATATCCTCATTATGGGCGATTGCGCTCTCTACGCCTCTGCCCAGATTTCCGTATCCTAAAATTCCGATTCTGATGCTCATTTTTTCTCCTTACCCGCTATTATGTCTGTGCGATTTTTTTGTCGCGTTTATTTTAGCACAAACCGTTTTCATAGAAAACCTTTTTTTAGACTTTTTCCCCACTAATATAGTCGGAAAGATCCTGCTTTAACTGTTCCCAGGCATCCTCATGCTCCGCATAATACAGCGGACAGAGCTTTCCGCCCGCATCATAATGGCGTTTTACATCCGAAACATCCAGATTGTATTCCTCCATCAGCCAGCCCAAAAGCTTTAGCAGGGACTGATAGGTTGCATCCGTAAATTTTCCGTCCTGGTCCAAATAGCAGCATTCTATGGAAATCGAGTGATCGTTTTCCCCAATCACCGCATATGCCATCTCATTTAACGGAATACACTGGACAATCTCGCCCTCATATCCAATCACAAAATGTGCGGATGCTGATGTCAGCCCGGTCTGTGCCAGTCCTTCGAAATAGTCCCGGTTCTGCCGTGCAGATGTCCCAGGATTCGCCGTATAATGCACATACAGCTGCGTAACCGTCGAAAGCGCATCCTGCGGTCTGGAGTATGGATTCGGTGTCAGGAGTGCTTCTTCCATCGGCGGTTTCTCGCACTTTTTTTGTTCCAGAATCTGGGTAATCCGGGAAATCGCCCCGGTTTCCGTACTCTGATTCTTCGAAATGCTGACGAATTTCCAAACCGCAAACGCCGCCAGCACTAAAAACAGCAACGCAGCAATATAAACCGCAATGCTTTGCAATTCTTTCTGCAGGCGGGTTCGACGACGGCAGCTCCTTTTCCTGTTCGCAGCAGGCGGTACAGGGCGGCGCCTGGCAGGAGCTTCATATTGTACAGCAGCACGACGGCGGATGGACGGTTCGTACTGCGTAGCGGATGAACGGCGTGCCGGCAAGTCGCTGTAGCTCTGGCAATCCCGCGCACGCGCCGTTTTTTGCTCCATACGGTTATCCCAGTCATCGAACAGCGGCCGTTCTTCGCCCCATAAAAGATCCAGTTGTCCTGTTTTTCTGTTCTTCGTATATTTTTTCGTCGTCACCGGGCTATCCCACAATTTCAGCTCCGGTTCCGAATTTCTTTTTTCTTTTGTCATATAAAAAACCGCTCCCTTATATCCTGTCCGGCAGTTTGCCATACTCGTCAGGATATCACAGGGAACGGTTTCTTTTCAGAAAAATTTCCTAAGATTTTCTTAAATCATCCAATGCTGTCTCAAACAGGCACGCAGCGCTTTGACGCAATGATTCACGACAACAGAATGCTCGCAGAGCCTGCATTCTATTGTTTCTCGATCGGATTTTTATAAAACTCTACGAAATCCGTGTACCCTTCTTTGGTCAGCTGTTCCTTCTGGAACTTCTTGTTTTTGTTCATGCGCGCAACCAGAATCTGATCGCCGTTCTTTCTCGCTTCCTGCGCCTGTGCGATCACTTCGCAAAGGCGGTCGCCGGATACACCTTTTTCGATCAGGTATGCGATCTTTTTCGGCTGTCCGGGAATCTGGAATCCGTTTTCCATCATCAGCAGGATGATGCGCTCAAAGCCGATGGAAAATCCGCACGCCGGAACGTCTTTTCCGGTAAATTTGCCTACCATCTTGTCGTAACGACCGCCGCCTCCGCAGCTTCCTCCAAACTGAGGGATGGCAATTTCGAAAATGGTTCCGGTATAGTAGGACATACCGCGCACCAGAGTCGGATCAAAGGTGATCTCAAATTCAGACGCTTTTGTGGCGCGGACGCTGTCAATGATCTCGGAAAGGTTCTGGGAAACCTCAGGCTCGAGGAAATCCCCCAGCTTTTCTGCCAGCCATGCTACGCTGTTTCCGTTTGCGGTCAGCTCATCAAACAGAGACATATATTTGTCAGCCGCTTCTGCTGCGAAACCGCTCTCTACCAACTCAGCCTTTACACCATCTGCGCCGATCTTATCCATCTTGTCCAGAATGATAAATACGGTATCATAATCTTCTTCTGCAAAGCCGCTGTAGGCTGCCATTGCCTTTAAGATTCTTCTTTCATTGATGCGGATGACGAAATCCTGAAAGCCGAGCTTGCCAAGGGTCGTAGTCGTTGCCAGAATCAGCTCGATCTCCGCCAGATTGGAAGGCTCGCCCAGAATATCAATATCACACTGCATAAACTGACGGTACCGACCTCTCTGCGGACGGTCAGCTCTCCATACATTGCCGATCTGAAGCGCCTTAAACGGGGACGGAAGCTCGTTTGCATGATTTGCATAAAAACGAACCAGCGGAACCGTCAGGTCATAACGCAGACCGCCGTCTACCAGATCCATCTCCTCTTTTGCTTCCGCAAGATTTAATTTCTCGCCGCGTTTTAAAATTTTAAAAATCAGTTTTTCATTTTCGCCACCCTGCTTGCTGTTTAAGTTGCCAATGGATTCCACACAGGGTGTTTCAATAGAAGTAAATCCAAATTTTCCGTAGGTTTCCTTAATCACGTTGATGCAGTAATCCCGCAGCTGCATTTCTGCAGGCAGAATATCTTTCATACCGGTGACAGGCTTTTTATTCAGTGCCATTTTACCGTTCTCCTTTGTTCGCAGTCCTATCGTTTCCGATTTTATACTATTTGAACGTTTTTTACAAGTAATAAATCGCTCCTGTTTCCGCACACAGGCACGCCAGCCGCGCGTTTGCCCGAACAGTACGGTAAGAGCAGCCGCAGTCGATATCATAATACAGACAGTTCTTCTGCGGATCATAATGCTGGTAAACCAGACCGCCGTTATACATCATGTAATCCTTGGACAGCGTCGGCGTATGCCCCGCAACGATCATCCCGTTTTCGATTCCCCCTGCCAGATACGCATCTTCCCGCGCGCGGAGATAAAAATCTTCGACACAGGTATATTTTCCGGTCAGACCAGCTGTCGGGAACTGCTCCAGATATCCGGCATGTACCACTACACATTCCCTCTCCGGCAGGGAAAATCTGCAAAAATAGGGCATTGCTTCCATCCTGACTGCCCACCGCCGCAGATCTGCCATGGAAATACACTGTTCTGTGATCAGCTCCTCCAGCGTCCCATAATGATCGAACACCCGGATTTGCTCTGTCTGTCGGTTATGCTGTTCTATCAGGTTCTTTGTCTCCTGATAGAGATGCTCCAGATCTTTGCTGCTGCTTTCATCGATCACAAGCTGCCGCTTCTCCTGCACTGCCAAAAGCAGCTCCAGATAACATAAAAACTCTTCCTCATGATTGCCGCGCAGCAGCAGAATATTTTGAGGAACCTGCTCCATCCAGCATAACATTTCATAGTTTTGACTTCCACGGTCAATATAATCTCCCGCCAGGATCAGCTTATCCTGATCCGAAAAGCCGATCTTTGCAAGCATCGCATTCAGCTCGTCAAAGCAGCCGTGCAGATCGCTCATGATATAGGTATATCCAGCTTCTGTTTTTCCTGTTTTAGGGGACAGCTTTTTACCTGGTATCTTTTTTTTGAACCACCTTGTCCAGTGTTTTAAATTGGTCATATCTCTCTTTCTTGAACTACTTCTCTGCGCAGATCAGATTCTTATAGAATTGCACCGCGCCGGGCAGGCAGTTATATTCTATGCACTCGTTCAGACCATGCATGCCCTTCATCTGCTCCGGTCCGAAGACCACAGGTGCAAAGCGGATGCAGTTGTCACATACCGGACTATAGAACTGTGCATCGGTAGCCCCGGTCATTACATAAGGGCTGGATGGCAGTCCCGGAAAGGTCTGTGCAATTACCTGTTCCATCAGACGATACCCCTCACCATGGATATCTACGGGCTTTGTATAGTCATTGGAATGGATAATTTCCGTCTCTAAACCGTATTTGGAAGCCAGATTCCTGATAATTTCAAGACTTTCCTTTTCTCCCTGATGAGGAATAAAACGCATATTGGCTCCAAGGGTTGCTTCCTGCGGAATCACATTATATGCATCGGAACCGGACTGCATGGTAAATGCAATTGTCGTCTGCAGCATAGCTCCTGCCTGTGCACTGATCTTCGGAAGTACCACTTTTAAGAGCGGCTTAAACAGCCACATATTTCCAAGCACCAGCTTTAACCCGAAAGAGGCATATGGTGCCAGAGAAGTAAACATGGCAGAAACCTCCGGAAGCATCTTCTTTTGGAACGGTGAATGCTTCTCTACTTCGGTTACAAAAGCACAAAGGCGTGCAATCGGTGTTCCCTTAGACGGCGCGCTGGCGTGTCCTCCATTACTTTTTGCAGTAAACTTCACATCGGCTTTGCCCTTCTCAAAGACACCCACCATTGCAAAGTTTCCAGGAATTCCTCCAACGGGTTCCGTAATGATAGCTCCACCCTCGTCACACAGAAGGAACAGCCGGATTCCTCTTCGCTGCAGTTCCTTTACAAGCTTCGGTGCTCCGTCTCCTGCCCATTCTTCGGTACAGGAGGATGCCAGATACACGTCCGTCGGCGGCACAAAGCCTTCCGCAAGCAGTTCTTCCACGGCCTCCAGAAAAGCCATTACCGTACACTTCGTATCCGCCGTGCCCCGTCCCCATACCTTACCATCTGCAATATCTCCGGAAAAAGGAGCGTGAATCCACTCTCCCTCTGCCGGAACGACATCCTGATGACTCATCAGAAGGATCGGCTTTTCGGAGGATTTTCCCTTCCAATAATATAACAGATTTCCGTCTATTTCGGTTTTCTGAAGCTCTTTATGTACCAACGGGAAAAGCTCCTCTAAAACCTTATGAAATCCGAGATATTTCTCTATTTCCGTCTCTCCGGCATGTGAGGTCGTGTCACACTGTACCATCTTAGAAAGCTTTTCGGCAAGCCGAAGTGCCTCTTTTTCATCTGCATCCGGCTTATAATTTGAAGTTTTCTTCGGCATCAAAAGCGTCCGGACTATTGCAATCAGCAACAATAAAATGATGATCAAAAGGATTCCCAGTAAAACTAATCCTGCATTTTTCATGATTTCCTCTCCTTCTTTCCCTTCTTAAAGAAAATCCACGCTACCAGAATGGCAACTGCACCAGACGGGATAATCATAAAGCTGGTTGATCCGATCAGTCCCGGCGCAAAAATAAACAGCGCACTCATCAACACAAGCGGGAATACAGCGATATGCATATTCTTACGGTAATATTTATATGCCATCGCTCCAAATAACGCCGGAACCACGTTTTCAAACGCCGGCTGCAATACTTCACTCTGTAAAACCGGCTGCAGCGGAACCATTAAAAGGACGCCGACTGCCAAAACCAGAATCGTAACAAGGGATGAGGTTGCAATGGAAATCGTAGAAATGATTTCATTTTCCGGTGTTCCGGTCTTCGCTCCAACCATATCACGCGCATTGACTGCACACGGAATCTTCATATTAATCAGATTACCGGTAATAAATGCAAGGTATCCGCCACCGGAACCCAGCATCGGTGTGTAGATCAAAAACTCTGCCACACTGCTCACCAGCCATACCAGTCCTACGGACAAAAAAGCTCTTGCCACCGCTCCAAGATCCGGATAAGCTCCTAAAATTTTTCCCATCAAAAACGGTGCCCCTACCAGCATAACCAGTGTCACGGCACTTACTACTCTTCCGATTACATGCGTGCGTTTCCGGTATTCTTCCCACGTACTTGTTTTATTTTCTTCCATAATTCTCCTGTCCCTTTCTTAAAATTGTGATCCACTTCTATGTATCTGCTTTTCTTCATCTATCTTATCAGATCAGCCCGACAATCACAGCGGCTGTCATACCGGCAATCATACTTCCCGCAATGGAAAAGCTGTCTACCCAGCCAAGCTTTTTCTTTTCAGACAGAAATACGAAGATTCCCATTACCAGTGCAGAAACCACCATAACCACAAGCGGAATGATATCACCATGAAAGGTAAACAGACCATTTTCAGAAATGAAGCCTCCGATGTAACGGCCAATGTAGGTACTTACAAGTCCAATGAACATTGCTGTCATCGCAAGATCTGCAAAACCGGCCGTTCCCGACTTGCCGGAGGAGGAATTCTTCGTGAGCTTCTGTGTATACTTCTTATTTAAGAAAATCGATAATACCATGCCCCACATAATACAGATACTCATCAACAGAGCAATCGTAGAAAATGACGTTGCTGTCATTTCAGATGCAGAAAGTGTCGTCATTCCCACCTGCTCCGCTGCTGCCTGCGCTACCTGTGTCTCATAATGAAGCGCTCCAATCACGGAAAGACGAAGCCACGGCCACGGTGTTCCCAGACTTCCGGAAAGTGCAATGACTCCCAGCAAAATTCCAATACTCGGCAGTACCGAAAAGGTTGCACTTGAAATAATGGTCCGTTTCATTTTTGTTTCATCCATTCCCAATGCCTTGCCCGCTCGATAAGCTCTGATGAGGAAAATCACACAGACGACTGCCACAAATGCAATGATCCCGCCGCAAATGAGGTACATGGGCGCGCTGTTCAACTGATTTAAAATCGTCATAACTCTACACTCCTCTACTTTTATTTTTGACAATAGAATGCTCGCAGAGCGTGCATTCTATTGTTGATTTAATCTAACTAAGATTATGCCACATCAGCTTCAAAAGTTCCACCCGATCTTTTTCAAAAAACGAACAAAGGATTAAAATCAGATTGTCATGTCAATCGTTATTTAATCCCTTATCTCAAAAAGGCAAAAATAGAACGTATAGTTTATTTCCATACGCTCTATCTCACATTTCATATTATTTTTTTCTTCCATTACATCCAAATCAAAAGAATGCCGGATTACTATCTTCCTTATTTGCAGTTTAATAATATCTGCTTTACATCAGAACTCTCCAGCTTGACGTATGCCTTTGAGGCAATTGTGCTTGTCCTTACCGCTTCTGATGCCATTTCATCAAATAAATCTTCCGGTACGCCCGCCTCAGAACGAGTTGCCGGCATTTCAAGTGACTGATTGAAGGCTCTGACCTTTTGGATTCCAAGCTCTGCCGCTTTCCGGTTATCAGCCTCTTCTACGCCAAATACTTCTCTTGCAAATCTTGCAAGACGGGGTGCCGTCGTGTCCGATAATACATAGCTCATCCATGCCGGCGTCAGTACCGCCAGGCCTACTCCGTGTGTGATGTCGTAATAGGCACTGATCACATGCTCAATCGGATGAACACTCCACGCACCACCTTTTCCGACGGTAAGCAGATGATTCAGCGCTACTGTGGATGACCACATCAGATTGGAACGCGCCTCGTAATTTTCCGGCTCATCCATGGCCTTGCGGGCATATTTTATTACGGTTTTCATTACTGCTTCACTGAGCACATCTGTGATATATGCCTCGTCATTCGGTTGGAAGTACTGCTCCATTACGTGGGACAATATATCAACTGCACCGGCTGCCGTCTGCTTTGAAGGCAAGGTATATAAATAGGTCGGATCTTACTTATCCCCCTTGCAACTATAACCAAATCCTGTCCCTACACAAACATCAATCTTTGTCTTGCATACAATACCTTCTTCATCCTGCCTTGACGTGATGCCATTGCAAAGCTGACCGCACTCATATCTGCATTTTCAAAATGAAGCAGCTTGTGTATCACCATTGCATAAAATAGCTGTTTTGTTGCAATAATCATTCTCTCAGTTTCTTCCGCAACGATTCTGGCTGCCATCGGCTGAATGCTACGCTCAGAGTATATAACCTTATAAAATGTAAGCAGTTTTTCCTGATGATTCATATTGACATAACCCTGCACCACTCCCTGCAATACTTCGTATGCAGTTTTCCCTTGAAAAAGCTGGCTGAAATCCACAGGCTTTATATTGGCATTTTTCTTGGACTGTTCTCTGAGGAACTGATACATTGCTTCCACAATTTCATCTTTGGATGAAAAATGCTTATAAAGCGAATTTAGCTTGTTTCTTGACTACTCAGGAAAAATATTTCTACCCTCGCCCCACCTGTATTTTCAGAATTTGAAAGTTTAATACCTCCACCATATTTTTCAGCCACAGTTTTTGCAAAAAATAGTCCCATCCCATAATGGGCTTCGCCATTTCTACTTGTGTCATCCATAAAAAACTGCTCTGTGCCATGCAATAATGCTTCTTTTGTAAATCCTGATCCGCTATCCTCCACAATGAATGTCAGCCGGCCATCCTGCTCCTTTGCGTCAATATAAATGATTCCATTTTCTTTTGTATGCTCCACTGCATTCTGAATCACATTCATTACGGC
>ERZ1106951.1231-NODE-1231-length-23093-cov-3.247244_pt1 | contig 23093 bp, 18 predicted proteins | sample MGYA00403676_ERZ1106951 | MGnify/ENA primary metagenome ERZ1106951 (study PRJEB35170, sample SAMEA104062398) | human gut metagenome | biome: human gut; feature: human-associated habitat; material: faeces | place: Denmark | collected 2012-04-23 ...
AAAGCGCGGAGAGGACGGGAACAGAATCATTTCCGTGCGTATTCGGGAAGATATTTTGCAAAGTCTTGATAAAATCGCGAGCGAAAGCAACTATTCGCGCAATGAGCTTATCAACGTGATACTTGAATACGGCATCAAGAATATAGAGATTGAATAATACAGAACCCCCGAAGGAAGACCGGATAAATCTCCCTTCGGGGGTTCTGCTGGGAAAGTCCACGAAAATTTCAGCGCCGAAAACGGAAGTTTCACGGCGCTGCTGCGGGAATATTCGTATTTTCGTGCGTGCTTACCGCATGTGCACGTCCATCTGCGGGAACGGAATCTCCATGCCGGCTTCATCCAGCGCCTTTTTCACGTTTTCGTTGAGGTCAAAATAGAGGTCCCAGTAATTTTCCGGGGCGCACCAAACGCGCAGGACGAAATCGAGCGAGCTCGCGCTCTGGGTTTTCAGGCGCGCCAGCGGGGTGGGGTCTTTCAGCGATTTCGGGTCGCTTTCGGCAACGGAAAGCAAAATTTGCTTCACCTTGTCAATGTCACAATCGTAGGAGACGGAGAATGTCAGCTCCACACGGCGCTGTCCCTCCGCGCTGTAATTCGTGATGGCGGCGTTCGTCAGCGAGCCGTTCGGCACGGTCACGCGCTTGTTGTCCGGTGTCAGCACCACGGTGTATAAAACGCTGATGGCATTCACCGTGCCGGCGATTTCCGTCGTTTCAATGTAATCGCCCACGCGGAACGGGTGAAAAAGCAAAATCATCACGCCGCCCGCAAGGTTCGTCCCGGCCCCCTGAAACGCAAGGCCGATGGCAACGCCGCCCGAGGTGAACAGTGCGAGAAACGAGGCGGTCTCGATGCCAAGAACGCCGAAGCACATCAAAATGAGGATGATATACAGCACGATGCGGCTGCCGCTCGCCATGAACGAAGCGAGCCCCGGATCCATTTTTTGATATAGTTTCGAGCGCTTGAAGCGGTTCATCAAAAATTTGATGAGCTTGCTGCCGATAAACAAAAGCAGCCCGGCGGCGGCTAAGCGAATGAGAAAGTAAAACGCCTGTTCGCCGACGTTTTTCAGCCATTTTTCAAGCTCGTTCACGGTGGGAATGTCCTCAAGCGGGTCGGTGACAACCGTGTCAAACAGCGTTAAAAATCGCGTCATAGGCACACCGTCACTTTCCGATGCGTTCCGTGTCGATGATGATATTCACGGGGCCGTCGTTTTCCACACTTACGTGCATGTGCGCGCCAAATTCACCCGTGCATACTTTTCCGATAGGCTGGTTTTTCACCTGTTCCACAAAGTAGTTATATAATCTCAAAGCTTCACTCGGGGAAGCGGAACGGCTGAAATCCGGGCGGCGGCCGTGCTTCATATCGGCGCTCAGTGTGATGTTCGAGACAATGAGCATATCGCCCTTGATGTCTTCGAGTGAGCGGTTCATCTTGTCGTTTTCGTCCTTAAATACGCGCAGGCCGCACACCTTCTGCACGAGAAAATTCGCCTGCGCGTCCGTGTCACCCTCCATGGCGCAGATGAAGACAACGAGGCCCTCGCCGACTTTGCGGGTCTCGCCGCCGTTTATGGTGATCTCTGCACCGTTTATACGCTGAATAACTGCTCTCATATTGTAAATTCCTTTCCGGTTGGTGGATTTTGACCGATAAAACGGGAGATTTCTTCGGTGTTTTCTCAATTATAGCAGGCTTTCGCTCTTGCTTCAAGCGGTTTTGTTTGTTATAATACTGTTGATTGAAAATCAGGTTATGTGCATGCAAAAAGACAGGGCGCAAAAGCGCCGCGATTTGAAAGGACGAATTATGCTGATCCACATAAAAAACGAAAACGAAACTGCCGCCATTGATACGCTCGGCGCCGAGCTCGTCTCCTTTATGGGCGATGACGGCTTTGAGCACATTTGGCAGGGCGATAAAACATATTGGGGCGGCCACGCGCCGGTTTTGTTTCCTATCGTCGGCGCGCTGCGCGATAACCGCACATGTATCAACGGCGAGTGGTACGAGATGAAGCGCCACGGCGTCGCACGCCACGAGGAATTCACAGTCACAGAGCAGGGAGAGGACTACGTTACCCTGCAGCTTACGGCGAACGAGGAGACGAAAAAGCAGTACCCGTTTGATTTTGTGCTGACGGTCTCCTATTACCTCACCGGCAGCAGCATCACGACGAAATTTACCGTTAAAAATGCCGATACGAAGCCCATGCCGTTCTGCATCGGCGGTCACCCGGGCTTTAATATCCCGATTCAGTCCGATGAAGTTTTTGAAGATTACGACATCGTGTTCGAGGAAAAGGAAGACCAGAAATGTCCGACGCTCGATATGGAAAGCTGCCTGATCGATTTTGAGAAGACGAACTTCGAGCTTGACGATACGGATACCATCCCGCTGCAGCACAGCCTGTTCTATAAGGACGCGCTCGTGTTCGAGAACCTCAACTCCACCTGCGTTTCACTCAAAAGCCGCCAGTCCGGCCGCGGTGTGATGATGGAGTTTTCCGGCTTCCCGATGCTCGGTATCTGGTCTGCCGCAAACGACGGCCCGTATGTTGCGCTGGAGCCGTGGACCGGCTGCGCCACCGCCGTCCAGGAGGACGACGTGTTTGAAAAGAAGCACGGCATGCGTACTTTGCAGCCCGGCGAAGAGGCCGAGTACGCCTACACGGTCTTTGAAATCTAAATTACAAAAGTACGTATACTATATATAATAAAAGCATATAGAGCATGCCCCGCAAACGGATGAAAAGTCCGATTTGCGGGGTTGTTTTATTGCCTAAAAATCTCAACCAAAGTTTGTTTGTTCTCACGGAGAGAAAATCGCGAAAAAGGGTTCCATTTTAACAGAATACAGTTATAATAGTTTAAACAAGCGTATGAAGTGTTTCTGTGTAAATATTCCATGCGCCTGAGGAGGAAACCGCACGTACGGTGCGGACTGTACCAAAGGTACAACTGTACCAAGGGTACAAAGAAAGCAGGATATGCATTGAAAGGAAAGGGAACGCTATGTTTCAGCTGAAATGGGTTTGGAAAAACCTGGAAGGCTGCCGAAAGCGATATGTTTTCGCGCTGTGCTCTACTGCGGTTCTTTCTATGATGGCGCTGGTCAACTCGGTTTTGACCGCGCAGATCATGGACACCGTATTTACGCCGGTAAAAGAGGGGCAGGGCACTACGCCGGAGCTTTGGCATCGGCTCGTTGTGCTCGTCTCCATTCTGATCGGTTTCACGATGTTCAGAATGTGCTTTAACTATCTTTCGGTCATGACGTACGAGACGTGCTCGCAGAAGCTGCTCTTTAAGCTGCGCCGCGATCTGTACGCAAACATGCAGGCGCAGGATAGCTCATTCTTCTCAAAGAACCGCACCGGCGATCTGATGACCCGCCTGACCGGCGACCTTGACATGGTGCGCCACACTACGTGCTATGTCATCCGCATGATCATCGACTGCGTGGTGCTGTTTCTCACCACATCCATCACATTCCTTTGTGTGGACTGGCTGTTCGCGCTTGCCATGCTGGCCGTAACGCCGATTATTTTCATCCTGACGAAGGTTTTCGCAAAGCAGGTGCATCCGCTGTATGTCGACCTGCGCGAGCGCCTTTCGCGCATGAACACCGCCGCGCAGGAGAACATCGCCGGCAACCGTGTCGTTAAAGCCTTTGCTCGCGAAGACTACGAGATCGAGCAGTTTGATAAGAAAAACGAGGATTACCGCAAAGCGAACCTCAAAGCGTCGCTGCTGTGGTTCAAATTCTCGCCGTATATCGACGGTTTTTCGCAGTCGCTTTCCATCGCCGTTCTGCTCGTCGGCGGCTCGTTCCTCATCATGGGCCGCATTTCAATCGGCACGTTTGCACTCTTTAACTCGCTGTGCTGGACGCTGACGAACCCGATGAGCACGCTCGGCATGCTCATCAACGACCTGCAGCGTTTCTTTGCCTCTGCGTCGAAGATTGTCGAGCTCTACTACGCGCGCTCCACTATCGTCACGCGCCAGGATGCCGTGAAGAAGGAAGGCCGCGTGCAGGGCGCCGTGAAGTTTGACCACGTAACCTTAAAGCGCAACGGCACAGAGGTTCTGCACGACATCAATCTTGACATCAAACCCGGCGAGACCATCGCCATCATGGGACCAACCGGCTGCGGCAAAACGTCGCTTATCAGCCTTATCCCGCGCTTTTCGGATGTATCCGGCGGTACCGTCTCCGTGGACGGCACGCCTGTCGGTATGTATGATCTCAAAAAGCTGCGCGGCTCCGTCGGCATCGCCACGCAGGACGTGTTCCTGTTCTCCGATACCGTAGACGGCAACATTGCCTACGGCGACCCCGAAATGTCCGAGGACGATGTGAAGCGCTTCGCAAAGATCGCCTGCGTCGATTTCGTTGATAAGCTGCCCGAAGGCTTTGATACGGTCATCGGCGAGCGCGGCACCGGCCTTTCCGGCGGTCAGAAGCAGCGTATCGCGCTGGCGCGCGCCCTCGCCATTAAGCCGTCTATTCTCATTCTGGACGACACCACCTCCGCCGTGGATATGGAGACCGAAAAATATATTCAAGACCAGCTTGCGCACCTTGATTTCGACTGCACGAAGATCATTGTCGCGCAGCGTATTTCCACCACGAAGCGCGCAGACCGCATCGTGATCCTTGATAAGGGCCGCGTTGTGGATGTCGGCACGCACGAGGAGCTCATTTCCCGCCCGGGCTATTACCGCGAGGTTTATGAACTGCAAAACGGCATTGCCGGTGAAAAGAAAGGGGGTGCTGCGTAATGGCAAGAAACCGTTTTGACGTTGACGAAACGCTGGAAACCCCATTTAATATCAAACACTTGCTGCGTGCAGGCGTGTATATCAAGCGGCACAAACAGAAAATGATCTTATCGCTCGTTTTCTCCGCCATTTCCGCCGCGTGTGCGCTTGTAGGTCCTAAGCTCATCGAGACCGCCCTGAACGTCGCCGTGCCGAACCGCGATTATAAAATGCTGTTCATTCTGGCAGGCTTCATGCTCTTATCCATTCTGCTTTCCATTTTCTTTTCCGTTAAGCGCTCGCGCTACATGACGGTGGTGGGGCAGGCCATCATCTACGACATCCGCAAGGATCTCTTTGAGCATTTGCAGCGGCTTTCGTTCCAGTTCTACGACGACCGCCCGCACGGCAAAATTCTGACGCGTGTCATCAACTACGTGAACTCTGTTTCCGATGCGCTCTCCAACGGCATCATCAATTTCATTCTCGAAATTTTCAACCTCGTTCTCATCGCCGTGTTCATGTTCATGTGTGATGTCAGACTCTCGCTCGTCGTCATGGCGGGCATTCCGCTGTTCCTCATCATCGTGCTCGTCATCAAGCCCGCACAGCGCCGCGCTTGGCAGGATGTCTCCAATAAGAGCTCCAACCTCAACGCCTACCTGCACGAAAGCCTTGACGGTATGAAGATCACGCAGGCGTTCACGCGTGAAGAGGAAAATGCGAAGATCTACAACAATCTTAACACCAAAATGTACAAAAGCTGGATGAAGGCGCAGTACACCTCGAACCTCGTGTGGTTTTCCGTCAACAACATCTCCACATGGGTCGTTGGCGCTATGTACCTTGTGGGCTTCTCGCTTTTGGGTCCCGCCGTACAAATCGGTACGCTCATCGCCATTTCCGCGTATGCGTGGCGCTTCTGGCAACCGATTTTGCAGCTTTCCAACCTCTACAATACGTTCATCAACGCCGTGGCGTATCTGGAGCGTATCTTCGAGATGATCGATGAGCCCGTGCTTGTCGATGACGCGCCGGACGCAACGGAGCTGCCGCCGATTAAGGGCGACGTGACGTTCGACGACGTGACATTCTCCTACGACGGCTCCATCAACGTTCTGGAGCACTTCAATCTCGATGTGAAAGCGGGCGAGTCCATCGCGCTTGTCGGTCCCACGGGTGCCGGCAAAACGACGGTCGTCAACCTCATCTCGCGTTTCTACAACATCAATTCCGGCCGGGTGCTCGTCGACGGGCACGACATCTCCAAGGTGACGCTGCACTCGCTGCGCGCGCAAATGGGCATCATGCTGCAGGACAGTTTCATTTTCTCCGGCACCATTATGGATAACATCCGCTACGGCCGCCTGGACGCCACGGATGAGGAGATTATCGCCGCTGCAAAGACTGTGCGTGCGCATGAGTTCATCAGCGAAATGCCGGATGGCTACTATACGCAGGTAAACGAGCGCGGCTCGCGCCTCTCGCAGGGCCAAAAGCAGCTTATTGCGTTTGCAAGAACGCTGCTTTCCGACCCGAAGATTCTCGTGTTGGACGAAGCCACGTCCTCCATTGATGCGAAGACCGAGCGCCTTTTGCAGGAAGGCCTGCAGGCGCTTTTAAAGGGCAGAACAAGCTTCATCATCGCGCACCGCCTGTCCACCATCAAAAATTGTGACCGCATCCTGTACATCTCGAATAAGGGCATTGCCGAAAGCGGCAGCCACGACGAGCTCATGGAACAGAAGGGCCACTACTACCAGCTTTATACCGCACAGCTGGAAGAGTAAAACAAGCGAATATAAAGCTAAAAAGTAACCAGCCTCATCGCGCCGAATCCGACCGATGAGGCTGACTTTTTATAACTGAATATCTTCCGGCTTATCGTCGTACACGCCAAGCTCGAAGTTCCGCTTGCCGGGGAGCTTTTTGGGGATCTCCATGCTGTGCAGGTCTTGGTACGACGTAAACTCCGCGTCGTTTTGCGGCGGCGTGGGCATGAGGCCGGTGCACTCCGTGGCGCTTGCGACGCTCTCCGGCGTATCCGGGTAAATCGTCACATGCTCGCCGTGGGTGAACTTCTTTTCGTTTTTCTTTTGCATTTGGCATCCCTTCCTTCCCACAGTATTGTGCGCCGAAAAGCGAAGCTTATGCAAAAGAAAAAAGCACCGGTGAAATCAATCACAGGTGCCTTTTTTCTCGTTGTTCTAATTTACAATTAGAGCTTTACGACATTTGCTGCGCGGAGCTTGCCGTTCTTCGGGTCGGTCTCGGTCTCAAAGGTGACCTTCTGGCCTTCGTTCAGCGTCTTGAAGCCGTCGCCCTGAATTGCGGAGAAATGTACGAATACGTCCTCGCCGCCCTCATCGTTGGAAATGAAGCCATAGCCCTTTTCTGCGTTAAACCATTTGACTGTACCGTTGTTCATTGTGGTACCTCCATATAAAAATAAAGATTGTGTTCGTAAACGCCATACAAAAAAACACAGGTCCTGTAAACCACCCAAAGAATGACTTACAAAGAAAACCTGTGAGACATTGACATTGTTTATTACACTATCCAAAGTATAACAGCTTTTCCGCCGAAAGTCAATCAAAATTTGTGGAGTATGCGGCCTTTTTTGTTCACATGTTTTTCAAAAAAACTTCCTCTTTTTTTCACGAAATATCAATTTCGTTTTCATATTCTTCCTCTATACTACGTAATGTACTCAGGAGGAACAAGAGAGAGCCGAATGAGTTACAAACTTCTTCATTTTTTACTTCCTTCATTTCTTTGAAACGTTCCGCACCGGGTCGATAGCCGGGCGCTGCTTCCCCACAGCGTTTACGCGGAGCCGAAAATCGGAAACAGTTCGTTTCTTCCGATATTACCCCCTATTTTTTACCCCACTGTCCTCTGCCGGGTGCTGCGAGCCCGGCAGTGCGGCAGACCAAAAACGATCGCCTTTGCGTAACGATTTCCTTCGTTGTGCAAAGGTGTTTTTAATTGCCGCAAATACTTTTCTCTCCGCGTGGAAAAGTAAAAGCAGAAGGCTCGTTTGAGCTTTCTGAATTTTTCTGCAGGGAGATGAGAAGACTTGAATTTTGAAAATGAACCGCAATCGCGCGCCCCAAAACGACGCGACATCTCGCTTTTTGAGGGCATCCGCACATTTGCGGCAAGCGTGGGCACAGCGGCTTTACTGATGCTTTCCGTGTGCGGGCTCATCGGCCTGCCGCTGCCGGAAAACGCAACGGCGCACGCCGTTTCTGCTTCCCATATCACGGCAAAGACAGAAACGGTGCGCACCGTGCAGCTTGGCGGCGATGTTTTCGGCATAAAACTTTTTTCGGACGGCGTTATTGTTGCCGCACTTTCGGAAATTTATGCAGACGGTGGCTTAAAATGCCCTGCAAGCGAAGCCGGCATTCAGCCCGGCGATTATATCCTTTCCGTAAACGGCAATAACGTAGAGACGAACGCGGCGCTTTCCGCTGTGCTTTCCGAAAACGAAACGAACACGCTCACGCTGCGGCGCGGCACGGAAACGTTCACGGCGCAGGTTACTTCTGTTTTGTGTGAGGGCTCGTACAAAGCGGGCATGTGGGTACGGGACAGCGCTGCGGGCATCGGCACCGTGACGTTTTACACCGAAGACGGCAAAGCGTTCGGCGCGCTCGGCCACGGCATTTGCGATGCCGACACGCGCAGTGTTTTGGAGATCCGCAGCGGCGAGCCGGCTGCCGTTTCCGTCTGCGGCATCGAGCGCGGCAGCAGCGGTCGGCCGGGCCGCCTGCGCGGGTATTTTACGGGCGGCAAGAGCCTTGGCACGCTGACGCAGAACACGGAGCTTGGGCTTTACGGCAAACTCTCCGAACCGCACGAGGGCGAGACCGTAGAGGTGCTGCCGCGCGGAAATGTGCATACAGGTGCCGTACAGATCGCCGCCACAATCGACGATGAGGGTATGCGGCTGTTTGATGCGGAGCTTGAGCGCGTCAGCACAGACGGCAAGCAGGAAACACGTACCCTTGTGCTGCACGTGACCGACCCGGAGTTGCTTGCACGTACCGGCGGCATTGTGCAGGGCATGAGCGGTTGCCCCATTTTGCAGGACGGTAAGCTGGTCGGTGCGGTGACGCACGTTTTCGTAGATGATGCTACACGCGGCTATGGCATTTTTGCCGAAACGATGCTCGAAAACCTGAACGAAAATTAAGACGAGGGGGACGGTGGGCCTGCGGCGCACGCGTCCCTTTTTCGCGCCGCATTGCCATGTTTCTCACAGAAGGTATGACACAATCTTACAGAATCGGTTTCCGTTCTGTTTCATACATCTTTTTAGTAAGAAACTCGCCGGAATATTGGCTGTAATAAAAATATCTTATTATCTGCTGATTTTTGACGAAATTAGAAGTGTATCAACCGAAAGCGTGATGAAAGCTAACAAAATCAAGATATATATTTTTGTTAGAAGACAAATAAATTAAAGAAATTTCATTTACCCTCTTGAAATAGCGTGTATGATATGGTAAAATTTGTTCACAATTTAAATCACGCAGGAGGTAAGCCATGGAAAAGCAAATAAAGGTCATCATTTGTGCGGATGACGGCGAATGGAGCCGTGAAAACACCGACGCATTGGCTTCGCGGGGTGCACAGGTTGTGACCGTAAACAGGAACGGAACAGCGCTACTGACCAAAATACGGGATGAAAAACCGGATGTAGTCGTAATGGATCTCTTTATGGCGGGCGTGGATGCGCTGGGCGTTATGCACGCGGTGAAGGCCGAGGGACTGCCAAAGCCGGTGTTCATCATCACGGCAGCGTATTCCTCAAACACTTTGGAGCGGCAGATCATGGAGGCCGGCGCAGATTATTACGCCATCCAGCCGTTCAGTAAAACAGAGATCATCGACCGTATCTTTACGTTGGCCGGTGCGGCACAGCATCCGTCAAACGGCACCAGCCGCAGCGACCTGCGCATTCAGGTCACGGAGATTCTGCATCAGATTGGCGTGCCGGCCCACATTAAGGGATACCACTATCTTCGGGATTCCATCATCATGGCCATCGAAGACCCGGAGATTATCAATGCGGTGACAAAACAGCTTTATCCGAGTGTGGCAAAGCAGTACGAGACCACGAGCTCCCGTGTGGAACGCGCCATTCGCCATGCGATCGAAGTCGCTTGGGATCGCGGTGATGTGGATGTGTTGAATTCGTATTTCGGTTACACCATTCACAATACGCGGGGCAAGCCCACGAACAGCGAGTTCATCGCCATGATTTCCGATAAACTGTGTTTGCAGATGGATAATGCGTCTTAATCGACAAAATGTGAATTTTTTACACATATTTTGTGTGATCCGTTTGTCAAAGCTAACACAAATTTCAGCACATAATTAAAATTGTATTTTGCAAAGCAACGCCTTTTGACCGTAGCACCGAAAATCCGAGCATTTATGTTTGATCTTGTCGGCAGGGTAAGAGGTGTTGCTTTTTTTACAGTAAAATCGTGTGCCGAGGCGGGGGAGAACCTACCGACGCGCGGTTTTACATAACAAAAGCCCTCCGAGATTCCTCCCGGAGGGCTTTGCTTGTGATTCGGTTGAGCGTTGTGACGAACTATGTTATTTCGCGAAATCGACCGCTCTGCTTTCACGGATCATGTTGACCTTAATCTGACCCGGATATTCGAGGTCTTCCTCAATCTTCTTGCAGATGTCGCGGGCGAGCAGCGTCATTTTCTCATCGTTGATCACTTCGGGCTTTACCATGACGCGGATCTCGCGGCCGGCCTGAATGGCGTAGCAGCGATCCACACCGTCAAACGATGCAGCCACGGCCTCGAGCTTTTCGAGACGTTTGATATAGTTTTCGATGTTCTCGCGGCGCGCGCCGGGGCGTGCTGCCGAGATGGCGTCGGCTGCCTGCACCAGGCAGGCAATGACCGTTTTCGCTTCAATGTCGCCGTGGTGTGCGGCAATTGCGTGGATAACGGCTTCGCTTTCCTTGTACTTTCTTGCAACATCCACGCCGATCTCCACATGGGAGCCTTCAATTTCGTGGTCGAGCGCTTTGCCGATATCATGCAGCAAACCTGCTCTTCTTGCAATGGTGGGGTCAAGGCCCAGTTCGGAAGCCATCATATCGGCAAGGTAAGAAACTTCCAGAGAGTGGTTGAGGACATTCTGTCCATAGCTGGTGCGGTAACGCAGCCGACCAAGCAGCTTAACAAGCTCATGGTGAATGCCGTTTACGCCGGCAGCAAGCACGGCGCGTTCGCCCTCGGCTTTAATGGTTGCATCCACTTCGCGGCGGGCTTTCTCAATCGTCTCCTCAATTCTGGTCGGGTGGATTCTGCCATCCGAGATCAGCTTTTCAAGGGCGATTCTTGCCACTTCACGTCTTACGGGCTCAAAGCTCGAAAGCGTAATGGCTTCAGGTGTGTCATCGATGATGAGATCCACGCCGGTAAGCTGTTCAATGGCGCGGATGTTACGGCCTTCGCGGCCGATGATTCTGCCCTTCATTTCATCGTTGGGCAGCGGAACGACGCTGATGGCGGCTTCGGATACGTGATCCGCCGCGCAGCGCTGAATGGCGACCGAAATGATCTCTCTTGCCAGCTTGTCGCATTCTTCCTTCGTCTGCTGTTCGTACTCCATTACTTTAATGGCCTTTTCATGCACAAGATCATCCTCAAGTAACTTGAGCAAATACTCTTTTGCCTGGTCCACGGTAAAGGAAGAGATCCTCTCCAACATGTCGATCTGACTTTTCTTAACGGATTCTGCCTCTTTCAGGCGTTCCTCCGCCTTGCGCATCTTATTTTCGACCGCGTTTTCTTTGGATTCCAGATTTTCCATCTTTTTATCCAAAGATTCTTCCTTCTGGGAAACGCGGCGCTCCTGGCGCTGAATTTCTTTTCTGCGGTCATTCATCTCGCGTTCGGACTCGTTGCGCAGACGGTGAATTTCGTCCTTGCCCTCGAGCACGGCTTCCTTTTTCTTTGCGGCAGCCGTTTTAATCGCGTTGCTGATGATCCGCTTGGCTTCGTCTTCTGCCGAACCGATGGCAGCTTCCGCTTCTCTTTTTCGATGATTCACACCCGCAAAGAAAGCGAGAGCGCCGCACAAAGCGGCGACTGCCAGTACGATCAGAACACAAACCCAAATTGGTACTTGTGGCATTGGGCACCTCCTTCGCTAAGGTTTTCGATATTCAATTACTAAATTAGGTTATGCAGGGTGCGTTATTCCCTGTGAAGGCTTACACAAAAAGCAGCCGCATAAACTGCTCGGAACACGGCTGACTTAAAAAGTGTAAAACACTCCATGTACAATTTTATCTCTTTTCCTTGCATATGTCAACCAAAGAATTTAAGAAATAGTTACGGTTTCTTTCTGTTTTATACAAGAGTCCAGTATATAAGCCGATTTTTTTGCTTTTTAGAAGAAAAATTTTTTCTGCGGGTCTATTTATCCCGCTTTTCTTCCGCTTCTTCCATTTTGCGGACAAGCTCGCTGGGGCGCATATCAAACGCTTCCGCAATCTTGCATATCGTCGAGAAATTCGCCTGCTTTGTCCCGCACTCGATCATCGTCAGATGCGTGCGCGCGATGCCCGCAAAGCCGCTTAAAACCTCTTGCGACATGCCTTTTGCTTTGCGCACAGACCGTATTGTTTGCCCCACAATATTATTTTCCCAAAGCAAGTGTATCACCTCTACGAAAATTGTATGCGTAAATAGACATTTTATTGTCTATGATGATAGATATTTGCGAATTTGTGTGAAAAACTCTTTTCTGGGTGTTGACATTTCAGAAAAACGGTGATAGTATGGGGACAAGAAAAGGGCTTTGATAAGGAAGTTCGGGTTCAGGTCTTTTCGAAAGAGAGCGGTTGCCACCGGCTGAAAGCACCGCGGAAAGCGAAACCGAAATACCACCTTTGAGCCGCCGCCGAACGGTTTACCGAAAAGGCGGACGTTGCCGCCGCGTTAAGGCAGAAAACGAGCTGTGTGTTAACACAAGTGTGTTTTAACACGCAGGAACTCGGGTGGAACCGCGCAGTGTCGCCCCGAGATCCCGGTGAGGGATCCCGGGGCTTTTTATTTTGTCATAGAATTAGGAAAGGATTGAGAATCATGATCAAGGTTGACCTGAAGGGCAGCGAAAAGGAATTTGAAAGCGGCGTTTCCGTAGCGGAAGTCGCAAAAAGCATCGGCATGGGTCTTTATAAGTCCGCATGTGCCGCAAAAGTGAACGGCGAGGTGTGCGACCTGCGCACCGTGCTTAACGAAGATTGCAAGGTAGAGATTTTGACGTTTGACGATAAAGAGGGCAAAAAGGCATATTGGCACACCGCGTCCCACATCATGGCGCAGGCGGTAAACCGCCTGTACCCGGGCACAAAGTTCGCCATCGGCCCGGCTGTGGATAACGGCTTCTATTATGATATGGAGCTGCCGCAGGCCATCACCAACGACGACCTCGCAAAGATCGAAGCCGAGATGAAGAAGATCATCAAGGAAGACATCGAGATTGAACGCTTCGAGCTGCCGGTCGCGGAAGCACTGGAGCTCATGAAGGGTCAGGACTATAAAGAGGAGCTCATCCGTGAGCACGCTGCCGAGGGCGAGCACATCTCCTTCTATAAGCAGGGCGATTTCACGGACCTCTGCGCAGGCCCGCACCTCATGCGCACCGGCAATGTCAAGGCTGTAAAGCTCACCTCCATCACAGGTGCATACTGGCGCGGCGATGCAAGCAACAAGATGCTGCAGCGTCTCTACGGCATCGCGTTCCCGAAGCAGAGCTTGCTGGAAGAGCACCTCACCATGATGGAGGAAGCCAAGAAGCGCGATCACAACAAGCTCGGCCGTGAGCTGGAGCTTTTCACCACAAGCGACGTTATCGGTCAGGGCTTGCCGATCCTGCTGCCGAAGGGCGCACGCATCGTTCAGCTTCTGCAGCGTTTCGTCGAGGACGAGGAGCAGCGCCGCGGCTGGCTGCTGACAAAGACCCCGTTCATGGCAAAGAGCGACCTGTACAAGATTTCCGGCCACTGGGATCATTATAAGGATGGCATGTTCGTGCTCGGCGACGAGGAGAAGGACAAGGAAGTTTTCGCCTTGCGCCCGATGACCTGCCCGTTCCAGTATCAGGCTTATTTAAACCGCAAGCGTTCCTACCGCGACCTGCCGCTGCGCTACAACGAGACCTCCACACTGTTCCGTAATGAAGCAAGCGGCGAGATGCACGGCCTGATCCGTGTGCGCCAGTTCACCATTTCCGAAGGCCACCTCATGTGCACACCGGAGCAGCTGGAAGATGAGTTCAGAAAGTGCCTGGAGCTTGCAATCTTCATGCTGAAGACACTCGGTCTGTATGAGGACGTTTCCTACCGCTTCTCGCAATGGGACCCGAATGACCGCGCAAAGTATATCGGTACGGAAGAGCAGTGGAACGAGGCACAGGGCCTCATGGAGCGCATCCTCAACCACCTCGAGATTCCGTACGAGATCGGCATCGGCGAAGCTGCGTTCTACGGCCCGAAGCTCGATATCCAGATTAAGAACGTGTACGGCAAGGAAGATACGCTTATCACCATTCAGATTGACCAGATGCTTGCCGAGCAGTTCGGCATGGTCTACACCGATAAGGACGGCAAGCAGAAGACCCCGTGCATCATTCACCGTACCTCCATCGGCTGCTACGAGCGTACCCTCGCGTTGCTCATCGAAAAGTACGCAGGCGCGTTCCCGCTGTGGCTTGCCCCGGTACAGGTGAAGCTGTTGCCCATCGCAGACCGCCACCTCGACTATCTCTATGAAGTCAAGAAGCAGTTGGAAGACAAGGGCTTCCGCTGCGAGGTCGACGACCGCAGCGAGAAGATTGGCTACAAGATTCGCGAAGCACAGCTCGAAAAGGTGCCGTACATGGTCGTTGTCGGCGATAAGGACATCGAAAACAACACCATCTCTATCCGTAAGCGCAAAGAGGGCGACCTCGGCGCCATGACCGTAGAGCAGTTCCTTGAAAAAATTGTTCCGGATCGCGACAACAAGGTCATTGACTGATCGAATACAATATAATATAAGATAAAGAACACCGTCCGCTCGGAGCTTTTCCGAACGGGCGGTGTTTTGTTATCTATGGATCGCGTGAAAGATATACGGTTAATCCTTCAGCTTGTCCCGCGAGACGATTTTCAGCTGCGATTTCTCTGCCAGCTGCCGGTATTCCGTCGGCGTGATGCCGAAGTACTTCTTAAATAACCGGCAGAACGCAGAAGATTCCGAAAAGTGGTACATTTCGGTCACTTCTTTCACGGATAACCCGCGGTGGATGTGCTCTGCGGCGGCGTTCATGCGTATACGGTTAATGTAATTGCTCGGGGTGGAACCGAAGTTATCTTGAAAATAATAGAACAGTGCGCGTTCGGAAATCGAAAGCTTTTTCGCAAGTTCCGGTACGCTGATCTTCTCCGTTGCGTGGTCGAGCAGGTATTGGGTGATTTTGTCCTTGTTGGTGAGGCCGTCGTAATTTTGCTTAAGGGTAAAAATGCAGTCCAGTATAAATCCGGAAAGAACTTGGTTCAGGCAGCACTTGGTATAGCTGCAAACGCGCTTTCTGAGAAAGTCGCTGTAATCAATCAGCTGTGTATTATAACCGACAGGGCTCAGCTTTCCGCACAAAAAGTCATTTAAAACATCGGCGTCTTCGCAGGAACAGTCGGAAACGCATTTCATTGTAAAGGGAAGCCAGAGAATCTGCATGTTGTCGCAGCAGCAGTGATTCCAAAGGATTTTATCGCTGCGGCGCACACAAATTACCCCTCCGGTAATTATATTAAAAATGTTGTTATTCAAATATAAATCGCTTTTTTCAGACGAAGCTTTGACGCAGAGCATCAAAACAAACTGCTGATTTTCGAACAATTCATCCAAGTTTTCGAAATCCGGGAAGCCCCAATGCACCTTTCCGAAGGCTATAGTAAAATTGTTCAAAATGGATGCGGTTTCATGCTCGCATTTTTGTGTGTCTAAGATAGTACTTTGTGACATATGCCCACCAACTTCACCATAAAATTTACCTTTTATACCTATATTGTACACGGTTTGCACAATTTGTCAATATACTTTGCGTAATTTGTCCTTGAATTGTTACAAATGCGTGTGTATAATGTGAACAATTCCTGAAGAGGTTGTTGCGGAGATTTAGACAAATTTGGAAACCATCCGAACATCGTTCAGGACTTTCGACGAGAAAACCGTAAAACTGCAAAAGGCAGTCGGGTTTCAAAAAAAATTGGCTTTAAGCAGGCTTTGAGTTCTGCTTTTTGTAAAAATTTTTCCATCTTTTGTGGAAATGGAGCGTGATGAGATTGAAACAAGCACAAGCGAGTGGAAAGGCGGTCTCACGCAAAAAGAACGCTTTTTCCAGAATGCTTGCCCAGTGGGATCTGCAGATATTGGTAGTTCCCGGCATCCTCTTAGTCCTCCTGTTCAGCTACGTACCGATGTACGGCGTGGTTATGGGCTTCCAGGATTTCCAGCTCGGTGATTTCCCGGGCTTCAGCCAGTGGGTAGGCTTCAAACACTTCCAGACCATGTTCACCGATAAGTACTTCGGACTGGCCATGCGCAACACGCTGGTCATCAGCGCCCTTAAGATGTTCATTGGCTTCCCGCTGCCGATTTTCTTCGCAGTGCTGCTGAACGAAATGAACTTCCAGCCGCTGAAAAAAACGGTTCAGACAGTCAGCTACCTGCCGCACTTCATCTCTTGGGTTGTATGTGCAACGTTGATGTTTGACCTCATGTCCACCGACGGCGGCGCCATCAATGAGTTCCTCATGTGGATCGGCGTCATTAAAGAACCAATCGGCTTCTTCACCGAAGGCAAGTATTTCTGGGGCATTACATTGTGCACGGATATCTGGAAGGAGCTTGGCTGGAACGCGATTATCTTCATCTCCGCTATCACGAGCATCAGCCAGGATATGTATGAAGCGGCTGATATCGACGGCGCAACGCGCGCACAGAAGATGTGGCATATCACAATTAAGTCCATCAAACCGACCATCATCCTGATGTTTATCTTCCAGGTCGGCGGCATCCTGAATGCAAACTTCGACCAGATCATGATGCTCACCAAGCAGATGGGCAACTCCATGTTGAAAGAATACGCAGACGTGCTCGATACCTTCATTTATCGTTTGGGTGTCAGCCAGGGTCGTTTCTCCTTCGCAGCAGCGGCCGGTCTCTTTAAGTCCATCGTCAACTTCGCACTGCTCCTTGGTACCAACTACGTAGCAGGTAAATTCGGCGAAGCACAGCTTTTCTAAGGGGGGAACAGAGAGATGGCAAAAAATCCAAACAAAATCCGCGCCAAGCGCGTGGCCAGCGACTACGTGATCGATATCATCATGATCGTCACCATCGTTCTGGTTCTTGTCCTTACGCTGTACCCGTTCCTGAATTCCCTTGCGATTTCCTTGAACGACTCCAACGATACCACCCTTGGTGGTTTGACCATCTATCCGCGTAAGTTTACGTGGAGAAACTACGAGCTGGTTTTCACAAACCAGAAGATCTGGATGGCGTACTTCATCACCATCGCACGTACCGTCATCGGTACGGTCGGCGGCGTGCTCATTACCGGTATGCTGGCGTTCGCAATTTCCAGAACGAGCCTCGTAGGCAGAAAAGCTTACACAATGCTGTGTCTTATCCCGATGTACTTCGGCGGCGGCCTCATGCCGACCTACTTCTTGATTCTCAATCTCGGTCTCAAGAACAACTTCCTCGTGTACATCATCCCGGCACTCGTCAACCTGTGGAACATGATTCTCATGCGCAGCTACTTCCAGTCTCTGCCGGAAGCGCTTGAAGAATCCGCCCTCATCGACGGCGCAAACTACATAACCATCTTCTTTAAGATTTACTTCCCGCTCTCCACACCGATCATCGCGACGATCGCCCTGTACTTCGGTGTGCAGCATTGGAACGACTGGTTCCAGGCAAACCTGTACATTACAGAGGATTACCTGAAGCCGATGCAGAATGTCCTTCTCGCAATCGTCAACGAAGCGAAGTTCGCAGAACAGATGTCCTCTGCGGGCATGGGCGTCACCATCGACGCCAACGCTTTGAAGGGCAAGCAGACCAACGTGCGCTCCATCACAATGGCTACGATGTTTGTTACGATCATTCCGATCATCATCGTTTACCCGTTCCTGCAGCGCTACTTCGTAAAAGGCATTATGATCGGCTCCGTTAAGGGCTAATCATAAAATAAATTGTCAATGCAAGGTGTATTGTGTATTGACGAAGCATTCTTTAAGGAGGCAAAGTATGAAGTCCAGAAACTCTCTCTTGAAGGCTCTGGCAGCAGTCATGGCAGCATCCATGATTCTGACAGTAGCCGGCTGCGGCGGCGGCGGAAACTCTTCCACGGCTGGCAGCAGCACATCTTCCAAAACGGAATCTTCCGCAGCGGAATCCACAGACGGCGGTGACGCAAGCTCCGAGGTAACCGGTTCCTCCGGCCCGGACGACACCACCGAGCACTACGAATTTGATGCATATTACAGCTATCAGGGTTCCGTTAAGCCCTGGGGCGAAGACGCTGCATCGAAGTACATGAACGAAAAGTTCAACATCACGGTCAACTATTCCTGCCCGGAAGCTGATGCGGATTCCAAACTGAACCTGATGATCTCCTCCGACGACCTGCCGGATGTTCTCATCCTCGACCGTAACGCGAACTGGCTGAAGCTCATCAACCTCGGCAAGCTCGTCGATGTCAACACCTTGAAGTATGAAGGCTGCTCCTTTGATGAGGACATCCTCGAATCCACCCAGAAGCTGCTGTCCGTTAACGGCGGTCTCTATGGTATCCCGAACTGGGCTCGTAAGGGCGCTACCGGCGGTAACATGAGCTGGATGGTCAACCACGACGTTTATGAGCAGCTCGGTTCCCCGGAACTCAAGACGCTCGAAGATCTGCACGACTTCATGGTCGCTGCTAAGGAAGCAAACGTTACGACCTCCGACGGCCAGAGCATCTTCCCGTGGCTCCCGAGACAGGACGATAACGGCTTCTACACCGTTTCCGCTATCTATCGTTCCTACGGCCACCCGAACCTTATTGATACGTACTGGTCTCAGGCGGATAACGACGTTAAGCTTGCTGTCTATGACGACAACTATATTGCAGCTTTGAAGCTTGCTAACCAGTGGTATAAGGAAGGCCTCTTCCCGGAAACCGTTTATACCGACAGCAACGATCAGTTCGTTGAGAAGCTCGCGAACGGCCGTGCAGCTGTTACCTACTATGACTTCTCTCAGGACGATACCAACCACTTCCGTACCCTCCTTCAGGAGAAAGACGGCAACACCTACGATCTCCTCGGTTGGGAGCTTAAGGATTCTCCGATCTTCCCGCCGGCTGAAGGCGTAGATTGGGAATATGGCGAAGAAAACAGCACGATTGGTTGGAACGTCAACTGCATCACCACAAAGGCTGAAAACCCGCAGCGTATCTTCGACCTCTATACTTGGATGCTCACGAAGGACGGCTCCATCAACATGATGTACGGTCCTGAGGGCGGCCTCTGGGAAGGCAAGGACGAAGAGGGAAACCCGATCCTCAAGAAGCCGGAAGAAGAGCTTACCTCTGACGAAAAGAACGCAGCAGGTTGCTGGTTCTGGTCTCAGCCGGCTCACTCCGATAACGTTGACTTGACGAAGTATGCAGTTAACGAGCAGCAGCCGGAAGAATCCAGAAGCTGGGTTATCTCCATTCAGGATCACGTCTTCACTCCGGAAGATTCCCTCAAGCCGGCAGTCCCCGGCCAGAAGTTCCTGACCGACGAAAACGACAACCTCTCTCTTGAGATCGATCCGAACGAGGACCTCGGTATGGCAAGACAGGCTATCACCGATGAGTGCAAGATGCGTATCCCGCAGATCATCATGGCTTCCGACGACGCAACGTTCGATAAGCTCGTTCAGGATCTGAAAGACTTTGCTGAGTCCAATCAGGTTCATGACATTGAGAAGATCTACACTGATAAGCGTGCATCGAACATCGAGCTCCAGGGCTACACCGCATATCAGGATTACTACGACGCACAGAAGTAATTTAACGGGTTACTTTAGTTCGTAAATTAAAACAAAACAGCGCCCCGCTTTCAATAAAAGGAAGCGGGGCGCTTTCTTGTTTCCGGTTCTTAACCGAAAATCATATCCAGTACGCCGAGGTGCTCTAACAAAATTTTCACACCCATCAAAATCAGCACGATGCCGCCGACAAGCTCTGCTTTCGATTTATACTTCGCGCCGAAAATGTTGCCGATGCGAATACCGATCGCCGAAAGAATGAACGTCGTTGCGCCGATAAAGCTGATGGCCGGTACGATTTTGACCTGCAAAAACGCGAACGTTACGCCCACCGCCAGCGCGTCGATGCTCGTCGCCACCGCGAGCGGCAGCATCGTCTTAAAGCTGAACGAATCGTTGAGGTTCTCCGCTTCCTCGCGCGATTCCTTTATCATGCTCAGGCCGATCAGCACCAGCAGCACAAACGCGATCCAGTGGTCGAACTGCTGAATCATTGACTGGAACTGTATACCCAAAATGTACCCTAAAAGAGGCATCAGTGCCTGAAATCCGCCAAAATAGGCGCCCACAGTCAGCATGTGTTTCGCTTTCAGCTTTTTCACCGAAAGCCCCTTACATACCGAAACCGCAAATGCGTCCATTGAAAGGCCAACTGCCAGAATTAATAGTTCCCATAAGTTCATTTTGATCACCGTTTTCCGTTGTTTTATTATAAAAATATACGTGCGCGGGCAATAAAAAAGACTCACCCGAAAAGCCGGAGATGCCTTTCGGATAAGTCTCGTCATTTCATGCATAGCCGTGAGTTTCCTCAAGTGTGTCGGCCATACAGCGCTTCGCGCCGACTACTCCCTTATCGCAGTGTCGCTTTGCGGCACCGATACTCATGTTTGCTTATTAAACCACAAATATGGACTTGTGTCAAGCTAAAGTCGCGGCTAACCTATAAGAACTTTTGAAAACGGCTTGGTTCAACATCTTCGCATGCAATTACTGAAAATAAGGACGTATTTTTGCGGAAATTGAGTCCTTGTTTTTCATCTTCATATCTGATATTCTGTGAAATAGAACAAAATGCCGCAGCTTTACGCGGCCGGAATACAAAGCGGCAAAGGAAAAAGCCGCACGTGCAAACGCACAGAAAGGAACGGAACATGAAAATTCAGAGAATGAAAACAAACCGTATCGTCAACCCGCTCGGTTTTGATCTGAAAACGCCGCACGTCTCGTGGACAGTCACGGATACCGAAGCGAAAAAGCAGCTTTGGGCGCGCGTGGAGGTTTCCAAAACGGAGGATTTTGCCGACGTTATCTTTGATACCGGCGCGTGCAAAACCGCGTCGTCCCTCGGTGTACCGGTGGAAATCGCCCTCGAGCCCCGCACGCGCTACTTCTGGCGCGTTACCGTTATGGGCGATAACGGTGAATTGGTCACAAGCGACACTGCGTGGTTCGAGACCGCAAAGCTTGATGAGCCGTTCACGGCACAGCGTATTTCTCCGTGCCTTGCGCCGGACACCGCCCCGTACATGCGCCGCGCGTTTGAGATCACCGGCGAAGTTCTCTCTGCCCGCGCATACTTCACGGGTCTCGGCATCTACGAGCTCTATTTGAACGGCGAAAAGGCGAACGATGAGTACCTTGTCCCCGGCTGCACCGCCTACGACAGCTGGATTCAGTACCAGACCTACGACGTGACCGACCTCATTCACACCGGCGAAAACGTCATCGGCGCCATTTTGGGCAACGGCTGGGCGAAAGGCCGCTTTGGTTTTGACGGCGTCGTTGGCGATTACGAAACGAATTTCCCGGGAAAACCCTGCAACATGTACACAGAGGAATACCTGCTCTTCGGTGAGCTGCACGTCACCACCACGCAGGGCGAGACCGTCATCGTCACGGACGAAAGCTGGCAGTGCGCGCCGAACCCGCTGACGTTCGGCAACATCTACGACGGCGAGCGCTACGATGCGAACCTCGAAATCGAAAACTGGTGCGCGCCGTCCTGCACCTATGCAAATTGGCAGCCGGTGAAGCGCAACACCACGACGAACCTCGGCGCAATTTCCGCGCGCCTCTCGCTGCCCGTAAAAGCAAAGCATATCATCACCCCGAAGCAGATCACCACGCCGAAAAACGAGCTTGTGTTCGACCTCGGCCAGAACATTACGGGTTGGTTCACGTTCATGGCCGACCTGCCCGCAGGTGTCGAGCTGCGCGTGCAGACCGGCGAGTTGTTGCAGGATGACTGCTTCTACCGCGATAACCTGCGCACTGCACTTTCCGAATACCGCTATATTTCGACGGGCAAAAAAGCCTTTATTCGACCGATTGCGACCTTCTACGGCTTCCGCTACATCAAGGTGGAGGGAATCGACGGCGAGCTGAACCCCGAGGATTTCGTCGCCGAGGCGATCAGTTCGGCGACGCCCGAGAACGGTACGTTCGTTTCGTCCGACTCGCTCATCAACCGGTTGCAGTCGAATATCAAGTGGGGGATGCTCGACAACTTCGTCGATATTCCGACCGACTGCCCGCAGCGCGACGAGCGTCTGGGCTGGACGGGCGACGCGCAGGTCTTCTTCCGCACGGCGACGTTCAACCGCGACGTGCAGACCTTCTTCAATAAGTGGATGGCCGACGTGGCCGCCGAGCAGTATGCCGACGGCGCGGTCAACGGTGTCTACCCCGTGACGCACCGCAGCCGTATTTCGGCCGGTTGGGGCGACGTGGCCACGATCATTCCGTGGCAGCACTACATGGCCTACGGCGACCTGCGGATGCTCGAACGCCAGTACCCCAGCATGAAGAAATGGGTGGACTACATCACCTCGCAGACCGAGAACGACTTGTGGAGCAAGGGGAACAGCTACGGCGACTGGGTATTTTTCAGTTATGCCGATGACAAGGACGGCCGGTCGGCGGTGACGATCCGACCCTTCATCCAGCAGTGCTTCTACGCCCATTCGCTCGATCTGGTGGTGCGCACGGCACGCCTGCTGGGCCGAACGGAGGATGCGGCGAAATACGAAGCGCTGCACAAGCGTGCGGTCGATGCCTTCCGCAACGAATACGTGACGCCCAACGGAATGCTCGTGTCGGATACGCAGACGGCCTACACGCTGGCGCTGATGTTCGACCTGCTGCCCGAGGCGCAGCGCGTCGACCTCTCGTCCGTGATGGCGCGCGTGGTGCG
>ERZ1106951.1233-NODE-1233-length-23084-cov-6.181641_pt1 | contig 23084 bp, 19 predicted proteins | sample MGYA00403676_ERZ1106951 | MGnify/ENA primary metagenome ERZ1106951 (study PRJEB35170, sample SAMEA104062398) | human gut metagenome | biome: human gut; feature: human-associated habitat; material: faeces | place: Denmark | collected 2012-04-23 ...
CCGCGTACCAGCAGGCGGTGGGTATTGATGCCGTAGGGCGTGCAGGTCATCAGGGTAACGTAGTCCTGCCCCTCTACGGGCTGTAATAAATCCGTCTCGGTGGGGAGGACAATGGAGATCCGGTCCACCTCATAGGTCAGCACCCGGTCCAGCACCGTGATGGTGAACGTGTCGCCCGCTTCCAGCTCGTCCAGATTGGTGAACAGCTTGGCGCTGGGCAGGCCGCGGTGGGCCGAGATGACCGCATGGGTGCCCGCCCCGCCCACGGGGAGGCTGCTGCCCTCCAGATGGCCTGCCGCCACCTGCAAAACACCATCGCTGGTGCCGTGGTAGACGGGCAGCTCCACGCCGATCCTGGGGATGGTGATATACCCCATAATGCCCGTGCCGGAGACGTCCAGCGTCTCGTCATAGCCGGAGACCTGCTCCGGCGTGAAGAACGAATTGGGCGTGGCCGCCAGCCGTTGGTTGTAGGCGTCCGCCGCCTCAAAATAGGCGGTATAGTCCGCGTCCGACATCTCGTTGACCGTCTCGTCATAGCTGGCCAGCGCGCGGGACTGGTGGCGCTGGTTGACATAATCGCTGACGGTGGGATATAACATCACGGATAGACCCACGAGAAAGATCAGGATTAAAATTATGGTACTGCGGTTCTTTTTCATGGGCTACTCCCTAATGTTATCAGGATATTTTTTGCTTTGGGGTTTGGTTTAGCGCTTGTTCTCCATCCGCTTCTTGGTCACCAGCAGGACCACGGCCACAGCCATCAGGCCGCCGCCAACAACGTAGAAGACCGTGGTGCCCATGCCGCCGGTGGAGGGCAGGGTGGTGCCGGACTTATTGATAACATCCGTCGTCAGTGCGCCAGTACCCTTATCCGAAGTGAATGTAATTTCGCCTGTTCCCTTATTACCGATCAGGCTCTTCAGCAAAGTGTTGCGATCACCTTTTCCATCCCAATTAATTTCATGGTTTGCACTGACATTAAAGGTAATCGGGTCAATGGTATTGTAGCCCTTCGGAGTCACAGTCTCAGTCAGCGTATATTCACCGTCATCCAGACCTTTAAAAATAAACTGTACGCCGTCCTTAGACTTCGCAACAGCAATGTCCTTCGTTGTGCCATCTTTCAACTTTTTGGTCAGAGTAAATTCTGCACCTGGCAGCTTATTGTTCTCTTCAACAGAGTTTGCATACTTGTTGACAACGACCTGATAGGTAAAGACAACAACGTTATCCCAAACCGTCTTATCTTTAGAACTCGTATCTCTGGGGTTGTTAGAATACTCGAGTTGTGCCTTATTGAGGTTGCCGTTGCCACCAATCACAGCGTTAGGATTCAGAGTAGAAGTATACTCCACACGGATCACACTGCCTGCATGGACCTCAGAAATCTGCTTCAGGTCATTAAAAATGACTTCAAAGGTGCAATCTTCACCCTGCGCAAAATTAGAAGTTTTAACCTCAAATCCAGTCTTGATTTCCGTATCATCAACATAAACCTTGACAGAATTGCTGTTGAATGTCAGGCCAGCTTCTTCCTCATCGTGGAATGCAAAGTAGTAACTGGTATACTCTGTATAGTCAGCCGGAACCGTACCCTCCAGCTTGAACGGGATTGCATCGCCAATATCATGGTCTGCAACATCCTGCCAATCGCCGAAATCATTATCCGTGGTGTCGTTCTTATCTTTCAGTTTTTTCTCAAAACCCGGGACATTGGAATTTTTGGCTTTGATTATAACATCACCAACCACTTCCGTAATGTAAACTTCATTCTCTGCGGTTGCAGTTGTATCTTTAAATAGATAATAACCAGGAGCAACCTTGGCAGAATTACTGTGAGTGACAGTCGCAACCTCCTTGCTGTTTAGGTCAGCGTATTCTTCAATCACCGCAAGTTTTTCTGCATCCGAACCACTCACAACAGCAGCCAGTCGATTTAACACGTTCTCGCTAACTTTACCGCCGGCATCGACACCCTCGTCACGGTTCTTACTGTTCTGGCCCCATTTCACATTGGACAGCTTGTTGGTTGTACCCTCCTTGCTATAATCACCCGTAAAAATCTGGTAAACCTTGTATGTATGACTACTTCCCGCCGGGACAGAAATTGTATACAGATTTGCTCCATCCGCAAACGCCGGGACGGCCATGGCCAGCACCAACGCAAGCGCTGCAAGCAGCGCCAACACGCGTTTTACTCTTTTCATCTTTCTTTACTACCTTTCTTACGTTCCCTCTCTGAGACGCCAGAGAGGGGATTTATTTTCCTACGTTCGGTTTGTTGCCGGGGTCAGAGCTGCAGGAGTCACTCTTCCCCCCTTTTCCGCTTGCGCCTGGAGTTATATCCACACAGCACCGCGGCCAGCGCAATGGCCGCGCCGCCTGCCGTGTAAGGAACTGTGCCGCCCGGGGAGCCGGTGGAGGGGAGCTCGTAGGTGGGGGCCTCGGTGTTGGTGATGGTCACCGTACCGCCGGGAGCCACATCGCTACTGCCCTCCGGGTAACTATACGAAACCGTGTAGCCGCTTACGCTGGCTTCCTCCACGACATAATGGGCCGTGGGATCGAGGTTTTTAAAGGTGTATTTCCAACCGCTCGTTTTGGTCATCATAACAGTATCTTTGCCGTCCACTTGAACCAGAGTCTTTCCGCCTGTACTCTCCACCTTAAAGAGTTTTAACTGGATGTTATCCAGCTCTTTGTCACTTGGCAATACACTGCCGTCCTGACCGTTCCACTTTTTGACTACAGACAATTCCGTTGGCTTAAGCTGGTTTACAACAACAATGGTATCACCGCTTTGGTAAGCATCATTCGCAGAATGTTCTACTCCAAAACCATCCATATAACTGATGATATAATTATTACCATCCTGCTCTTTTGCTTCAAACTTTGTGTTGCTCTTAAGGTCCTTACATTTTGTCAGGTCTACCTGAGCTGTCCATCCGTTGCCGCTGTTCAAAGTCACCGTATCAAATGCTGTGTTGTCACCTTTTTTGAAGACATCCACCTTGATTTCACTTTGCTCGTTTTTCTGGTCCTCAGACATAATCGTCCCGTCTGCATTTTTCCATACCTTACGGACTGTCAGCTCCAGCTTGCTGTTTTCCACCTGCAGGACCGTTGTTTTTCCATAAGTTGCAAATGTCACATCCTCCTGCTTCGGAAGTGTAACGCCCACAGCATTTTGTGTTGCAGCCTGATATGCAGTTGACTCTGCTTGACCCGGTTGCAGCATTATGAAATAAGAGGTATTTTCTTTCAGCAGATAGCCATTAGGTGCTTTTATTTCCACCAGCTTATAAAGCGTATTGTATTCCACCGGAGCCGAGTTTGTGCTCTCCGTTGCAGCCTTTGCAAAATGAATCTCGCCTGTCTGGTCTGTTACAAGACTGTTCTTGCAGATTGTCCACCCACTGCTGTCCAGTTTGGACAATGTAAACTCCGCGCCCGCAACATCCTGAGATTCAAGATTTTTCTGAACCTTATGCAGCAAAAGCTGTCCGTTTGAGTATGCTCCTGCGCTGATATCTTGTGCATGGTACTGGATTTCATCGCTCTTCGTCTCTTTGCCAAACAGTTTTGCTTTATTGTTCAGCTTTACATTTTCCTTCTGCTGCGGTGTAAGATTAGACGTGTCAATCTTATACTTATAGGAGAAAACATAAGCCTGATCATCTGGGACCGTCAGTTCAATGGTATACTTACACTCACTCCCACTTTCATCGGTCTTGGTCGTGAGCCCTCGGATATCTTCGTCCGCCAGTGTCGTCCCATCTTCTTTGTAGAGGTGAACATCCTGCAGGACTGCTGTAGCCCCCTGCGAAGTTGTGAACGTATCTTTTAGCGTGATCTGGTCTGCCGTACTGATCAGATCTTTGCCATCCGGATTGATCTTTACCTGATAGAATACTTCTTCCAGATATTGATCCTCACTCTTTTTTAGTTGCTCACCCTTTTTTTCCAGATACGATTTGTTTCGTTCGACTGTAACATCTACATCGTCTTTGTGGCCGTTCCATACAACCGTATTTTTGTAAGTATTTTCATTCATACTTGCATCTGCGTTCCACTTTTCTTGGTCTGCCAACTTGACACGGAACATGATTGCAACGGCTGAATAGTCCTTATTGTTTTTTTCAATAGAAGTGAGGTTGCTCAATGTAAATGTCAGTTTATTATTTGTATACTGTATCTGTACATGGTTTGGATTTGGTTTATTCCACTTCCAATCTTTATGATATGCTGCAATCTGTTGTCCATCACCCACACCAGCTGTTCTATCATCGGAAAATGTAATCACATATTCTCCAGTGTATTCAATTCCCTCCTGGAGTTCATCTGTGATCACTGTTCCATCGAACACAGACAGATCTTTCGGCGAAATCCAGAGTTTATACCAGAATGTAGTGTCTCCGCTTTCATTGTATCCGATTTTTCCACTGCCAAGACTATCCTGGAAATAATGCAAATTTGATTCCACCGCTACCATCTTATCAAAGGATTCTTCTTTTTCAACTGGCTTTTCCTTTGTAATGGTGTAAGAAGCATTTGTCTCGCTGTTCTCAACAACCAGATTGTTCTTAATTGTCCAAGTTTCACCTCCCGACATCACATCATAACAATCCACGTGTGTGCGATAGTTATTTACATTGATCTGACGCAACTTGTTGCCAGAATAATCCTCCCCCTCTTTTACAATAATTTTAAAGCTTCTAATTTTGACATTCTTATTCTCAGTGGTATTGCCTACTTCGTTGGCTTCTGTCTGATCAACAGAATTATAATAAATAATTTCCGTTTCAATTCCGCAATTTTGGGCTTGGTACATAGTCAATCCCTGGGTATAGGTATCTCCCACTCTGAAAACACGAATGCCATTTTTCAAATCCTGATCCAGTTCTGCAAGAAGTGCATAATGTGTATCTTCTGCTCCACTGGGGGTCTGCCCGCTACTGTTTACAGGGTCAAAGAACCGATCAAAAAGTGTAATACTACTTGCACTTTCCGGCGACTTTGCGGTTGCATTCCAGCGAGCGATTTTCTGGTTGTCTGCAGCACCATCTTGCAGGTCACTTTTCGCCTTACCCTTTACGGCTTCCCATCCCTGACGTACTACTTTACCGCTGCCAGTTGTGCCGTCCTGCTTTTTATCATCTTTGTCGATTTCAGCATCGTTTTTCAATAATTCGTTATCCTGTATGCCTTCAGGAACTGTGGTGTAATACTCAATCAGATAATACTTTTCCGTTGAACCTGCCGGGAATGTATATGTAAATCCGGTTTCCTGCTTTGCCTCATTTTGGGTGATCGTTACTGTGCCTTTCGACGAAACCGTTTTGTTGATGCTGTCCCAGTTATCGCCAGAGCTACCGTATTTCACCTTGATTCCATCTGTGCCGCCTACGATCGTTGCCCCTGTATACCGCAGAGTATCCTTGACCGTATACCCATTTAAATCGCTTGGCCCTACATTGTTGATTTTGATTCTCCAGCGCATCTTACGGTTCACAGTATCATAGTTTCCGCTCTTTTCAATAAGAGAACCGCTATACCGCTTACTCCACGATGCCGGAACGGGATCCTTTTTCCCCTCATAAATCGCAGAGGCTGTATTACCGATTGCACCTGTGGGCCATGTATCCGCATCTTTCAATTTATAGTGGTAGGTCAACGTATAGCTTTCGCCTGCCTCCAGCGCGCCAAGATCACTGATTTCAAAGCATGGTTTCCCTGTTGTACTATCCGTATCAAATTTCAGGTTTGTTCCCTTTGTCAGCTCAACAGAGGCGTCTCCTTTCTTCAAAGAAAAACTATTCTCATCATAATTTCCTGCAATTGTCGTGCTTTTTCCAATAATATCTGAAATTTTTACTTTATTTCTATCCGTTCCCAGTGTAGAGCTTACTGTCACCGTAAATTCCACATACTTATTCCCGTTTGCATCCAGTTTAATTTCACTACCGCTTTTTTTCGTCTGAATGTCCGTCGGGTTTTGCAGCTTGATCGTGGTCCCTGTTCCTGGGAAACTTACTTCTCCGGAAGCCTGATTTGCTTTTTTGCTGGCAACCGAATCGACCTTGAAGTATGCATTGAAAGACTCGTTTTCCATATTAGGTGCATCTTTAAAATCAAATACCAGCTTCACCAAGCCGTTTTCATCCACTGTAACCGCACCAATATCAATTTCCGAATCATGATCATCAGGGTTTTGCGCCATAATTCGGCCGGATTTTGATTTCTCCATGCCATATGGAAGCTGATAGGTCAGCGTTTTTCCATTTTTGAAAGTACTTAACTTCGTAGTAAAATCCACTTGCGTCCGGATATTATCTCCAAATGTAATTACATGGTCTTTATCAATCGGGGTCCATGCTCCATCCTTGTACTCTGAAACAGTAACAGAGGTAATATTTGTTACGGTGTTAAGTTCCTGTTCCGTTTCAGATGCAGTCGTAGCATCCGGGTCCTCATCCATCAAATCGCTGATACCATACCCCTCCGCGGCATTGACGGACACAAAGCTGGTGACCTCGTTCAGGGCAACTTCCACCTCGGCCACCTGGTCGATGGTGGTCTCGCCGTCGGACTCGTAGCTGGTGGCGACATCGCCGGAAATGACGGTGAGGGCCGTGGTCAGATCGGTCTCCTCGTCCACCGCCGCGTCGGACACCACGCCAATGGTCTCGCGGCCCTCGGCATTTTTGTACATGACGATATCACCCGGCAGGATGGAGGCAAACTCCTGCGGGTCATCGGTATAATATTCAGAGTTCATGCGGGCAAGCTCGCCACGCAGGGCGCTGATGCTGGCGTACTGGGGGATGATATCCTGCGGCACGCCCGCGTGGTACAGGCAGTAGGCCACAAAGGTGCTGTCCCAGTCGGCATACACCATGGGCTTGTCCTTATAATACTGGTCGGCATACATGGTGTAGCCGTTGCCGTCCTCGTCCACGTCGGCCTTGCTCTCGGTATAGCCGAGCTGGCTCCGGGCCACGAGCACCATGTCCTGGGCCCAATCCACGCTGGTGCGGTCTGGGGTCTTGGCGTCGTACTCCGCGTCGATCTCGGCGTTGGGGTTGACGAGGCATTCGGCAGTATGCTCGTGCTCTTCCTTGCCGCAGATCAGCACCTTGCCATAGCACTCGGCGGTGTGGTGGTGGACGGTATAGCCCGTGTCGATCTCGTCGTCCGTTTCGGGTTTGGTGGCTTCTTTTTCGGGTTCCGGGTCGGCTGCTGTCTCCGGTTCCTCGGCAGAATCGCTCTCCTCCGCGCTGTTTTCGTCCACGTCGTACAGAGCGGCGCCGTCATCCGTTTTCTCCGGCTCTCCCTCTTCCTGGCCGCAGACCAGAACCTCTTCGAGGGTATAGCAGTCGTCGGTGTGCTCATGCTCGGTGCAGAGCAGTTCGCCGGTCTCCTGGTCGTAGCAATAATCCTGATGGACGTGGTCGCTCTCGATGCCGCAGGTCAGCACCTCTTCTTCCTCGTAGCAATCCGAGGTGTGGTGGTGCAGCACCACTTCCGGCTCCGGCTCTTCCTGCGTGGCGGGCTCACTTTCCGGCTCGCTCCCGGCTTCGTCCCAGTCCGCAGCGCTGGAGTCACCGTCCCCTGCGTCATCCGCCGAATCCATCGTTTCTTCGACGATTTCGCCCTCTTCATAGCCGCAGATCGGCTCGGTGCCCTCGATGTAGCAATCGTCGGTATGCTTGTGTTCTTCTTTCCCGCAGTAATAGCGCGTGTCATCGGCGGCAAGCGCGATGCCATCCTGATGCAGCCGCCAGCTGACGCTCATGGCGGTCAGCATCGCCAGCACCAGAACCATTGCCACCGAACGCCGGGCCAAATGACGCTGCCGCTGGACGTTCTGAATGGCTTCCTGGAAGCGATTCTTCATTCCCATAATGGATTCCTTTCCTCAGTGGATCAACGAAAAACCGGACAAGGGCCAGACGCGTAAAAAGACCTTGCCCACGATTTGACTTTTTTCGACACAGCCGATCACCGTACTCCGGCTGTCGATGGAGGTGACGCGGTGGTCGCCCATCACAAAATAGCGGCTCTCCGGCACCTGATAGGGGAACTCGATGTCGCACTCGCCCAGCGCCAGCTCATCCACATAGGGCTCGTCGAGCACCTCTCCATTGACGCTCACGACACCTTTGGTGTCGATGGAGATGACATCGCCCGGCCCGCCGATGATGCGCTTGAGCAGCAGCTTGTTCTGCCAGTAAAAGCCGCACAAGTCGCCCGTCTTCCAATCGTCCGTTTTTACCAGCAGGATCACATCCCGGTCCTGCAAGGTGGGGTTCATGCTGTCGCCCGACACCTGCAGCACAGGCAGCAGCAGCGTGGCCAGCAGCACCGCAATGGCCGCCACCACGATCAGGGTGCTCACCGTACCGCGCAGCACCCGCCAGAAACGCCGCCGCTCGGTCAGGCGCTCCCGTTCCGCATCCACCCGCCGCAAAGCCTCGGTTTCCTGCGGCGTTTCATCCTGCCGGAGCGTGTCGATGACGTCGATCAGCTCCGTGCGGCTCATCCGCCGCAATTTCCGCTCTGACATAATTCCTCCGCAAAGTCTTCCGCAAGGCTTTGTCTTTCATTCCATTTCCAATTTATCTCAATCGCCGTCCTCTGCAAAGCGCGGCGCAATCCACGAAAACATTTTCGTTCTTTTTCCACGAAAAAAAACTTTATAAAGATAGGAGTCATCATCAACAGTATAGCACCAATATTTCCTGTTTTCAATCAATTTTCCTAAGATTCTTTACCACGACTCCTGCTTTTCATGATTTATTCCTTTTGCAAAACATCTTTTTGTATTTTTACAACAAAAGAGCACCCCAGGGCAGGAAACCCGGAGTGCTCTTTGATTACACAGTGTTGAACCGCGCGTTTTATTTACTTCTTGGTGCTTCCCATATCGGGGACGAAGCTGTTGATCTTCTTGACGGTGTCCACGATGGTGACCACGTTGTTGATGATGGAGCTGCCGGCGGAGAAGACACGGGCAATGTAATTGAACAGGGTGCCGATATCCTTGAACATCTGCCAGCCGGTGGTTTCACCGCCAACCAGATAGGTCATCTCCTCTGCATCAATGGCTGCGTAATTGGCGGGCATTTTGAGCTCATAGTTCGTCATAGTAATTTTCCTTTCTTCAGTAAACTCAATAGAAAAGCAAATTCATCAGGAACCCTGTGCGGCGACCACGGTAACCACGACAGCGACCACCGTTGTAACCACCAGCACCGTGCCGAGGTTGTCTTTCAGCTTCCAGCTCTTCCCTGTGTCAGCGGCTGCCGGTGCTGTCGTCGTTGTCTTGGCTGCAGTGGCTGTGGCCGTGTTCTTTTTGGCCGTCGGCGTCCAGTGCGCGTAGATGGTGGTATCGTCCTTGAAGTTGTACCGCGTGGTGATCTTGGTGCCGCCCACCACATCGTCGTACCAGCCATCAAACTTATAGCCCTCCATGGTGGGGGTGGGCGTACTGGTCAGCCGGTAATTGGAGCCGTACTTGTAAGCATACAGCTGCATGACATCACATGTACCGCCCTGTGCTTCCAAGTAGACGTTGTAATAGCTTGCGTCCGCCGCAAACGCCATGGGCACCAGGTTGCAGCACAGTGCCAGCGTCAGTACGCAGAGCACGAGCTTTTTCCAAAGCTGCTTCATAGACCGCGTCCTCTCTTTCCAAGCGTATTTCCCCGGGCGCTTTCCGGTGTTCCGGGAGCGGCACGTTCCACCCAGCCGCCGGGCGGTTTTCCAGCGCTCTCCCATGGAACAATTATGAATCGGAACTGGTGCCTTGTCAAGCCCGGATCGCAAAATCGAGGTGGGAATTTTTATGGCATTTTCCGTCATTTTCCGCGTTCCCGGACAGATGTCGCGTTTCCGCAGCCATTTCCCGCCGGTTTCCCGTTTTTGCGCCCCTCTCTGCCGTGCAGGAAACAGCAGGGAGGAAAAGCTCACAGCCGGTTCTTTTTCATCAGAAATATTTTACCAGAAATGCCCGTGTCCGCGCAAGTGTCCAAATGGACACAAATCACAGATTTGCGCCTGTTTTATTGGGTTCTGCACAAAGCCGCACACAAAAGTTCGTGAAGAGCGCACAAAAAACACGGCATAAAAATCCACCAGCCTTTCCTCAACCGCAATTTCGACAAAAACGCTTGCTTTTTGAGCCCGCATTGCTTATTATATTCCTATAAAAATTCTGGGTGGTTTTTGTGCAGATCGTCTGCATGGGCACCGCCCGGAAGAACGGAGGAAGCCGCATGACCCTTGCGGAAGAGAAACAGGTTCAGCGCAAAGCGGGCATTGCGGCCCGCCGGGCACTGGCACCGGAACCCCGTGCCGCTGCCAATGCAGCTCTCTGCGCCCGGCTGGCGGCGCTCCCCTGCTTCCGGCAGGCCCGGACCATCCTGCTTTACGCAGCCTTTGGCGGCGAGGCCGATCTGGCCACCCTGGCCGAGACGGCCCGGGGCCTGGGCAAAACGCTGGCCTATCCCGTCTGCGGGGAAAATTTCAGTCTGACCGCGGCTGTGCCCGGCGAGGATGGCTGGGAGGCAGGGGCCTACGGCATCCGCACCCCCATCCTGAGCCGGGCAGAGATCCTGCCGCCGGAGGCACTGGATCTGATTTTAGTGCCCTGCACCGCCTTTGACGCCGCCTGCGGCCGGGTGGGAATGGGCAAAGGCTACTACGACCGCTACCTGCCCCGCTGCACCCGTGCGGTGAAGCTGGGCATTGCGTTTGAAGCACAGCGCGTCCCCCACGCCGCTCTGGACGAACACGACCAGCGGCTGGACGCGTTCATCACCGAGGGAGGAATCTATCGTGGAACTGACAAAATCGAGCTGTGAGAGCTTTTTGGAGAGCCTTGCCAGCAAAGCCCCGGCCCCGGGCGGCGGCGGTGCAGCGGCTCTTGTGGGCGCGGCCGGCGTGGCCCTGGGCAATATGGTGGGCAGCCTGACCGTGGGCAAAAAGAAGTACGCGGCGGTGGAGGCGGATCTCCGAACCCTGAATGCCCGGGCGGAAGCCCTGCGCAGGCGGCTGGAAGCGCTGGTGCAGGCCGACGCGGAGGCGTTTCTACCGCTGGCTGCCGCCTACGGCCTGCCCAAAGAGACGCCGGAACAGCAGGCCCATAAGGCCGCGGTGCTGGAGCAGGCGCTGGACGGGGCCTGTGCCGTGCCTCTGGAGACCATGGAAGCCTGCTGTGATGGCATTGCGCTGGCGCAGGAGTACGCCGCCAAGGGCAGCGCGCTGGCCGTCTCCGACGCCGGGTGTGCGGCGCTGTTCTGCAAGGCTGCCTTACAGGCTTCGGGCCTGAATGTCTCCATCAATACCAAACTGATGGCAGACCGCGCCCACGCCGAGGCCCTGAACGCCAAGGCAGACGCCCTGCTGGCACAGTACGTCCCGCTGGCCGATACGCTCTACGAAAAAATGGCAACACAATTGAGAGGGGAAGTTTAAATGGCAACGATCTTAAAAGGCGCGCCCGTGGTGGCGGCCATGAACGAGGCAAACGCCGCCCGCTGTGCGGCATTGGCCGCCAAAGGCATCACCCCTACCCTGGCCGTGGTCCGGGTGGGCGAGCGGGAGGACGACCTCTCCTATGAGCGGGGCGTCATGACCCGCTGCGGCAAGGTGGGCGTAGCCGTCCGGCAGTTTTTGCTGCCCGCCGATGCCACTCAGGACGCCCTGCTGGAAGTCATTGAAAAAATCAACGCGGACAAGTCCATTCACGGCTGTCTGCTCTTCCGCCCGCTGCCCAGGCAGTTCGATGACCGCACCATCCGCGCGGCACTGGCCCCGGAAAAGGACATTGACGGCATCACGGACGGCTCGCTGGCCGGCGTGTTTACCAACACGGCGCTGGGCTACCCGCCCTGCACCGCCCAGGCCTGCCTGGAAATTCTGAAGTATTACGATATCCCCCTCTCCGGCAAGCGGGCCGTGGTGGTGGGCCGAAGCCTTGTGGTGGGCAAGCCTGCCGCCATGATGCTGGACCGCGAAAACGCTACGGTCACGATCTGCAACTCCCGCACCCAGAACCTGCCTTCCCTCTGCAAAGAGGCTGATGTGGTCGTGGTGGCCATGGGCAAGCGCGGCTTCATCGGAGCCGACTGCCTGCGGGAGGGCCAAACCGTTGTGGATGTGGGCATCCATGTGGGCGATGACGGCAAGCTCTGCGGGGACGTCCGCTTTGCCGAGGCCGAGCCCGTGGTGGAAGCCATCACCCCCGTGCCGGGCGGTGTGGGCACCGTGACCACCTCCGTGCTGGTGGGCCATGTGGTGGAAGCAGCGGAGAAGACGCTTTTATAAAAGTTTCATCTCTTTAATTTTCAATCATAAAGCACAAAACGCAAAACGCGCCCGGGCGGTGAGGAACCGCCGGGCGCGTTTTGCGCTCTAGGGTTATGCCGGGAGGTAGAAAAGAAAATAGGAAAATAGGAAAAAGATAATGTCAGATGTTACGCGGCGTTCTTTGCCGGGGCAAAGACCAGCGTTTTTTTCCGCTTGTTCTGCATCGAACGGACGATGCAGCTGAGCATGAAGTTGATGATGAAGTAGATAACGCAGGCGGCACCGAACAGGACCATGACGTCGGAAACATTCACGGTGCCCAGACCGTTGTAGGTGCCCGCGGCACTCAGCAGCTGGCGGATGCGGGCCATCAGCTCGATGGTGGCCACGTTTGCCAGATAAGACGAATCCTTGATGGTGGTGATGACCTGGCTCAGCAGGGTGGGCACGATGTTGCGGTATGCCTGGGGCAGCACGATGTAGAGCAGCACCTCAGCGGTGTTGAAGCCCTGTGCGTAACCGGCCTCAAACTGGCCCTTGGCCACACCGTTCAGGCCACCACGGACGATCTCCGCAATGACGGAGGAGTTGAACAGGATCAGAGCCAGCGCTGCCTTGAACAGGAGCTTCATCTCCACGCTGGTCAGGCCGAACATTTTCCGGGCAAAGAATGCCGGGCAGGGGCAGAAGACCACGCAAATGAAGATCCACAGCAGGTAGGGCGTGTTGCGGAACAGCTCGATGTAAGCGGCGCTCAGCCAGCCCAGGACGCGGGCCGGGCCATGCTTGCAGTAGGTGCGGGCCAGTGCCAGCAGGCTGCCGACGATGAGGCCCAGAATAACGCCCAGCACCGAGATGATGCAGGTAAAGGCCACGCCGCGCAGCAGGTAGAGCATCACACCCTGCTGGGTGAGGATGGAAAGGCTTGCAGCAAGTGTTTTCATGTTAAGCAGCCTCCTTGAGTTCCACCTTGGCGGCGGTCTTGAGGGTGGTGTTCACACGGCCCTTGCGTGCCTTGAGGGAAGCCTCCCAACGGGTCGCCAGCGTGGACAGCGGGAAGCAGACCACAAAGAAGATGAGGCCGCAGACGATGTAAGCGGGAGCGTAAGCGCCGCCGGTGGAAGCACCGGTGACAAAGCTGTAGGTCACACTGATGAGGTCCGCACCACCCACGATGTAGAGGCAGGAAGTGTTTTTAAAGAGGTTGACCACCTGGTTGACCATGGGAGGCAGCATCACGGGGATGCTCTGGGGCAGGATGATGTAACCCATCCGCTGCAGATAGTTGAAACCCTGTGCCTGTGCGGCCTCAAACTGGCCCTTGGGCACCGACTCAATGGCCGCGCGGACCACCTCGCCCATGTAGGCACCGGTGTAAACGCCCAGTGCAATGATGCCGGTGCGGATGACGCCGAGGCTCAGGCCCGCAAAGGCCAGCGCGTAGTACAAAAAGCAGAGCTGGAGCAGCAGCGGGGTGTTCTGGATGAACTCCACATACACGCGGGCCACAAACTTCAAGATCTGATTGCCGCTGGTGGCCATCAGGCCCAGCAGAGCGCCAATGGCAAAGGCCAGCGCCAGTGCGCAGACAGCGGTCTGTAAGGTATTGCCCAGACCCAGCAGAAAGCTCTCTTTATGGTTCCAAACCGTACTCCAAGCGTCCATCGAAAATAAACCAGACATGGCAAACGCTCCTTTCCCCTTCTATCCCTCAATTGCAAAAGTGGTCTTTTAGCTCAGGCCGTTCTCCTTGATCAGGCTCTCGACCGTACCATCGGCCAGCCAGCCCTGCACCAGCTCATCGCACAGGGCGGAGAAATCGCTGCCTTTCTTGGTGGCGATGCCGTACTCCTGCGGGCTGAACTCCGCATCCACGTAGCTGCGGCCATCGGTCTTGTAGATGGCCAGAATGGACTTATCCACGCAGAAGCCCTGGATCTCGTTTGCGCTCAACGCGGTGCTGATGGCGGGATAATCGTCGTACTGACGGAACGAGATGCCCTCTTTCCAGGTATCAGCGTTGAACGTGTCGGCGTCAAAGTTTGCACCGTCCAGCACGCCCGCGTCGATCATGGCCTTGACCAGAGCACGGGCAGAAGTAGAACCGGAGGACACGCCCACGACCTTGTCTTTCAGGTCTGCCAGATCCTTGATGCCGTTGGAGTCCTCGACCAGAACGGAAACATAATCGGTGTAGTAGGGAGTGGTGAAATCCCAGCTCTTCTTGCGCTCCTCGGTGATGGTGAACGTTGCCAGAACGGCGTCGATGTCGCCGGAGTCCAGCAGCTCGCCGCGGGTAGCAGCGGTCACGGTGGTGAACTCGACATCCACACCCAGATACTCGGCGATCATCTCAGCCAGGCTGTCCTCCAGGCCTTTGTACTCACCCGTCAGGGTGTCCTGGAAGCTGAAGCCCTGCACGGCGTTCTTGACGCCGACCTTGAGGACGCCGCGATCCACGATGGCCTGGGTATCCGGGCCAAAGCTGGCGGCTGCCGCGCTGGAAGCACCGGCGGTGCTGGCGGCAGTGGAAGCGGTGGAAGCAGCGGTGCTGCTGGAAGAGCCGCCGCAGGCGGCCAGCATGGAGAGGACAGCGGCCGAGCCAGCGGCCTTGACGAAGCTGCGACGAGAGATCTTTTTCATAATCATACACTCCTCTATGTTTTTTGCAGCCTGGGCGGCTTTCCCTGCCCGCCCCGAAACCGGCTGCGTTTTATCAACAACGGCGGCGCACCACAACTTGTGCACCCGGCCGTGTCAACCAAAATAAGATGTTACCGGACGATCTTGCTCAGGAACTGGCGGACACGCTCGCTCTTGGGGTTGGTGAAAAAGTGCTCCGGCGTGCCCTCTTCGATGATCTGTCCGTCCGCCATAAAGACGACCCGGTCTGCCACCGAGCGGGCAAAGCCCATCTCGTGGGTGACGACCACCATCGTGATGTTTTTCTCGTGTGCCAGCCGGACCATGACGTCCAGCACTTCCTGAATGGTCTCGGGGTCCAGTGCACTGGTGGGCTCATCGAACAGGATGATCTTGGTCTGTGCACAGAGGGCCCGCGCAATGGCGATGCGCTGCTGCTGGCCGCCGGAGAGCTGGGGCGGATAAACATCCGCCTTATCCCGCAGGCCGACTACCTCAAGATAATGATATGCAAGCTCCTCCGCCTCGGCCTTTGTTTTGTGGTGGAGCTTCATGGGGGCCAGCGTCAGGTTCTTAAGCACGGTCATGTGCGGGTAGAGGTTGAACTGCTGGAACACCATGCTGATGTTCTCCCGCACGACACGGGTCTTGTTTTTGTTGGTAAGCTCCTCCCCGTTGATATAAACATGGCCGCTGGTAGGCTCCTCCAAAAAATTCATGCAGCGGACGGTGGTCGATTTGCCGCTGCCCGAGGGTCCGATGATGACCAGCTTCTCGCCCTCAGCCACTTCCAGGTTCACGTCTTTCAGAACGTGCAGGTCCCCGAAGTATTTATCCACATGTTCCAGTTTGATCATGAAGTATTCCGCCTTTCCCTATCCTCTTTTTGCCTGTGCACATGCACCACAGACCAGTGCGCCCGGGGGTTGTCTTTTAACATGAAAAGAAAAAAGGCGCAGAGTGAATAAGCTTCACTCAAGCGCCTTTGCTTTCGTTAATAGAAGTATACCTGTTTTTCGTCAAACTTTCAATAAGTAAAGTGCAACAATTTACCACGTGCACTTTTATGCATTTTGGAAAGTTAGACAAACATCATACTTAAAATCATTCATTCAGCGGGCCAGCAGCAGCAAAAGTGCCGATGCCACCGCCTGCAGGATCAGCCAGCGGGCCACCACCTGCTCATCGCTCCAGCCCATCCGCTTGCGCACATGGTCGTGCAGCGGGGTCAGCGTTTTTTTCAGGATGCTGATGTGCAAAAACCGCTTGAAGCTGATTTTGAGGATGCCCAGACTGCCGTCCACGATAAAGACCAGTGCCGCCAGCAGGAATGCGAACGGGTGGTTGCTCTTGAGGGCCAGGATGGCCAGGAAGAAGCCCATGGCGCGGCTGCCGGCGTCCCCCATCAACAGGGTGGAGGGTTTGGCATTGGACCACAGGTAGGCCAGCAGGGCACCGATGAAGATGACGCCTGCCGTGGCATACTCGCCCAGCTCCTCCCAATAGGCCAGCAGGAACGTGCCGATGGACACCACTGCCAGACTGGCCGAGAGGCCGTCCACACCGTCGGTACAGTTGACCACATTGATGCTGGCCCAGATGAGCACGACGATGAGCAGCAGGTAGACCGGGTACGGGATGCGGAACGCCCAGTTCAGCAGCTGCACGCCGGTGCCGTTGAAGTTGAGGTAGGTGACACCTGCCACCACCGCGATGACAAAATCAATGAGGCCCTTTTTGTATTCGTTCCAGGCCGTATCCGCCGCATCGTCAAAATAGCCCGAGAGCATGGAGGCGATGAGGAGGGCGGTATAGATCAGGTACTCCGCCCGGAACGGGATGACAGCCAGCGTCACCAGCGCGATGCAGAGCACAAAGATGAGGCCGGAACCACGGGCCTTGCCCTTGGACAGCTCGCCGTTGACAGCGAACGCGCGGCCATGGTCATGGGGCAGCCGCTCCCGGAACACGGAGTCCATCAGGGCGGTCAATGCAAACGCCAGCAGAAAGCCCAGCGCGTCCACGGCACGGGTGCCGATGGTATCAGAAAGCATTTCGATCATAAGATTCAATTCCTCTTTCATAGTATTCTTCCCATGGTGAGAGTGTATCACGCGGAACCGTAAAAATCAATTGCCCTGCCGCAAAATCGCCCTTGATTGACAATCCTCTTCCCTCTTATTATAATAGGTATCGGCTTTTCCATTTTGTATTTGCAGAGGAGACATCATGACACTTTCACTTGATATTCTCGCGGCCCGGATGCGGCAGGGCGAGAGCATCCCGCTGGGCGACACGGCCCGCGTTGCCGTTGCCCTGAGCGTGCCCGCCATCCTGCAGCAGCTGGTGGTCACGGCGATGGAGTACATTGACGCGGCCATGGTGGGCCACATCGGGGCCGAGGCCACGGCGGCCATCGGCATCGTCAGCTCCAGCACCTGGCTGCTCCACGGCATTCTGGTGGGGCTGTTCACGTCTTTTGCCATCCAGATCGCGCAGTATCTCGGGGCCGACCGCCAGGAGGATGCCCGGGGCGTGCTGCGGCAGTCCATGATCTTCAACATCCTCCTCGGCTGCGGCATGGCGGCGCTGGGCATCGGCATCTGCCGCTTCCTGCCCGGGTGGCTGGGTGCGGACCCGTCTTTGCAGGGCAATGCTTCGGCCTACTTTGGCATCTGGTCCGCAGCCCTGCCGTTCAGCATGGCCATGGGGATGTACTCCGCCATGCTGCGGGCCACGGGTGACGCCCTGACGCCCAGCCTCATCAGCGTGCTGGTCTGCGTGCTGGACATCTTCTTCAACTTTTTCCTCATCAATCCCACCCGGGAGATGGAGCTGTTTGGCCAGACCGTCACGATGTTCGGTTTTGGCTGGGGTGTGCCGGGCGCGGCGCTGGGCACGGCCCTTGCCACCATGATCGGCGGGCTGGCCGCACTGGCGGTGCTCCTGCTGCGGGAGAGCCCACTGGCCATCCGCTACCCCGGCAGCTGGAAGATCACCCGCTCCTGCCTGATCAACCTGTGGCGGGTGGGTGTGCCGCTGGCGGCAGAGCGCGCCGCCCTCTCCTCGGCTCAGGTGCTTCTCGTCCGCATCGTGTCCCAGCTGGGCACTGTGGCCATTGCGGCCAACAGCCTGGCCGTAAGCGCCGAGGGCCTGTGCTACATGGCGGGCTACGGCATCCAGGATGCTTCCATCGCACTGGTAGGGCAGGCCGTGGGTGCCCACCGCCGGGACATGTCCAAGCGGTTTGCCTGGCTCTGCACCGGGATGGGCATGGGCATCATGGCTCTTTCCGGCGTCTTGATGTGGCTGTTTGCCCCGGCACTGATGAGCATTTTTACGGCCGACGCGGCTGTCATTGCACTCGGGGCCCAGATGCTCCGCATTGAGGCTTTTGCCGAGCCCATGTTCGGGGCCTCCATCGTGGCCAGCGGTGCCATGCAGGGGGCTGGCGACAGCACCGCCTGCTTTGTACTCAACCTGTTCAGCATGTGGGGCGTCCGGCTGACGCTGGCATTCCTGCTGGCTCCCCGCTTCGGGCTGACCGGTGTCTGGACGGCCATGTGCGTGGAGCTGTGCACCCGGGGTGTGCTGTTTCTGCTCCGCCTTGCCCGGGGCAAGTGGCTGGAGAGAGGCGCGCTGGCATAAGCGATATAAAAAATACTCCTGTGCGGATGCACAGGAGCATTTTTCTTTCTGATCGAGTGGAATCAGCGGCGGCCATGCAGGATGGGCGACAGCGGCTTATAGATCAACATACAGAGCACAGCGTCCAGCAGGCCCTTGACCAGCGTGAACGGCAGGTTGAAGAGGATGAGGCACTTGATGAGGCTGTCTGCAGAGGGCAGGATCGCCTGATACATGCCCAGGATGGCTTCCAGCGGCATGTGGTAGAACTGCACATAGGCCGGGTAAACGACGAAGTAGTTGGAGGGCACGCTCAACACACCCATGGCCACGGCGCCTGCCACGGCACCGATGATGGCCGTCTTGCGGCTCTTGTGGTGCTTGTAAATATAACCGGCCACGGCAGAGAAGATGGCACCCAGGATAAAGTTGGAGAGCTCGCCCACACAGGCCGTGGAGGTGCCCTTGATGACGATGTGGAGCAGGTTCTTCATAAAGCTGATGATCACACCATACACCGGGCCCAGGGCAAACGCGCCCAGCAGGGCGGGCAGGTCCGAGAAGTCCATCTTGATAAATGCCGGAATCAGCATCGGGATGGGAAACTCGATGAACATGAGGATGAATGCCACCGCGCTGAGCATGGCGGCAACGGTCAGGTTGTGGGTCGTGTCTTTTTTCATGATTTTTCCTCCCGGGGCGGCTGGCCCCACTCAAAATAAACTGTGGAAAGCCCTTTTCGCACCGATGGGAACCGGGAAGACAAACCAAAAACGCCCTGCTGCAAAAACACTGCAACAGGGCGCGTAGACAAGCAATTTGTCTGCCGTTTCTTGCATCCGGACTATACCGTCGGCCTCGGAGTCTCACCGAGTCAGCACCCCATAGGGGTGGTCGCGGGCTATACCGCCGGTGGGGAATTGCACCCCGCCCTGAAACGAACTTTCTGGCACACAGTATAGCGCGGCAGCCTGCTGTTGTCAACCCTTATCCGCAAAAGTTTGTTTTCTTTTTCACAAGTGTGACCTTTGCTTCTGGACTGCTGCCCCTGCACTGCGGCAAAGAAAATTTGAACCCTCTGCCGGAGTATGCTATACTGAGACCAATGTGTTCGACACAATCCACCCGAAAGGAACCATTTCTGTATGATCTTTACCATCCAAAACCTGGGCTTTGCCATTGGCGGCTTTTTGCTGGAGGGCTGGCTGGCCTTTGCGGCCCGGTGCGTCTGCGCTCTGGTGCTGCTGGCACTGGGCGCTGTGGCCCGTGCCCTGCTCCGCAAAAAGATCTTCCCGAAGCTGCTGGCCCACAGCTGGCACTTTGAGGCCACCGGCATCCTGCTCCGCAGCTTTGCGCTGCCTGCCGAGCGGATGGTCTGGCTCACGGGCATTTACTTTGCCCTGGCCAGCCTGCCCTGGGCCATTGCCCCCGTGCCCAAATTCCTGCTCGTCGTCTACCAGATGGCCATGACCCTCTGCATCTGCAAAGGCCTGTACCACGCCTCGGATGTCGCCACCCTGCTGCTGAAATCCTGCGGCGAGGAGATCCGCTCCAACAAGACGCTGCTCTCCCTGCTGGACACCACCTACAAGGTGCTGGTGGTCATTCTGGGCGTGGCGACCATCGCGCAGGAGAGCGGCTTCCCCATCGGCAGCATCGTTGCCGGTGCCGGCCTCATCGGCCTGACCATCTCCCTGGCTGCCCAGGAGACGGCCAGCAACATCTTCAGCGGCATCGTCATCCTCATTGACAAGCCCTTTGCCGTGGGCGACTGGATCCTTGTGGGCGATGTGGAGGGCGAGGTCATCGACATCAACTTCCGCTCCATCAAGATCCGCTCCCTGGATAAGACCGTAAGCGTCATCACCAACAGCAAGGTGTGCAGCTCCACCATCGTCAACTGCGCCATGCGCTCCACCCGGCCTTATAAGTTCACGCTGGGCGTCACTTACAATACCTCCCGTGCCAAGCTTGAGCAGCTGATGGCCGACCTGACTGCCATGCTGGAAGCCAGCCCTTCTGTGGAAAAGGGCTCTGCCCTTGTCCGGCTCACCAGCTTTGGCGATTCCAGCATCAATCTCCTCGTCTCCGCCTACCTGCTCACCAATCAGGCCGGAACGTTCCTCCAGATGCAGAACGACCTGAACCTGAATGTCATGGACGTGATGCAGAAAAACAATGTGGACTTCGCATTCCCCTCCACCACCGTCTATCTCTCCAAATAATTCTTTGCTCCTCCGTGCGGAGGAGCTTTTTTGTTTACAACGCCACATCCAGCGCCATCATCAAAGCAAACCCTAACACAATGCTGATGACCCCCGCCGATTCATCCGGTTCAACGGCCTGCGGGATCATCACCTGCGCCGTTACGCAGACCATGCACCCGGCGGCCGCACTCATCAGCCAGGGCAGAGCCGCGCTCACCCAGCCTGCCACCGCAAGGGCCAGCAGCCCGCCCAGCGGTTCCACCAGCCCGGAGGCTGCCCCGGCCAGAAAGGCCCTGCCCCGGCTCTGACCAGATCTCAGCAGCGGCAGGCTCACCGCCGCGCCCTCCGGGATGTTCTGTAACCCGATGCCAAGGGCAAGGGCCAGTGCCCCGCTTACGGCCTCCGGGCTGCCCTCCAGCGCCAGCGCGGCGGCAAGGCCCACTACCATCCCCTCCGGCAGGTTGTGCAGGGTGACAGCCAGCACCATGTGCCCGCAGTGCCCCGGCCCGGCCGCAAACCAGCGCCCGGCCAGCGCTTCCAGCCGCAGCAGCCCCACGGCCCCCACAACAAGCCCCGCCGTGGGCGGGAACCACCCGGGCCAGACGCCCCGCTCCGCCCGCTCAATGGCGGGCAGCAGCAGGCTCCACACACTGGCCGCCAGCATGATGCCTGCCGCCATGCCGGAGGTCATCCGCTGAGCGCGGGGCTCCTGCGCGCGCCGAAACAAAAAGGCACCTGCCGCCCCCACCGTGGTGCACACGGCAGGCAGCAGCAGAATGCCCGCTGTAAAGATGATTTTTTCCACACCGCATTCCTCCTCTTCCCGCTGATGTATGCGGGAAAAGCGGCGGATGTGCAGCTTTTGGGTTATTTTGCCCAGGTGGGTTCCTGATCTTTGCCGGAGTAATCAAACAGGCCGTCGTTTTTCTCCTCCAGCGCCTTGATCATGTGGTAGGTGTACTCGTTGTAGGGGGTAGGGATGCCCAGCTCTTTGCCCATCCGCATCAGTGCCCCGGAGAACATGTCGATCTCCGTATGGCGGCCCGCGTCAATGTCCTGCAGGGTGGAGTACCGGGCGTCCGGCGGCACCGCACTGCCCCGGCCGGAGTTTTTGTCCACAATGGAGAGGTCGATGCCCTTGGCGGCGGCAATGGCCATCAGCTCTTTGCGGAGGCCGTCACTGATGGCTTTCATGTGGACGCTGTCGCGGTAGCAGCCCACACCGGCTCCCAGAATGGCCTGGGGCAGGTTGTTGCAGACGTTGAGCCGGAATTTGCTCCACATCTCCTCCCGGATGTGCTCGGTGGCGCGGAAACGAACGCCCGTGCCCTCAAACAGGGCCGCGACGGCCTGTACCCGCTCACTTTCAAAGGGTGCGGCCAGCTCGCCGTAAATGATGCCCAGTGTGGTGTCCGGGTCAAAGCGGAAGCCGTCCGCTTCCTTGTGGGAGACCACCTTGATGAGCGAGTAGAGCAGGTGATCCGCTCCTACCTCGGCCGCAATGATCTCCTCGCTGTCCACGCCGTTCATCAGGCTCATGACGATGGTGTGTTCCCCCACCACCTGCCGGATGCTGTCCAGCGCCCCGGGCAGGGCACCGTATTTCAGGGCCACGATGAGCAGATCGGCCCCGTGGGCCTCTTCCGGGGTCCAGACCTCCGGGTGATACACCTTGCCGTTGATGCCGATGCCGTTTTGCAACCGCCGGGCACGCTCGCCCTCGGCCACCACGCCCAGACGGATGCCCGGTTTCTCAGATAGCCCCCAGAGGACATAGGCCCCCACGGCTCCCGCGCCCAGAACGGCCACTTTTTCGAGTTTCATACTGCTTCCTCCCCACTGTTTTGACGATTTTATTCTGACTACCAGGATAACAGATTTCTCCGGTTCAAAAAACCGGGTACGCATCACGGTCCGATGGCAGGAGCAGACGCTCTTTTTGCTTGCGCTTATTTGCGGCGGGACTTTTTCCGCCGGGGGAACGCGGCATAGGTGTAGCCGAACACCGTACCGCACACGCCGCCCACGATGTGCATAAAGTTGGCGACGTTGTCCCGCACAAAGATGACATCATACACCTGCTGGCCCAGGTAGAGCACCGCCACCAGCAGCATGGTAACCGGGATACCTCCCGAGAAACCGGACAGGGACGCCAGCATGATGAGCATGAACACGATGCCCGACGCCCCCAGCAGGGCCGAGTGGGGGAAGAGCGCGCACTGCAGGATGCCCGAGATGAGGGCCGTGAGCAGGATGCCCCTCAGCAACGGGATGCTGCCGTATTTTTCC
>ERZ1106951.1235-NODE-1235-length-23064-cov-4.089661_pt1 | contig 23064 bp, 15 predicted proteins | sample MGYA00403676_ERZ1106951 | MGnify/ENA primary metagenome ERZ1106951 (study PRJEB35170, sample SAMEA104062398) | human gut metagenome | biome: human gut; feature: human-associated habitat; material: faeces | place: Denmark | collected 2012-04-23 ...
TCGAATTAAACCACATGCTCCACCGCTTGTGCGGGTCCCCGTCAATTCCTTTGAGTTTTAATCTTGCGACCGTACTCCCCAGGCGGAGTGCTTAACGCGTTAACTTCGTCACCGATTTTACACCGACAACAAGCACTCATCGTTTACAGCATGGACTACCAGGGTATCTAATCCTGTTTGATCCCCATGCTTTCGAGCCTCAGCGTCAATATACAGCCAGATAGTCGCCTTCGCCACTGGTGTTCTACCCAATATCTACGAATTTCACCTCTACACTGGGTATTCCACTATCCTCTCTGTAATTCTAGCCACATAGTCATAATGGCAATTCCAAAGTTAAGCTCTGGGATTTCACCACTATCTTACATAACCGCCTACACTCCCTTTACGCCCAGTAATTCCGAACAACGCTTGCCCCCTTCGTATTACCGCGGCTGCTGGCACGAAGTTAGCCGGGGCTTCTTTAGGTGCTACCGTCATCATCGTCACACCCGAAAGAGCTTTACAATCCGAAAACCTTCTTCACTCACGCGGCATGGCTGGGTCAGAGTTGCCTCCATTGCCCAATATTCCTCACTGCTGCCTCCCGTAGGAGTTTGGACCGTGTCTCAGTTCCAATGTGGCTGATCGTCCTCTCAGACCAGCTATAGATCGTCGGCTTGGTAGGCCGTTACCCCACCAACTACCTAATCTTCCGCGGGCCGTTCTTTCGGCGATAAATCTTTCCCCCTCAGGGCTTATGCGGTATTAGCAGTCGTTTCCAACTGTTGTTCCCCACCAAAAGGTACGTTCCCACGTGTTACTCACCAGTGCGCTACTTTCATTGCTCGGTGCAAGCACCCAGCAAATCACGTTCAACTTGCATGTGTTAAGCCTGCCGCCAGCGTTCGTTCTGAGCCAGGATCAAACTCTCATATTAAAATGATTTCTCAATCCTGTCTAAATTACTCATAAAAGAATTTCTTTGGTTCCTTTGAATACTTCAGACTTTATTCATATTTTCTCAATATTAAATACCGTCTGCGTATCCTCTTTTTTTCTCTATTCACTCTGTTCTATAACTGCCATTTGGTTGGTGTTTTAAGTGAAGCACCGTTACCGTGTCGGCGAAGTGGTTTATAGGACAACCCAAGCAAGATGTCAACACAAAAAAGCAAAAAAATTTGATTTTTTTTCACATTTTTTCTAACTCATTGATTAGAGGATAATTTTTTGTGCATGTTTTTTGAAAGGAAAACGAGGGTTTGTTTCCTTTTTTTTAACCTTATCGCCTTACTATAGGTTCAATATAGCATAACGAAAAAAGATAACAAGGTAGCATTTATGTTAAAAAACAGTATCTTAGCTCTAACTTTAGTTGTAATCCTTTCGGCTTGCGGGAATCAGGAGAAGCCGATATTAAAAGGAGTCGACGGTTCCGAAGTTCCGCCGGCGTTTGCAAGTTTTCCCGATGTTCCGTTTCCGGAACCCTCTTATATAGATATGGGTGAGACCAGAACTCTGGGCAGCGGGCAGAACTGGAGCGGCAGTTTGATTTTTTCGACTCCTTTTTCAGCCAACAGCATTTATGATTTCTACGTTTCCGAAATGCCGAAGCTGCGTTGGTCGGAAGTGGCGGTTGTGCGCGCAAAAATCAGCCATATGACTTACTTGCGCGACCGCAGGGCAATTCAAATTCTGATTGAGCGGCTGGGCAGCGACGAATCGCTGGTGACCATCACGGCAATTCCGAATGACACCGGCGTTACACAAAAGAACTGATTCAGGAGTCTTAACCGATGCGATTCGACTTTTTTACTCTGGGCGGCAGCCAATTCTGGGAAGACGTCTTTTTTTATCAAAAGTGGCGAATCCAGAGAAATTATAAGACGAAACAATACCGGCTCCTGGACAACTGGGACATTCGGCGCGCGGAAGGCCGTTTTGAGAACTGCCGGCGTGCTTTTCTTAAATATATTGAAGTCTTCCAGCTTTCGCGGCAGAAGGGACATATGGTTATTATGCTGCACGGACTCGGCGAAAGCAAAAACATCTTCAAGCCTTTGTGGCGAGAGGCGCTGAAAAACGGCTATATGGCCGCGGCAATCAACTATCCTTCTACCCGCAAGAGAATCGACGGACACATTCGCCAGCTTGACTTTTTTATGAATCATCTGGAAGACGTACAGGAAGTTTCTTTTGTAACAAACGGTATCGGCGGCGTCATTTTAAGGAAATTGCTTTCGTTTGATTCGCCGTGGCGGCACAAAATAAAGCTCAACCGGATTGTAGAGGTCAGCCCTCCGAATCAGGGAAGCACTCTGTTTAAGCTGTTGGACAAATACCGGCTTTTTCAACGGATTCTGGGACCGATTCTGAAAGATGTTACGCCGGAAGCGGCCAAACGCCTTCCGCCGTTTGAGAATCCGCAGCAAGTCGGCATTATCAATTGCGTGCCGGTGTGGAAACGAATCCTGTTCCTGCTGCCCGAAAAATGGCGGCAAATGCTGGGAAGCGGCGAAGATGCCGAACTAAAAGGCGTCAAACAAACAATTACGATAAAAAATACGTTTTTTAATCCTTTTAAAAATGAAGAAGTTGTTCGCAGGTGCGTCAAATTTTTGAATCAGGGCAAGTTCTGAAACATGGCGAAAAAATCAAAAAACTGTAACAAATTTTTTTACTTTTATATGCTAGAATAGAGATAGCATGAAGCAGAAGCTTTAAAAAACCGAGGATATGATGAGAGCAATACTGGTAAACATAATCATCTTTATGGCCATTATAGGAGCCTATTATATTGACTTCTTCGGCTGGTTTACCTCTCGTTATGCCTTTTGGGGCGCATTAGCTCTGGTGGCGGTTGTATTTATTATTGCAATAAAAGTTCTGGGCAATCCTTTTGCCGGAGGAGACGACGATGACGATAAATAAGTTTATAAAATATACCTCCCTGTTAGTGCTCGGAACCTGGATGCTGTCTGCTCCGGGCAATGCTTTTGCTGAAAACGAAGCTGTCAGCAAAGAGGTTAATGAAACAATCAATCGCCTGATGACACCCGACGACAACGGCACCCATGCAGAAAAATTAAAAAATGAAGAATTAGCCAAAATCCGCGGTAACCTGCTTTCTGAGATTAAAGGTCTCCAAGATAAATACAAAAAAAATATGGAAGGGATTGAAGGCTATCAGAAACAGATTGAAGAATTGCAAAAAAAAGTTGGAGAAGTGCAAAAAGAGCTGGATGGTTTTCAAAAGACAGCAATTATCGGCGGTGCCCTTGCCATTATCGGTGCTGTCGGTCTGGCAATCGGCACCGGGGGTGTGGGATTGGTTATCGGCGGTATAGTTCTGGCAGTAGGATCCATGGCGGCAAAAAACTATGCCGAAGATCCGGATTCGCTGAGACGCTTGATTAACGGCAGCTATACATGGTCCACACAGCAGCTGATTTCCAATACGAAAACTATTGATGCTTCCAGTATTACTAACGTGGAAGCCAAAGATGAGAAACAGAAACAAGCCCTGCAAAAGGCCCTCAGTGTCGTCCAAGAATACAATGCCGTAGCTCAAAAACTTCATGAACTTGGCAAATCTGCACTTTCTACAGCACAGCAACTTGATCAGAAAGTCGAAGAACTTAACAGCATGCAGACAACCATTAAGGCCGGGCAATCTCTTTATAAATATACTGTCATGGGTAAAGACAAAGATGGCAACCCCATTATCCTTGCTGAATATTATTTCATAATGGAGGGCGACAAATTCCAGTCCATTACCGGCGTTACCCGCGGTTGTGTGCCGTTGCCGGCCAAACTGGCAGAATCCAGAAGCTGTATTTACTGCCCGTTATTTAAAACGATTTTCAATGCGGCACAAAGCATGTCCACCAAAGCTTATGACAAACTGGCCGGGCCGTTGGCCAATGTGATGCTGATTGGTTTTGCCATTGTGATTGCTTTTATGGTTTTGAAAAACGTCAGTTCGTTTACCAAGCAGGATGCACCCAAATTCGTAACCGAGCTGCTGGTCAATATGTTTAAGGTTCTGGTAGCTTATTATATGTTAAAAAACGCTAATATCGTTTACGGCTACATCGTGGGTCCCGTACTTAAAGCCGGTTTTGAATTCGGTTCAAGTCTGCTGTTTGCTAAAAACGACAGCTATCTGGCGGCCTGTGATGTTTCAAAAACGCTTCAGGGCGTGTCAAACGGGGTTATGCCGGCATACCTTTACACCAATCTGGATTGCTTTATCAAAGCCGTACAAGCAGAAGTGGCCGTTCCGCAGAGTGTCGGTTCATCTTTAATGTGCGTTGCCCGTAATGCCGGTAAAGAGAGTATCGGACCCGTCCGCAACGTTTTGTGGGATTTCGGCATGATGTTCCAAGGATTTGCCATTTGGGTCATGGGCTGGATTATCTCTTTGGCTTTTGCTTTTTATCTGATTGATGCGACAATTCAGCTGGGCATTATTGGCGCTTTGATGCCGTTCCTGATCGCCTGCTGGCCGTTTAAGGCAACCCGCAACTATACGAGCAAAGGCTGGGGTATCTTTATGAACACATTCTTCGTTTATGTTTTCATGGGATTGGTCGTCAGTATCAACGTTGAATTGCTGGGACAGGGATTAACCGGTTCCAAAGGCGGGTTTGATGCCATTATGAAAGCCTTGAACGGTAATAACGTTCAAGAACTCAAAGAATTACTGGATATCGGCTTTGCCGGCTTCCTGGTCTTGGTTGCCTGCTGTCTGTTTGCCTTTAAACTGACCGGACAAGCTTCTGATTTGGCCGGAACCATGGCCGGCGGCGGCGGACCGAAAATCGGTGCCAACATCGGCGGTCTGGCTTATGGTGCTGCGACAAAAGGCGTTCAGGGAACCCTTAAGACAGGTCTCGGCGCGGCTAAAGCCGTCAGTGACAAAACCGGACTTACCAATGTTGTCAACAAAGGCAGAGATTGGGCGAAAGATAAAGTTTGGGGTGCTGTCGGCTTAGGACGCCGCAGCGGCGCTGCCGGCAACAAACAGGCCAGACGTTCACAGATGGGCGATCAGCAACAACAGCAAAGCAGCACGGACGGACAAACTCCGCAAACGCAGACAAGACCTGCCACACCGGGTGCACCGAATCCGACTGCTCAGAATCAAATCAAGAAAATGCAGCAGGCCGGACCGCGGTCGCAGCAACCGGCAACACCTTCGCCGCAAACACCGACGAATCCGTCAACCCCGCAAGGCGGTGCCGCTCAAGGCGGAATACCGCACGGAAATCAGGCGGATGCGCAGCAGACTCAGACGCCGCAACAGACACCCGAGCAAATGAGACAGCAGCTGGAAAGCGATTACAACAACACCGCCAACGGCAGAGCCGGCCGGCAGATGATTCAAAACCAGACGGCAGAAGTTGCCCGCAACAAAAAAGCGGAAAACGAAGCTCAGGGTAAAATGAATTATCATAACCGCAGAGCCGATGACTACCTGAAAAAGGCTCAGTCCGCCTCTGACCCGGCTCAGAAAAAGAACTTTGAAAACCTGGCAAACGCTCAGTTTGAAGAGGCCGTCAAAGCCGAAGCCGCCTATAACAAGGCTAAAGCCGACACTCAAAAGGCTCAAAGCGAGCTGGATGCCATAAAACAGGAGAATGAGCGTTACAAGAACCAATATGTTCAAGACGAAATGAAAAAACGCAACCCGAAAAAATAATTATTTTATAACAGAGTAACGACAATGTGGAAAAGTATTGACATAGGACGAGTTTTGAAACTGCTGCTGGTGGTTGCAGTCTCTATGTTCATGCTTACCGCCTGTGCCAATGACGATAAAAACCCGGATACATCGCGGGCAGCCGTAAAAGGGGACGTTGATGAACAGAGCATCGCGCAAGATCAGGCAACATGCTGGCAGGACTCTATCATTGAACTGCTTTATGACAACATGGGCAAAGTGGCAATGGGAACCTATAACAAGATTACTTCCGGCGCCCTGACTTTCATGATGGTTGCCTTTGCGGTTTGGCTTTCTATCCGCCTGCTGAAACATGTCAGTTCGTTTACCGAAGAAAACATCGGAGAGACCTGGACCGAAATTGCCCGAAAATTCTTCCTTTGTTTTGCCTGCGGTTATGTGGCATCATCCCCACAGCAGCTGCTGTTCTTCATGAATGACATTATTTTTCCGGTTTATAATGCGTTTCTGGAATTTTCAAGCGAATTGCTGGCTCATGCCTCGCTCAGCGACAGCAAGGCCAATTCCATAAAAGTTTTCGGATTTAGTTTTACCGCAGGCAAATCTATTATCTGCAAATTGTCCGACGCTGTTGCCAATGCCGATTTGAGCGGTTTCCCCGAATCGCCGAAAGAGATGATGAAATGCATGGTCTGTGCCATGAATGACCGGATGAATCTGGGACTGGCAATGGCTTATAAGGTCTTGAAAGCTCCGGGCTTTATGGCCACGATTATCGGTCTGATGATTATCGCCTGCTTTACTTTCGTCAAACTCGGATTTGTCTTTTATCTGGTTGACACTATTTTCAGATTTACGATTATGGTGGTTATGTTGCCGATTTTGATTATGGGATATCCTTTCGGACCAACTAAAAAATGGCTGTCGCAAGGCTTTGTCACCATTTTGAATTCTGCCGCATTTATGATGTTTATGGCAATTATGATTGCAATTGCCATGCTGGCTTTGGAGCAAATTATCATCGACAATGCCGACATTTTTGAAAACGGCACGGATAAAGATTTCAAAGAATTTAGCATTCCGTTTATGTGCCTGCTGATGATCGGTTTTCTGATTGCTTCTTCCGTTCAGCTGGCGCAGCAGGTAACCGATTCTCTGGTCGGCGGCAGCTCAAAAGGCAGCTTTAACGCCAAAGCCAAAGCAGTTATTATCGGTGCAGCCAAAGTTCTGGGCAGTATCTTTACCGCCGGTGCAGTTGCCGCCGTCAGCAAGGTCGCCGCCGGACGCAAAATTATTGAAAAAGTTCAGAACGGAAAAGCCAAAGTCGCTTCGTTCAAAAACAAAATGAACAGTTTGCGGGGGAGGTAAAAATGACTGATAAACTCCTCAAACATATTTTTAACTTCTTTCTGGCAGGATTTCTTTCCCTTAGCGTTATCCGCCCGGTTAATGCTTGGACGATAAATTTTACTGAAGAAACATGCGGCTCTGCTTATCAAGGCCGTTCCAAAGGAGAAAAAGCTTTTGAGCCTTTGGACACTCAAAAAACGCAGCAAAAGGTTAATGAAGTTAATGCAGCCACAACAAAATTAAAAAATTTTTGCGAAAAATTAGCAAAACACTTAGAACAAAGAGAAGATAATGGTGAAAAAGTAGATACAAATGTATTTCCAACTCAATCTTTTGACTGGGGATGGAAACAGGAAACTGTTGACGAATATAACCAAAGATTTGATAAAATTATTGCTCAAAACCCCAGTTTTAAAAATGAATACGACAGCTTAAAAGCGGAATATGAAAAATTAAACACGGAATTAGAGTTTGCACGTGCCGAAGAATTAGCTGAGCATAAGCGTGCCGTTGCAGCCGGAGAATATCAACCTTGCGGCAGCGAATATCCGCGAGGATGTCCGGAAGGTATGGAATGCTACTCCAGCTACAGTGTGTCAGTTCAAGGGACGGGAGGTTCATATTCTTCATCAACATTATCTTATACATGTAAAAAGCCTGAAGATGTGAAAAAACCTTTATTTGGAGAAAAACAGAAACCTGTAGAAAAGGGTACGGATACCAGTACCGTTGTTACAACGACAGCCGGATTTTCTTCTTATACGGTTAAGACTGATGAAACAGGGAAAAACACAACCGAAGAGGACGGCATAACGGTAAAACGCGGGGACAATTCGGCTTGCAGTATTCCCGACATGCAGAAGATGTATCAGTCCACCTGTTATTCCTGCAAAATTATCATGACACTGATTACGACGTTTATGAATGCCTGCGGTAAAGTTTATGATTTAACCAGAGAAGCCGGAAGCAAGGTGTTGGTTATCGGATCAATGTTGTGGCTGGCCGCATTTGCCCTGAAGCTGGTCTCGGCTTTCACCAACCAAGAGCCGATGAGCATTCTCAACACACTGCTGATCTTCATGTTCAAGGTTGCCGCCGCCTATATCGTAATTAACGTGGGTATCGGCGCCATTGTTGACCTGTTCGTCAATCCTTTGCTGCTGGCCGGTGCCGACTACGGGCTGGGATTGTTACAGGCGGCAAATCAGGGAATAATCAAAGTTGCTTTGACCTCAAACTTTACCTATAACGGTACAGAAATTATTTCTCCGGTAGTTATTAACAAAATTATGGCTTTAACCGAGGGAATCGACAAGACGGTTTCCACCAATCTGGTTATCGGACATGCCCTCACCTGCCACTCTTTTAATGCAGGCATGTTGGAATATACCGGCGGATTATTCGGTGTTAACGTCACTATCCGTATTCCTGACCTCTGGATTTGGCTGTGCGGTGCCGCTATCTGGTTCTGCGGTTTTATGCTGACTTTAGGTATCGGTTACTATCTGCTTGACGTTTGTTTCAAAATCGGATTCTGCATTATGGCACTGCCGATTGTTATCGGTCTCTGGCCGTTCGGGCCGACATCAGGCAAGTTTACATCGTGCATGAGCATTATTTTCCGTTCGGCAGCTTTGTTTACTTTCCTGGCTTTGACCACTTCTTATGCATTATCGCTGATAAGCGTGTCATTAGGCGATTTGACGACTTTCTATGCCAAAATCAAGGCCGGCGATGCGGAATGGGTTTCCAACACCTTTTCCATTTCAGGCGCAAACTTTATTCTGATTATGTTTGCTTATGTTTACAGCATTAAAATGATCGGCGCCACGGTTACCGGTTATGTCGGAAAATTCTTTAACGACAGCACATTCGGTGATGCCTCTCCGATGCACATGAAAGCAACCCAGATGACCGCCTTTGTAAAAAACAAGGTCACTCAGGCCGCGTCTTTTGCCGGCGGCGTTGTCACTCATCAGGCGACACGGGCTGCCGGAGCCGTTGCCGGCGGGGCCGTCAACTTTGTCAAAAACCGGGTAAACGGCGGCAAAGATGCCAACAAAGACAATAAAGACGCAGACAAAAAAGACAATGAGGGCAAGAAAGAAGGCGACAGCCCGAAAGACAACAATAAGCCGAATTAAGCAGGTGTTATTATGGAGATGATGACTAACATATCTAAATTGACCAGACAAGCCGGATTGGCATTTGCCGCCGTTTTATGGCTGGGCTTGAATACGGCCGGCATCTCCTCCGCTCGGGCCGCAGACGTGTCTAATACCTGCGCCGTTCAATTTCATCCCTGTAAAATTGACGGTGCCGCAGCTTCAAGGAATCTTTATCCCAACAGCCGAATTGAAGAAATGCAAAAAGGCTGTCTGAATACTGTTCCGGTTGAAACCAAAGGTTCTCTCAACTCCGTCGGACGAATTTCCGAAGAAGCCTGCCACCGTTCTACCAGTTGCAACAGTTCATACAGCACAAAAGTAAAATATCCCGACGGCAAATGTTATCGTGAACATCAGGGGATGGATGTCGCCGTACCAGAAGGGACTCCGGTTACCGCAGCGGCCGACGGAGTTATTTTATCAATCAGCTCCTGTTACGGCGGCGGCGGCAATACTGTTATTATGCAGCATGAAAAAGCCGGCAGCGGACAATATACAACAACATATATGCATCTGCAAAAATTTGCCGACAAAACAAAAAAAATTGCAGGAACCAAAGAAAAAATCGCCAAAGGAACGACCATCGGCTACGTCGGAACCACCGGTTGTTCGGACGGCACGACCAAACACGGCGCATATGGCGCTCACCTGCATATTGAACTGCGTGACGGCGGCACGGGAAAAGGTAAGATTTTGTCTCCCGCCTGCGCTTCGGCAGATGCTTTGTGCGACGGCAACATTCCGGTTCCGGAAGCACCGGTTATCGAAAACGATCCGGATCCGCAAATGGTGACGGCGGAAGCCAGTTTAGGCAAATGCGGCAAACTGCTTCCGGCAGATAATCTGTCCGCTTTTCACCAACAGGGTGAATCCGGAGGCGATGCCGGCGCTTTCAACAAATGCTGGGCAGATGATAAAGGCGGCTGTTCTTATGGCGTTTCGCAAATGGTCTGCTACCGGGATTCCTCAAAATGGAATAATTCAACAATGGCCAGTTATTTGCAACATTTGCAGAAGAATGATCCCAGTAAATATAAGGCACTGGAAATAGGTGGCTCATTGCAAAGCACCATTAACGCCGCCTGCAATCCGCCGGCTACGCAATTTTCGCAGAAATGGCAGGCCTTAGCCTCCCAAGACAGTTCTTTCGGAACTTCACAAAGAGAATATATTGAAAATCACTATTTAAGCTACGGCAAAAGTGTTTTGAAAAAAGCCGGCATGGGAAGTTTGCTTAACCGCTCTCCCGAAATGGATATGATTATTTTAGCCGGTGCGGTTGCCGGTGCAGGCCCGATGAGAAACAATTTTCAGGCGGTTCAAAGAGCAATTGCTCCCGAAACCTTTGAAACGGCTTCCGACGAAACGATTATTTCCGCTTATTATGCAAGCTATGCCGAAGTCATGTATTCGGGATATGCAGATAAAACCCCTTATGCCAAACGCGCGGCCAAAGATGAAAAATTAGCGCTCGAATCGTTAGCTATTCGAAAAGAAATGGAAAACGGCTCATCTTTGGAAGAAGCCTCACAAAAAGTTACCGGCAAACGCGCCTGTGAAGAAGACGAATATCCGTCGGCTTCCGTCCGGCTCGGGCAAGCGTCCCGCCCGGCTTATTTAAATGAATATACCGGCGCGGTATCTACCGAATCCGCAGATAAAGGCGATCGCGAATGTAATGTCGAAAGTTATTGCAGCAGTTTCAAGACATGTATTTTCTGTGATATTTTCGGTGTTTTGTTTAATACCGCCAGCTCGGTTGCGAAAAAATCATACAATGCACTGGCAGACGGCGTTATCATGCTGGTTTGCGTCGGCTTTGCCCTCTGGCTCGGCATTACGGTTATGCAGTTTATTTCCTCCATGGAGCAAAAGAATCCGAGTATTCTGGTTAAAACAATTTTGAACAAAGCGTTTCTGGTGCTGATTGTCGTCACGCTGCTGCGTCTCAATTCGGCAGACTTTTTCCGGCTGGCGATGGAACCGATATTCAATACCGGGTTTAAACTGGCGCAAATTGCGACTGAAGGTGCGAACGGCGAAACCTGCGACGGATCAACGTTTGATATTTTAACCGAGGAAAAAGGTGCAGGCCTTCCGGCCAGTATGGGCGTCAGCATTTTGTGCACAATTAAGACCATTCAGGATAAAATTCTTGATGTTATGGCTTTGGGCTCTACATCTATTTGCGTCGCTTTGTATGTCGAATCATGGCACGGCCTTGCCCTCTTCCCGCATCTGGGCTATCTGATTGTCGGTCTTGTGTTGTGGATTGCCGCAATTCTGCTGCTGATTATCTATCCGTTCCTGCTGATTGACTCGGTTTTGCAGCTGACGGTGGCGACGGCGCTGCTGCCGGCGGCAATCGGAGCTTACGCTTTCAAATCAACGCAAAAATATGTGGGCAAAGTGTGGGATACGTTCCTTAACTGTATGTTTAACTTTATTTTCCTGTCGCTGATTATCTTTATTCTGACCAACGGTCTGATGGATGTTTTATCAAAAGCAGGGGTTGAGAGCGGCGGAGCGATGTCTGATGTCGGAACCCGAAGCGGTTACAAGGTTATTCTGAGCAATCTGGCATGGTGGGGAACCACATTCCTGAAACTCGTTTTCTATATGATTCTCGGCTGGGCGGTTCTGGGTGAAGCCAATTCCTTTGCCGGAAGTTTCGCCAAGAGCATCGGCGTCAAAGACATCGGTTCGAAAGTCGGCGGTTTGGCCGCATCCACGGCAAACACCGCGGCAATCGGAGGGCTCAAAACAGCGGGCAAAGCAACCCGTAAAGTCGGCGGCACGGCTCTTGACCGCGGGCGGGAAGCTTATAACTCATATAAAGTAAACCGCCGAGCTAAAAAAATTGAAAACGATGACCGAACGGTAACCGATGCCGACGGCAACAAAACTTTGCAACACCGTACCTGGTACGGCCGCAAGGTTACCGATACGCTGCAAGTTGCTCCGGACGGCACCAGAACGGTTACACGGGCAAAACAGAGCCTGCGCGGCAATAAGGCAACCTCCGTTAACAATGACAAGTTCATTCAGAACAAGAAGACTTATGACAAAGACGGAAACCTTATTCGCGAGGAAACAAGAATGAATACCGCTGCCGGGAAGACATTGCTGAACCGTGACGGCACCCGCAACGAAGTGGCCATTCATGCAATCCGCAGCGGCAGCGGCATGTCCAATGACGATGTCGATAAGGCGATTATGAACCAGATGATGCAGGAACGTATGGGCGGTGTTCCCGGGGCAGATATGAACCGCGAATTCAAAGACCGCGAAGTCAGCCGTACGCTGGATGACCAGGGACGCGAAGTCTTCAGGGTTAAGCAGACCAATGCCGACGGCTCGACCAGCATCTTTGAGATGACCAAGGGTGACAAGCGTGATATGCTGACTTACACCCACATCGGCAAAAACGGCAAAGCCGAAAGCTATGCGTCCGACGGCATCATCAACAAAAAATCAAATTACCGTCTGAACAAGGATGGCACGGTTGATGCCAAGAGCGTTAAAAACAACTATGCCTTTGCCAAAAACTATAATTCGGCACACACCCGCTCAATGGACAGCAACGGCAAATTCAACCGGTCTGTTCCGGCAGACGAAATTATGATGAGCGAAGCGGATATGCAGCTTTTCAGAGAACAAGTCGCCACTTATGGAAAAGACCAGCCGATGGCCGAATTCGGAAAATAAGGTGGCAGCCGTCTTGATTAAAGCCGGGAAGAAATTCCCGGCTTTACAGTTATATTTGTACACAAATTGTCTTTTTTTGTACTATTTTCTTGATTAATATAACGCTTATATTTATGATACAAACAAATTATGAAGTTGTGTTTATTACAATAAAAGGTGGACTCAAATGGAAGAAATTATTTTCCCGAACCAAATCAGAATGTACAGAAGACTTCGCGGACGCTCGATGCAGGAACTTGCCGATCATTTGTCCGTCAGCCTTTCTGCAATCTCTAAAATTGAAAAGGGTTACCGCCGCGTGGACCAGGAGCAGCTGGTTCGTGTTGCCGAATTTCTGGACTGCCCGCTGCAGGATTTATTTGTTAATGAACAGAATTCCCAGCAGGAAGTTGTCCAATCCTGGAGGCGCGAACAGGAGAGAAGAAACAAAATCAACGAAAAAAGCGGTTTGAAAACTCTGGGTGCCGGTTTGCGTCAGATCCGCAACGAAAAGAACCTGACGCTGATTGAAGTTGCCGAAAGTGCCGATATGACCCTTTCCGTTTACCACCGCATTGAAATGGGCCAGCGTGAAGTTTCCGACAAAGAATTTAAAAATATTGCCAAGGCCATCAATATGGCTCCGGAAGAGTTGAAAGAGCAAATTAAAGCTCTGGAAGACAAAGGCATGCTGGAAGAGATTATTCAGCGCAACGATGCCAAATACAAACTGTTGTCCACCCCGCGCGGAGCAATTTCCGCTTTCGGAAATTCCAATCAGGACGGCGTTAAAATTTCAGTTTACGGCGTGGCCGGAAAAGACGGCGACGTTATCATTGAATTCAGTCAGGAGACCAAAAAAGTTCAGCGTCCGCCGCAGTTATACAACAAAAAAGACGCTTATGCCGTTAATCTCTGCACCCGCCGCCTCGGAAGCCTGTTGCCGACACGTTCAATTTTGTTTGTCGATCCGCAGGATGTTGTCAGCGTCGGAGACATTGCCGTTTATTACAGCAATGAAAAAGAAGCCAAAATCGTCAGTATCCGCGAAGATGAAAACGGACAGCTTTACGGCTTGAGATGGAATCCGGACGAACGGATTGAAATCAGCAACGACGATTTGAACAGCCTTCATAAAGTGGTTGCAATCTACCTTTAAGAAAAAACTCCGCTGCGGCGGAGTTTTTTTTGATTTCTGCCGTTTCCGCCCCGTTTTATTAACCTGAAATTTACAACATCAGAAGTAAAATCGGTAATATGGATAGATTTTAAACTGATGAGAGACAGATTCGGGTAAAAAATTGGTAGAAACGGCCGGAAAAACAAAAAAGAACTACAATAAAATCGGGACAGAGGATGACCCGGTTATTATTGCGCAGCGCTTTTTAAACATCTTCCGGCAGCTGCATATTTTTACCGACGAAAGAAAACAAGCCTTCAACCAAATGATATTGGAACAGCCAGCAGAAATCCGCGGCATGTTCAGTTCGCTGCCGGGCGGAGCCGTTTTGCAGCAGTATGTTGACGAGCTGGAAGAAAAAAACGGTTTGGTTCGCAGCACGCCCGATGCAGCACCGCAGGCTGATTATGAAGAAGAGACCCGGGCCAAAATTCTGGCAACGGCTTTGGCTGAAGCAAACAACCAGCATCACACCCCCTCTGCGGATACTCAGGCAGAAACGGCACAGATTGCGGCTCAGGCAGCCGCAGAAGCCGCGGCCCGGGCTGCGGCGGAAGCTCAGGCCAAGATAGCCGTTCAGGCTGCACAGGCAGCGAAAGAAGCGGCTGCCGCCGCTCAGGCACAGATACAAGCACAGGCACAGGCTTTGGCTCAGGCACAGGCGCAACTACAAGCCCAACAACAGGCACAGCAAACCGGACAGGCCTCTCCGGCCAAAACCGTTTTCCAGCCGATAAGTTCGACGTTTACGGCTGATGCGTCCTTTGCCAAAGAAATCGCCTCGGCGCTCAAAGAAGCTATTGCCGCCAACGACGATATTCGTAAAAAAGATTCCGAAGCGGTTACACAGGCTATTGTTTCGTCGCAAAACAAACTGGCAGAGATCATGGCTCAGAACAACAAGGCCAATATCGAGGCCCAAAACCGGCTGGCGCAAATGCTGGTTCAGAACAACACGGCTGCCAATGCTTCAAGTTCAAACAACAATGCCAACAATATTCAGATAAACACCGCAGCAACCTTTCCGCCGGTGGATGAGATGCTGAACGGCATTGTCAAAATTCAGTCGGAACTGTTCAGAGAAATGGCTAAAACCCAAACCAGCGAGTTGTCATCTATCATTACGCTGGCTCTGAAAGAAAGCCAGCAGCTTTCGACACAGTCGATTATTACAGCCATCAAAGAAATGCAGAAAGAAAACCTGAAATTTCTGCAGGCTCATCCCGTTGTCTATACGGCTCCGGCGGCGCAGGCTGTGCCGGAAGATTACCATGTTTCGCCGGTTCCCCGGGCTGAGCCGCTGCGGCCCTTGCCTGACGAAGAAATAAACGCAGCGCCGGCTGCTCCGGTTATTCAGACCACCGATATCAGCAGAGAAATTTTCGGCGACGATACCGAAGACAACGATGATACTGAAATTATTGCCGGCGGTGAAGAAATTGCCGTACAAAAAAAGAAAAAAAAGAAGAAGAAAAAAAAGAAAAACAGTGAAGGTTTGTCTCTGGACAGTCTGGCCTCTTCCCTGTTTGATAAGGTCAGCACACTGACAGACAAAGTCAGTAATCTGAGCGGTAAAAAGAATCAAAAAGAAGAAGATCCCGCAGAAAAAGCAGCAAATGATTTTTCTTTCCCCGAGAACCAAGAGGCATCAAACGGCGGTCTGGATTTCTCACTGTTTGACAATGATGTACCGTCTGCCGCGGCCGAACCGGAAAAAACCGCAGAACTCTCTCCGGCTTCCGAAGATACTGCCGCCGATGAAGACCAATGGGAGTATGTCGAAGTTCCGGCAGAAGAAATTTTGTCCCAACTTCAGCCGGAGCAAACCGCTCAAACGGAAGAACCGGTCTCTGAGGAACAGTCTTCCGCGGTTCTTGCGGACAATGACGACTGGGGATATCATACGACAACGGAAGAATTTCCGGCAGAAAATATTCCTGCCGAACCGGTAGATTTACCGAGTGAGGAAATTGCCACCGACTGGGGTATTGAGTCCGATACCTCTTCGGCGGAAACGGAAGATATTAGCAAGCCGATACAAAATTCTCCGCTTAGCGAAGACACAGTTTCTCCTGAGGAAACCACGACCGAGCCGGATACCGCCGTAACCGACGAAGCTCCGGCAGAAAATGCCGACGAAGGCTGGGAATATGCTGCGGTTCCCGAAGAAGAAACCACGACCGAGCCGGATACCGCCGTAACCGACGAAGCTCCGGCAGAAATTGCCGACGAAGGCTGGGAATATGCTGCGGTTCCCGATGAAGAAAACATTGCCGAGCCGGATACCGCCGTAACCGACGAAGCTCCGGCAGAAAATACCGACGAGGGTTGGGAATATGTTGCGGTTCCCGAAGAAGAAAGCGTTGCCGAAAGTGCTGATGGAAATACGGCGGAAGGCGACTGGGAATGGGAGTATGAAGAAGTTTCCGAAGATGACGGCAACACAGCCGAAACGGCACAACCGGCGAACAGCTCCGCAGCAGTTCCGACAGGCCCGGACACTGAAAGCAATGAGGCCCAGGATTGGGAATGGGACTATGAAGAAGTTTCCGAAGACGAAGGAACTTCTGCCGCAGATGCCGGTTCTGCCATTCAAACCCAAAGTGAGGATGAAGGCTGGGAATATGTCGAAATTCCCGAAGACGAGGCCGGCGCCGACGAAGACTGGGAGTATGTCGAGGTTCCGGAAGAAGAAGCCGAGGCCGGAAACGGCGACGGTGAGTGGGAATATGTTGAAATTCCCGAGGGTGAAGAAACATATCAGGCCGAAAGCGGCGAAGGAAGCGACTGGGAATGGGAATATGAAGAAGTTCCCGAAGATGACGGCAGCACAGCCGAATTCCCGCAGCAAACAGAAAGTGCGGAAACAACTCCGACAGATGATCCCTATCGCCCCGAAACAGCTTTGCAAACACCGGCGGAAACCGAAACGACCTCACTAAGCTCGATGTACAGCGGGGAAGTTTATTTTCAGGATAATGTTTATGACAATCTTGAAACCGCCAAGGAGGAAGAAACATTTAAAATTCCCGAAGACATCGGCGACGGGCCCGGTTTGGCCGATTTAGAGACCGGAGAAGCCCCAAATGAACCTTATAAGCCGCAGGGAACCATATAATTGGGTAAAGCTGTGAGAAAACAATTTACAAACCCCGGCGGCTAAATTAAATTGAAAAGACAGTTAAGGAGCTGATATGGAACCAAATAATTTGACGGAACAAAATCCGGTTAATCCGCAGGCTCCGGCTCAACAGCAGCCGGCGCAACCGAAACCGCAGGCCAATCCGGCCGCGGCGATGCCGAATGCGGCTCCGCAACCGGCGGCTGCCCGGCCTCAAACGGTACAACAGCCTCATCCCGGCATGTCCCAGCCGCAGGCTCAGGGCGGAGCCAGCAAGGAAAGCCTCTGGTATCTGGACAATTATATTCTGCTCAAAGACTATTATGACCGGACAATTTCCCGGATTGCGGCGCGTTGCGTGCGAATGGGCAATATTGCCATGGAAGAATATCCTTTTTACGGATATATTTTGGATGTTTTGGAGGAAATCAGCGATACCGGCGATTATATTCTGCAACATAAGGAACTATATCCTTATGTGGAAAAGAAAATTGCCGGCGGCCTGAACGAATTGAAAAAGACGCTGAGCGAATATCAGGAAGAACTGCGCAACAATTCATCCCCGGAGATGATTAAAGAAGACGCTTCGGAAATTGAAAAGATGAAAGAGGCTTTGGGTGCAGTAACCACCGTGGCTGACGACCCGACTCTCGGCGCGGGAATGAACATGGATCAGCTGATGGACAAACTTATGGCTCAGGACCAGGCCAACAAAGAACTGAAAAAAGTAATTAAAATAAAGAAACCGGTTAATCCGGAGGGCGGCCAGGCAGTTCCGCCCAAAAACGAAGGTACGGAAGAATAATGAAGAACTGGTTTGAAAAAAGCCGTTTAGGTTGGTTATTAATGGCAGTCGGAATTATCGCGGCCTGCGCTCCCAAAGAGAAGCCGCGCGAACTGACACTGGATGAAAAGATTGCCTCGGAAACCATTCTGCCGCAAGATCCGAACATGATACGCACCCCGAAAGGCGCCAGTTCATTGGATTTGGAGTCTCCGCTGCGTTGTTACGTCAACTGGAACACACAGGAAATGATTACGACCATTCCCTATAACGTCAAGGCGTTCAATATGGTTCGCAACGGCAAAAATGACATGCTGCCCCGATTTGAGGTGACGGGCTTTACCTTTGCAACCATGCCGGCGGAAAAAGCCATGTATAAGCTGACCAAGGAAGCAGGCATCAAACTGGTGGCAAAAGATGCGCCCTATGCCAGCATTTCGGCGGAAAATCTGCGCGGCGAACTGTCGGAAGTTATCGGAATGATTGCCGATGCCGCCGAAATTTATTATGCCTATAACACCGAAACCAAAACACTGACCATCAGCCGTAAAGCTAATTTCAGCCTGTATGTACCGAAATCACGCCCTATCCTGCTGGCTTTGCTGGACGTTTTACGCGGATCGGGCATTACCGACGTGACGACGGACTGGGCCGATTACTCGGTGACATTTGAAGCCGATTTCGAACTGCGCAATAAGATTAACAAACTGGTGGCCTATTTTGAAGACAATCCGACACTGATTGCCTTTGACGTTAACGTTTTCCGTATTTACCCTTACAGTGCCGATGATGACATTGAGTGGCAAGACTTGTTGAAAACCTTTGATTTCGGCACTATTAAAACCACTAAGACCGGCGTTATCGGACGCGCGCTGACCACGTCAAACGACCTGAACATTTCAACCCTGCGCAGTTTTTTGGGGCAACAGGCAATGGTTATCCCGGTTGCAGAAGGAAAATTCGTGGTTCCGAATTTGTGGTTTGCCCGCTTTGATATCGGCAAATGCAGCGCCAGAGATTCTCTGGAGACCGGATTGTCGGTTTTGGCCAAGGCTTCGTTAGAACATAACAACCGGATTTTTTCAGACATTACTCTGGAGGCGACCAACGGTCAGATAACACAATTCAACGTTCGCAGCCGCATTGGTGAAAACTTTATGATTATCGGCATTCCCAATCAAATATTTGATAAAAAATCGCCGAAATCAGAGACTGTCGTCTTTATGGTTCCGCGTATTATCAGAACCTTGAAAACAAACAAAACATTACAAAATAACAGGTAAGGATTTCCCATGACAGACATGAATCCCAATACTCCGAACCAACCGCAGAATTTTGACCCGACACGCAGGCTTAAAAAAGTCAAGCGCCCGATCAAAAGATATATCGGACAACCGAATCCGTCGGCTCCGCAGGCTCCGGGCATGCAGATGCACGGTAGCGAGCCGCAGGGAGGCTTTTTAAGCAATCAGGGACGCAGCGATTATAATATTGACGATATTCTGGACGGCAATGCCAATCTGCCGGCGCTCAATCAGGAAAGTAACGTTTACAATCAGCAGGAAGGCTATCAGCCGCAGTTTATTGACGAAAGCGACATTACCCCGCAAAAACTGCCGTTTAAAGAACAACTGATGCAAAACAATATGTTCACCATGAAAGGCATGTCGATTATTGCGGCAATGGTTTTTGTCGTCGGCTTTATGTTTGCCAAACTGTTCTTTACGCAGCAAACGATTGTCCGCGACGGTTTGCAAGGCGTCGTGATTAACCCGGAAGTGCCGCGGGGACGTGCCCGTTGCGGCGTGGCCGAACGGACGCAGGGTTGTGTTTTATATATTATGAATCCTCAACGGCAGGAGCTCAGCGGACGTGATTTCTATGATTTGGCGTCCCAGCTGACCAGCCGTCAGCGATTTGTTATTGAGACAGGAAACATGCGCTATTCAAATGTAAAAATCCGTCCCGGAGACATTGCCCAGCTGAACATTCCGCCGCTGCAATAAAAAAAAGCCCCTTTCAAAGGGGCTTTTTTATTTATGTTACTTCGGTTACCGCACGCAGGTTGCCGTCGCGGTTGATTTGGACAACACGGAGTTTGCGGTGCATTTCCTTAATGGTTTTTTCACGGTCAATTGTCGGATAGCTGTGCAGAATACGGTCAACAAAAGCTTCATAGGCTGCTTCCGAACTTTCGGCATGGATGGTGGCCAGGCAGTTATCGTGACCGGATCCCATCAGCTCCCACAATGCGCCGGCGTTATTGGTAGAAATCTCGCCGCCGATGATGGCGTCGGGCGTAAAACGAACCACCAGGTCGATAATTTTCGAATAGTCGAACTCGTTAGTCTGCTCGGTACGGGACATAACAATATGAACACGGTTCGGATGCGGCACCAGCAATTCGCGCGTATCTTCAATTGTGATAATCCGCTTATGGATATCCAAAATCTTAAGCAGGTTGTTTAAGAACGTGGTTTTACCGGTTGCCGTAGCGCCGGAAACGAGAATATGGTCCCCGCGTTTAATGCTCAACAGCAGACGCTCATAGGGATCTTCGGGGTCCTGAATATCTTTCAGAGGATTAACCTTATGCAGGCTTTCGCCTTGTTTCAGGCCATAGTCCTGCAACCCGAAAGCAACATCGTCGCTGTGGACACGGATTGTCAGAGCCGCCGGTCAGGTCATCCTGGTCATACATAACGTTACGTCCGCTGACGGCAGAAAAACGGTGGTCGCCGGGGATGGTGGCATAAACCACCGGCGTTCCCTGTACCGGGTCAAAGGGAAGTTCATAGGTATTGGCAATAATATAAAGCAAATCCGTCAGATATTCTTTAGTAAGTTTTTCATCTTTATACATCACCCAGGGATAAGCGCGTTTGCCGCGCAGGCGCAGCCAAACCTGCCCGGAGCGGTTGACGGCAACTTCCTCGATGTTTTCCTGGTTATACCAGTAAGCCAAGGGACGAAGAACAGATTCCAGAACCTTAAAACTCATTGTTTAAACTCCTTAGAACAGCTGCGGAACGCTGTTATTGGTATTATTGCTGCTGCCGGTGTTGCTGCCCGCGGTTGCCGCTCCCGGAGTGGGGGATGTGGCGAAAGACGGCGGAGGCGGCGGGGTTGCCCCGGTGGCCGGGCTGGAAATCAGCGGCGGCGGATTATTGGTTTTCTTGCCGGAATTAGACGGCTTGCTGTCATCAATCAATGTAGGCGTTCCGCCGGCGGCTTCAACGTCTATATCCTGAGATTCATAAACAACGCTGCCGGCACCGGTCGGAGCAGTCTCGGTCTTGCCGAGGCTGCGGCGGTTCTTTTCAAGCTCACGCTTACCGGTGGTCTGCGGGTCATCAATAAAGACGTCTTTCTTGCCCTGACCGCCCAATTCCTGCGGATTGCGTTCACGGGTGCGCATCCAGAGGTCAACGTTCGGATAAACAATGATGCGGGTGCCGGCGGGAACATAAGTCAGCGGGCGAATATTGGTTTTATCCGACAAAATCTGCTCAAAGACCTGGTTCATCTGATTCAGGAAGTTCTGGCGGGCATCATTGGCAGCCTGCTGTTTCGGCGTTTCGTTAACGCTGCCGCTGTCGGTATTCTCGTCATCGGCCATCATATAGGAAGTATAGCTGGTCAAAGCCGTGGTCATAATCGGCAACGTATATTTCTTAAACAGCTGCTGGTCAAGATAGCCCAAAGCACCGCCGCGGCCCTGCGCATCGCCGGTGACACCGCTGAAGACAAACAGCGAACCGTCCGGACGAATCAGGCGTTCCCAAGAAATTTGAACTTTCGCCGACTGTGACGTGGTTTCCGAGGTTCCGGTCAGGCCGCCGAGAGTTCCCATAATACGGCTGCCGGCAGGAATAATGATTTTACGTCCTTCCTCGGCGTAAATATTACGTTCAACATAGGCGGTTACCGGGGTCGGATTGTTACTGTCAATCGAACGGGCAATAACCGCGGGAATCGGCTTATCGGCGAAAATCATTTCACTTAAGTCAACCCTCCAGGAGGAAATGGCCTTTTTAATGCCCTGCTCATCCCAGTTTTTCTGCATACCGTCGAAAGCATCCGGACTGATGTTGCTGCTGATTTTGCCGACCTGCATATTGCTGCGGCGTTCCTGCTGCGCGGCATCAAGCGCAGCGGCTCGCTGGGGATCATACCGTTCACCGGGGCCAAAGCCGCCGCCGGGACCAAGATTTGCACCCGGTCCGGTTCCGGTGCCGTAAGCACCGCCTTTGCCGAAGGTTCCGGCGGGAATAAACATTTCACCTGCGGCCGGCTTTTCACTCTCCTCAATACCGACCAGGGCGCCTTCGTCATCAATAATCAAACCGTCAGGCATACGGTGGCCGACAACTTCTCCGGCCTTGTTAACGACGCGACCGTCTTCCATAATTTCACCAAGATATTCACCGTCCGGCGTCAGGGCAATGCCTAAAGACTTGCGATATTTTTCGGTTATTTCGCGTTCTTCCGGCGAAAGACCGATTTCAGGCAAAGCTCCGGGACGTTTGTACCAGGACGGCTTTTTGGCATAGCCGATGACTTTGCCGTCAGCACTGACGACTTCACCATTTTCATTAACGCGGCCTATTACCTTGCCGTCTTTGTCAACCACATCGCCGTTGGCATTAACGCGGCCAATGACGCGTCCGTCCTTGTCAAACGCCAAGCTGTCAATATTTGCTTTACCGACGACATTTCCGGAGTTGTCAACAACTTCACCTTTAGCATTAACCCTGCCGATTACCTTGCCGTTGGCGTCAACGACGGTTCCGTCGGCCAACACCTGTCCGATAACTTTTCCGTTTTCATCAAAAGCCAGATTGGCCGTGCTGGCGCTGCCGATGACATTACCGTCGGCATCTACAACCTCGCCGTTTTCATTGACATGGCCGACAACATTACCGTTCAAATCAACAACAGAACCATCCGGCAACAAGCGGCCGATAACATTTCCGTCAGCATCATAAGCCAGCATTTCTTTTCCGGAAACGCCTATCACCTTTCCGCTGTTGTCAACGGTCGCCACCTTCGGCTTGCTGCTTACACAGGAAATGATCGAATCACCTGCTGCCAGATCCTTCAGGA
>ERZ1106951.1247-NODE-1247-length-22851-cov-5.713590_pt1 | contig 22851 bp, 17 predicted proteins | sample MGYA00403676_ERZ1106951 | MGnify/ENA primary metagenome ERZ1106951 (study PRJEB35170, sample SAMEA104062398) | human gut metagenome | biome: human gut; feature: human-associated habitat; material: faeces | place: Denmark | collected 2012-04-23 ...
ACGAGGTCTGCGAAGCAGGAAGCCCATTGGCTTTAGACAATGGGTAGTTCACATAAAAAATCTTGTTAATCTGGCATTATATATATACGAAAGGATATTTGACATTTATGAGATGGAATAAATTTACGTTAAAAACAAGATCAGAAGTAGAAGATATCGTGATCTCCACACTGGCAGAAGCCGGCGTGGAAGGCGTAGAGATTGAAGATAAAGTACCGTTGACGGAGCAGGACAAACAGCAGATGTTTGTCGATATTCTTCCAGACGGACCGGCAGATGACGGGATCGCTTATCTGAACTTTTACCTGGATGAGAAAGAAGATAAAGAAGAGTTGCTTGCAAATGTAAAAGATGCTCTGGAAGAGCTTCGTATGTTTGTGGATATCGGAGAGGGAACGATCACAGAATCCCAGACCGAAGACAAGGACTGGATCAACAACTGGAAACAGTATTTTCATCAGTTTTATGTAGATGATATCCTGATCATCCCGTCCTGGGAAGAAGTAAAACCGGAAGATAAGGATAAGATGATCATTCATATTGATCCTGGCACGGCGTTTGGTACCGGTATGCATGAGACGACACAGCTTTGCATGCGTCAGCTGAAAAAATATGTGAAGGACGGTATGGAGATCCTGGATGTCGGCACCGGAAGCGGTATCCTGTCCATCGCAGCACTGAAACTGGGAGCAGGTCATGCGGTCGGTACGGATCTTGATCCATGTGCGATCTCTGCTACCAGAGAAAATCTGGAAGCAAACCAGATTCCGGAAGGCAGCATGGATGTGATGATCGGAAATATCATTGATGATAAAGCCGTGCAGGATCAGGTCGGATATGAAAAGTATGATATTGTAACGGCAAATATTCTGGCAGATGTCCTGATCCCACTGACGCCGGTGATCTGCCATCAGATGAAACCGGGAGCTCTTTATATTACTTCCGGTATTCTGGATGTAAAAGAAGACGTTGTCGTAAAAGCAGTAAAAGATGCAGGACTGGAAATTCTGGAAGTTACACATCAGGGCGAATGGGTTTCTGTCACTGCAAGAAAACAGGCATAGTACCGGAGGAAGATTATGTACGATTTTTTTGCAGACTCATCTGCAATCGGTGAAAAAGAGATCATCATCCGCGGAAGCGACCTGAATCATATGAAAAATGTACTACGCCTTCAGATTGGAGAACAGATCTGCATCCATGAGGAAAGTACCGGAAAAGAGTATCGCTGCGAAATTGCCGGATATGAAAAAGATGTGGCACATCTGCACATTATGTGGGTGGAAGAGGCAAACCGTGAGTTGCCATCGAAAATTTATCTGTTCCAGGGGCTGCCAAAGGGCGATAAAATGGAACTGATCATTCAGAAAGCAGTAGAGCTTGGAGTGTATGAGATCATCCCGGTGGCAACGAAAAGGGCAGTTGTAAAATTGGATGCAAAAAAGGCGGAAGCGAAGCAGAAACGCTGGCAGAGCATTGCAGAAAGTGCAGCCAAACAGTCCAGGAGAAATATCATTCCGCATATCCACGAGGTTGTGAAATTTGGTCAGGCTGTGGATTATGCAAAAAATCTGGATATCACGCTGATCCCTTATGAGCTGGCGGAAGACATGGAAAAGACAAAACAAATATTTGAGACAATACAGCCGGGGCAGTCTATCGGTATTTTCATTGGCCCGGAGGGCGGATTTGATGAAAGTGAGATTGCACTGGCACAGGAAAATGGCATCAGCCCGATTACACTGGGAAAACGGATCTTGCGGACGGAAACTGCCGGTATGGCGGTGCTTTCGGTTCTGATGTTTCAGTTGGAGGGCAGAGAATAATGCAGGCATATTTGGATAATTCAGCAACGACAAGATGTTCCGAAGGTGTGCGTGACATCGTCGTAAAAGTGATGATGGAGGATTTCGGAAATCCGTCATCCAGACACGACAAGGGAATGGAGGCAGAAAAATATCTTCGCGAAGCCAGAATGGACATTGCGGCTACTTTAAAAGCAGATGAAAAAGAGATTTATTTTACTTCTGGCGGAACCGAGTCAGACAACTGGGCACTGATCGGAACGGCGATGGCAAACAAACGTGCCGGAAAACACATTATTACAACGGCGATCGAACATGCTGCCGTGATCCAGCCGATGATCTATCTTCAGGAGCAGGGATTTGAGGTCAGTTACATACCGGTAGACCGCTATGGAAGAATAGATCTTCAGAAGTTTTCCGATGCGATCCGGGAAGATACGATCCTGGTGTCCACCATGTATGTCAATAATGAGATCGGGACTCTGGAGCCGATCGAAGAGATCGGGAAGATCATCAAAGAAAAAAATCCAAAGGCACTCTGGCATGTGGATGCAATCCAGGCCTATGGAAAGTACCGTATTTATCCGAAAAAACTTGGCATTGATATGCTCTCGGTCAGCGGACATAAGCTGCATGGACCAAAAGGAGTTGGATTCCTTTATGTTCGAAACGGAGTGAAGATCCATCCGCTGATCCTGGGCGGAGGTCAGCAGAAAGGGATGCGATCCGGGACAGATAATGTGCCTGGAATCGCCGGACTTGGTTGTGCAGCAAAAGAAGCCTACACAGATTTTGATAAAAAAGTGACACATCTCTGTGAGCTGAAACAGTTTTTCATGGAAGAAGTGCAGAAAATACCGGATACGGTTCTGAACAGCCTTCCGGGGGATCAGGGAGCACCGCACATTGTAAGTGTGAGCTTTGCAGGCGTGCGAAGCGAAGTGCTGCTCCATGCACTGGAAGAGCGGGGGATTCAGGTATCTTCCGGTTCAGCATGTTCTTCCAACAAAAAACTTCCGGTCAGTCCGGTATTAAAAGAAATTGGTCTGAAAAAAGATTTGCTGGATTCTACCGTGCGATTCAGTTTCTGTGAGAATACAACAAAAGAAGAGCTGGAATACTGCCTGCAGCAGTTAAAGGAACTGCTTGTGGTGCTCCGCAGATACAGCAGACATTAAAAGATATGATGTAACTGTGAATATACGAAACAACTGCGATACAGGAAAAGAAAAGGAGAAAAGAAATTTATGTTTCATGCATTTCTGATCAAATACGGAGAGATCGGTATCAAGGGAAAAAACCGTTATCTCTTCGAAGATGCACTGGTAAAACAGATTCGCCATGCACTGAAGAAAGTGGAAGGTGAATTTAATGTACGAAAAGAACAGGGACGTATCTTTGTGGAGAGCGAAGGCCTGTTTGATTTTGAAGAAGTAGTGGAGGCACTGCAGAGAGTTTTCGGTATTGTGGGTATCTGTCCGGTACTGAAAGTAAATGATGAAGGATTTGATCAGCTTTCTCAGGAAGTGATCGATTATATGGCACGCGTATATCCGGATGGAGAACATACGTTCAAAGTCAATGCAAGAAGAGCAAGAAAAAATTATCCGAAAAATTCCATGGAATTAAATGCAGATCTTGGCGAGCGTATTCTGGAAGCGTTCCCGAATATGAGCGTTGACGTACATCATCCGGAAATCACCCTGAACGTGGAGATTCGTGAAAAGATCTATATCTATTCAAAGATCATTCCGGGACCTGGTGGTATGCCGGTCGGAACAAACGGAAAAGCTATGCTTCTGTTATCCGGTGGAATTGACAGCCCGGTTGCAGGCTACATGATCGCAAAACGCGGCGTTAAGATTGATGCCGTTTATTTCCATGCACCGCCATACACCAGTGAGCGTGCAAAACAGAAAGTGGTTGACCTGGCACGTCTGGTGTCGAAATACAGCGGACCGATCGTTCTGCATGTCGTAAACTTTACTGACATTCAGCTGTATATTTATGATAAATGCCCTCATGATGAACTCACAATCATTATGAGACGTTACATGATGCGTATCGCAGAGCACATCGCGAAAGAGACCGGATGCCTGGGACTGATCACAGGAGAAAGCATCGGACAGGTAGCAAGCCAGACCATGCAGAGTCTTGCAGCAACCAACGAAGTCTGCACCCTTCCGGTATTCCGTCCGGTGATCGGTTTTGATAAACAGGAGATCGTGGATGTATCCCTGAAGATCGATACTTATGAGACATCGATCCAGCCGTACGAAGACTGCTGTACGATCTTTGTGGCAAAACATCCGGTTACCAAACCGAATATCAAAGTGATCAAACGCAGTGAAGAGAAACTGCAGGAAGAGATCGACGAGATGGTGAAAAAAGCAATCGATACGGCTGAGACACTCTGGGTAGAATAAAAAGACACGGAAAAATGGTTACAAAAAAGCTGCCGCAGGAGAACTGCGGCAGTTAAAAATATCAAAATCAAAAGAAATTCGAAATTTTATGTGGTTTTTCAGTCGATGATGTATGGTTTTAATGCCTGAAGAATTACATCGGAATCCTCTTCAGCATGGATATTCAGGTCGATCGGCTTGGAAAGGTCCAGACTGAAAATACCCATAATAGATTTTGCGTCGATTACGTATCTTCCGGATACCAGATCAAAATCATAATCAAATTTTGTAATTTCGTTTACGAATGACTTTACTTTATCAATCGAATTTAAAGAAATCTGTACAGTTTTCATTGTCATAAAACCTCCTGTAATATGTGTTTTTGTATACATTAATCATACCCATTTCGGAGGAGACTGTCAAGCTTAAAAGAAAGGAATTGGATAAAATATGGAAAAACGCAAAGCGGCATTCCACAATCTGGGATGCAAGGTAAATGCATATGAGACGGAGGCGATGCAGCAGCTTCTGGAAAAAGCAGGGTATGAGATTGTGCCGTTTGCACCGGGGGCAGATGTTTATGTGATCAACACCTGTACGGTGACGAATATGGCAGACCGCAAGTCCAGACAGATGCTGCACAAAGCAAAGAAAATGAATCCGCATGCGATCGTGGTGGCAGCCGGATGTTATGTGCAGGCAGCAGGAACTGAGCTGGAAGAAGACTCTGCGATCGACATTATTATCGGAAATAACCGCAAAAAAGATCTGGTCAGTATTCTGGAACATTATGAACGCAGTGCCGTGCAGGAATCTCTGATCGATATCAATCACACAAAAGAGTACGAGAAACTGTCTCTGGAAAAAACGGTGGAACACACCAGAGCCTATCTGAAAGTACAGGATGGCTGTAATCAGTTCTGCAGCTACTGCATCATTCCCTATGCGAGAGGACGTGTACGCAGCCGCAGAAAAGAAGAGGTCGTAGAGGAAGTAAAAACGCTGGCAGGCAATGGATGCAAAGAGGTGGTTCTTACCGGTATCCATTTGAGTTCCTACGGGATCGATCATGGCAGCACACTGCAGGAACTGATCCTTGCAGTGCATGAGGTTGCGGGGGTCGAGCGTATTCGCCTTGGGTCACTGGAACCGGGTATCATTACAGAAGATTTTGTGAAAACACTTTCTGCTCTTCCGAAATTCTGCCCGCACTTCCACCTTTCTCTGCAGAGTGGATGTGATGCAACTTTAAAAAGAATGAATCGAAGATACACATCAGGAGAATACTATGAAAAATGCATACTGATCCGCAAGTACTTTAAACATCCGGCCCTGACGACCGATGTGATCGTCGGATTTCCGGGAGAAACTGAGGAAGAGTTTGCAATCACCAGAGATTTCTTAAATAAAGTAGATTTTTATGAAACGCATATTTTCCAGTATTCCAGAAGAAAAGGAACGAAAGCAGCCGTCATGGAAAATCAGGTGCCGTCCGATGTGGCACACAGAAGAAGTGCGATTCTGATCGCAGACGGCAAGGTGCGGAAGCAGCGATTTGAAGAAAAAATCAGCGAAACCGTCACAAAAGTACTCTTTGAAGAAAGCGTGACGATTGACGGGAAGGTATATGCATCCGGCCATACCATGGAGTATATTCGCATGTTGATGGAGACGACGGAAAATTTAGACAATCAGATTCTTTTGGTAAAGGCAGGAAAAGAACGCTGTCAGGACTGTCTGCTGTGCACAAAAGCTCGGTCCTGAGCAGCGGATTGTTTTCAAAGCCATTATAAAAATCACGCGAAGAAGCATTAATTACAAAAAACAATTGAATTTTTCAGACAGTTATATTAGAATAGAAGTATAGTTTGTACGGTAAGGACGTGAAAAGAATGGCAAATATCAGTAATACACAATATTTCAAAGTAAATACAGATCCGGAATATCGCGTAAAAGAGATCTTGGATACTGTTTATGACGCAATGGCAGAAAAGGGCTATAATCCGGTGAACCAAATTGTAGGCTACATTATGTCAGGCGATCCTACTTATATCACCAGTTATAAAAATGCAAGAAGCATGATCATGAAAGTGGAACGTGATGAGCTGGTAGAAGAACTTCTGAAGGAGTATATTAAAAACAGAACATGGGAACAGAAGTAAAGAAAAGAGCACTCGGACTGGATTACGGCTCCAAGACGGTTGGAGTCGCAGTCAGTGACGGGCTTGGGATTACTGCACAGGGCGTGGAGATCATCCGCAGGACTCAGGAGAACAAACTGAGGAAGACGCTGGCACGGATCGAAGAACTGATCGCAGAGTATGATGTCGGGATCCTGGTGCTTGGATACCCGAAAAATATGAACAATACCGTGGGAGACCGTGCGGAAAAATCTCTGGAATTTCAGAAAATGCTGGAGAAGCGTACCGGTCTGCCGGTTGTGATGTGGGATGAGAGACTGACCACAGTAGAGGCACATCGGACGATGATGGAGAGCGGCGTGCGAAGAGAGGACCGTAAGAAGTATGTGGACAAACTTGCAGCTGTCTATATTCTTCAGGGTTATTTAGATCATGAAGGAATGAAAAGGGAAAGGACGCAGCCAGAGTGATTTGAAGCAGGGCTGCAACAGGTTTATTATGGAGAAAATTACATTTACACTGGCGGACGATCAGATAGTTGAGTTTTATGTACTGGAACAGACAGTACTTGGCGGCATCAGCTATATTCTGGTAACGGATTCTGAGGACGATGAGGCAGAAGCACTGATCCTGAAAGATCTGTCAAAGCCAGGTGATGATGAAGCGTTATATGAGATCGTGGATGACGATGATGAATTAGAGGCAGTTTCAAAAATCTTCCAGGAAATGCTGGATGATATTGAATTTGAATAAAGAGCCTGAACGGAAAAGAAACAGGAGGTAAAAATTTTTGAAAAATATTAACAATTCGAAATTGAGGATCATTCCTCTGGGCGGTCTGGAACAGATCGGCATGAACATTACTGCCTTCGAATTCGAAGACAGTATTGTTGTGGTTGACTGTGGGCTGTCCTTTCCTGAGGACGATATGCTGGGGATCGACCTTGTGATACCGGATATCACATACCTGAAAAACAATGCACATAAAGTAAAAGGTTTTGTCATTACGCATGGTCATGAGGATCATATCGGAGCATTGCCATATGTATTAAAAGAACTGAATGTTCCGGTCTATGCGACAAGACTTACGATCGCACTGATCGAGCATAAGCTCAAAGAGCATAATCTTCTGAAGTCCGTAAAGAGAAAAGTCGTAAAACACGGACAGTCGATCAATCTTGGGAAATTCCGCATTGAGTTTATCAAGACAAACCACAGTATTGCAGATGCTTCTGCACTTGCAATTTATTCACCGGCAGGTATCGTGGTGCACACCGGTGACTTTAAAGTGGATTACACTCCGGTATTCGGAGATGCGATCGATCTGCAGCGTTTTGGAGAAATCGGCAAAAAGGGTGTGCTGGCACTGATGTGCGATAGTACCAATGCAGAACGAAAAGGATTTACGATGTCCGAGCGTACCGTTGGTAAGACGTTTGATAATATTTTCGCAGAGCATAAAAATACAAGGATCATCATTGCAACGTTTGCATCCAATGTGGACCGTGTACAGCAGATCATCAATTCTGCCTATAAATATGGACGCAAATGTGTGGTAGAGGGTCGCAGTATGGTCAATGTTATCAGCACAGCGGCAGAGCTTGGCTATCTGAACGTGCCGGAGAATACCCTGATCGAGTTGGATCAGATGAAGAATTATCCGGATGAGCAAATGGTGCTGATCACAACCGGAAGCCAGGGCGAGTCCATGGCGGCACTTTCCCGTATGGCATCCAACATGCATCGTAAAGTGCAGATCAAGCCGGGCGATACCGTTATTTTCAGCTCCAACCCGATCCCGGGAAATGAAAAAGCAGTTTCCCGAGTGATCAATGAGCTTTCGATGAAAGGGGCGGATGTTATTTTCCAGGATGCCCACGTATCCGGCCATGCATGTCAGGAAGAGATCAAGCTGATCTATTCTTTGGTTCATCCGAAATATGCGATTCCGGTGCATGGTGAATACCGTCATCTGAAAGCACAGGCACAGGTTGCGGAGAGTCTTGGTATTCCAAAGGACAATATTTTCCTGTTGTCCTCAGGAGATGTTTTGGAGTTAGATGAAGAAAAAGCACAGGTTGTAGACCGTGTACAGACCGGAGCGATCCTGGTAGACGGACTGGGTGTTGGTGATGTCGGAAATATCGTTCTTCGCGACAGACAGCATCTGGCGGAGGACGGTATTCTGATCGTGGTACTGACGCTTGAAAAATACAGCAATCAAGTTCTTGCAGGTCCGGATATTGTATCCAGAGGATTTGTATACGTCAGAGAATCCGAAGGACTGATGGATGAAGCAAAACATGTAGTAGAAGAAGCTATTGAGGACTGCATGGATCGAAGAGTGACCGACTGGGGACGTTTAAAGACAGCAATCCGTGACAGCTTAAGCGAGTTCCTCTGGAAGAGAACAAAGAGAAGCCCGATGATCCTGCCGATCATTATGGAAGTATGATGGGGCTGATAGAAAATGGATGAAATAAAGGAATATACGGTGCAGCTTTCGGCTGCACTTCGCGGAAGCGAAGCGTACAAAGCGTTTCGGGAAGTGAGCAGAAAAGTATCCGAAGAGCCGCAGCTTCGACAGAGGCTGGATGAGTTCCGCAAAAAGAATTATCTGCTTCAGAATGGAAGCAATGCTTACGATCTGTTTGATGATGTGCAGAATCTGGAGCGGGAATACGAAGATATGCGGAAGAATCCGGTTATACAGGAGTATCTGGCAGCGGAGCTTCAGATATGCAGGATCATTCAGAGATGTGCGGATGAGATACTGACATCTGTGGATATGGAAATTGAAAATTTTGCAGATATCATAGAAACGGACTAGTACTGTTCCTTGCAGGATTAATGTACTGGTAAGACAGGAGAGGGTGCATGAAAGAGAACAGTGCAAAATCAATTGCAGTCGGCATTGCCGTGAAAATCGTATTGCTGGCGGTTCTTGTGCTTGTTCTGATTTTTACCGGCAGACGGGCCTACACATTCGGATATCAGATATTTGCACAGGAAGCGATGAGTGAGGCTCCCGGAAAAAAGGTAGCAGTTACGATCACCAAAGATATGTCCTTTGGTGAAATCGCAAAGCTTCTGGAAGAGAAGAAACTGATCAAAGATAAGAATGTTTTTCGCATTCAATATATGCTTTCTGAATATAAAGGAGAAATTGAGCCCGGAAGCTATGTACTGAACACCTCACAGACAGCAGAAGAGATGCTGAGAGTACTGAGCCGGGCGGATGAAAAAGAGACTGAGACGGAGTAACGATATGATAGTAGATGAAAGAATGACAGCTTTTATCAACTCTCTGGATACGGGAAATACCCCGTTCCTGACGGAGCTTGAGGTAAAAGCACTGGAAGATCATGTGCCGATCATACGAAGAGAAATGCAGAGCTTTCTCAAGGTGCTGCTGCAGATGCAGCGTCCGGTCAATATATTGGAAGTAGGGACAGCAGTTGGATTTTCCACACTGCTGTTCTGTGAATATGCACCAAAGGAAGCCAAAATCACAACAATTGAAAAGTATGAAAAACGCATTCCGATCGCAAAAGAAAATTTCAGAAAAGCAGGGAAGGAGTCACAGATCCGTTTTCTGGAAGGGGATGCCACAGAGATTCTTGCAGAACTTGAGGGTTCTTATGATTTTATCTTTATGGACGCTGCAAAAGGGCAGTATATTCATTTTCTGCCGGATGTGATGCGTCTGCTGAAAGTCGGCGGCATCCTGATCTCGGATAATGTGCTGCAGGATGGTGACATTATCGAGTCCCATTATGCAGTAGAGCGAAGAAACAGGACAATATACAAACGGATGCGGGAGTATCTCTATGAACTGAAACACGATGAGCATCTGATGACCAGCATTGTGCCGATCGGGGATGGAGCAACACTCAGCGTGAAAATAAAGGAATAGATAAATGGGAGGAAGAACGATGAGGAAACCGGAATTGCTGGTGCCGGCAAGCAGCCTGGAAGTATTAAAGACGGCGGTCATCTTTGGAGCGGATGCCGTTTACATTGGCGGCGAAGCATTTGGACTGCGTGCAAAAGCCAAGAATTTTTCGATGGAAGATATGAAAGAGGGCATTGCCTTTGCCCATGAGCATGGCGTGAAAGTTTACGTGACAGCCAATATCCTGGCACACAACCGGGATCTGGAGGGCGTTGAGGAATATTTCAGAGAATTAAAAGAAGTGAAACCGGACGCACTGATCATTGCCGATCCGGGGGTGTTTGAGATCGCAAAACGTATCTGTCCGGAAATCGAACGCCATATCAGTACCCAGGCGAATAACACAAACTATGCCACCTATCATTTCTGGCATACACTGGGAGCGAAGCGAGTGGTTTCTGCAAGGGAGCTTTCCATGCAGGAGATCAAAGAGATCCGTGCAAACATTCCGGATGATCTGGAGATTGAGACCTTTGTGCATGGAGCTATGTGCATTTCTTATTCCGGAAGATGTCTGCTCAGCAGTTATTTTACAGGCAGAGATGCCAACCAGGGAGCCTGTACGCATCCGTGTCGCTGGAAATATGCAGTTGTGGAAGAGAAACGACCGGGTGAGTATCTTCCGGTTTATGAAAATGAAAGAGGCACCTATATTTTTAATTCCAAGGATCTTTGCATGATCGAACATATCCCGGATCTGCTTGATGCGGGGATTGACAGCTTTAAGATCGAAGGCAGAATGAAAACGGCCCTCTATGTGGCAACGGTTGCAAGAACGTATCGCAAAGCGATCGATGATTATCTGGAAGATCCAAAACTTTATGAAGAGCATATGCCGTGGTACCGCACACAGATCGCAAGCTGTACCTACCGTCAGTTCACGACCGGTTTCTTTTATGGAAGACCGGATGAGAACACGCAGATATACGATAACAATACTTACGTGAAAGAATATACCTATCTTGGTATCGTCGGGGAAGTCGATGCAGAAGGTCGCTGTCGCATTGAGCAGAGAAATAAATTCAGTGTCGGTGAACAGATTGAAATCATGAAACCGGACGGTCAGAATGTAGAGGTTACAGTAAAGAGGATCCTCAATGAGGACGGTGAAGAACAGGAAAGTGCACCGCATTCCAAACAGATCCTGCATATAGAGCTGGAAGGCGGCAGGGCAGAAGCATATGATATTTTAAGAAGAAAAGAGTAAGATGACCCAAAAAGCTTTAGATGAGAAAACAATTAAATGAAAGAAAATAGTCCTTTATAAACTAAAAGATGCGAATCCGCAATGGACTCGCATCTTTTTTGCTGTGTGATGATCAAACTTTCTTATTTCAGCTTCAGTTTTTTGCTTATGCCACTCTTGGTCAGCTTCTTCTGGAAAGCAGCCGCTTTTTTCTTATTGTTCCGGATGCTCTTTGGAACACTTACGGTCACTTTGGAAGCCGTCTTTTTGAAGGCTTTGGATTTAATCGTTTTTACAGAAGTTCCCTTGAAAGTTACTTTTGCAAGTTTCTGGCATCCGTAGAAGCTGTTTTTGCCAATGGACGTAACGTTCTTTCCGATAATGACAGATTTCAGGTTTTTGTAGTTTTTAAATGCATTTGCCTGGATCTGAGTTACCGTAAAGGTGGTTTTGCTTGCAGCATTTTTTACAGTGTTTGGAATCGTTACTTTTGTTACTTTACCCGGTTTTCTGTCTGTTCCTTTGACAACGGCTACCGTCTTCTTGGAAACATTCAGGACTTTGTACTGGATATTTTTAACCTTAAAGGTGTCACCTTTTTTGAGAGCCGGAGTGGAAGGTGTCTGCGGTTTGTCCGTAGAAGGTGTTTCCGGTTTGGCAGCGGGCGTTTGACTTTCATTCTTATCATTGGAAGAAGTTTCCGGTGCTTCTGTTTCTGGCCTTTCCGTCAGTGGCGGATGCGTAACCGGAGTCTCGGTCTCCGTAGCCGGGGTTTCGGTTTCGGTCTCAGTTTCGGTGGCTGGAGTTTCGGTCTCAGTTTCGGTGGCTGGAGTTTCGGCCTCAGTTTCGGTGGCCGGAGTTTCGGTCTCAGTTTCGGTGGCCGGAGTTTCGGTCTCGGGTTCAGTAGCTGGAGTTTCGGTCTCAGTCTCACCGCTGCCATTTTCGGTCAAGGTGATCGTGTAAGTTTTTGTCTCAGAACCGTCTTCTGATACGGAAATCAGAGTAAACTGTTTGTCGCTTACCGGTATGACGCTTACCGCTGCGTTCACATCGTTGGAAATCTTCAGAAGATTGCTGTCAAAGGAATCTCCTGTGATCTTGTAACTGGTATTCTGATTGAACGTAATGCTTTTTGTTCCGTAAGTGATACCTTTTAAGGATGCAGATCTGTTTCTTGTATAAGAAATGCTGCTGCTCATAACTTCTACTTCCGTCAGACCAATAAATTTGCCGGTATCATGTCCGAGGATAATACGAACGGCGATCGGATTGATGGTACTTTTCAGTTTGAAGCTGTAACCGTTGGAGATTTTATCGGTAGCAGAACCGGTTGTCACATCCGGGATTTTTACAGCCTCTTCATGGTCGATCTCCACGAAATCGGATCCGTCCAGGGAATATTCAAATTTGACGCTGGTTGGTTCCTGGGAAGTGGAAACATTCTCGGTATAGTAGTAGAGATTGATTTGATCTACTAGGTGAGCAGTAGCCCATGTCAGGGTAATCACCGGAGAATCTGTATCGTTTCTTGTATTCCAGTTGGTCCAACGCAGAGAACTGGAACTTCCGCCTCCGTTTGTATCGCTGCGGATACCGTCTACGATCGCCAGAAGGTTGTCTGATGCACTCTTACAGCTTTGTGTCAGATCCAGATAATCCGGAGCGATATTGACACTCTCGCCGTAAACCGGGGAAGCAACACGGATGCTCGCAGTTACTGGATAAGTCTCTCCGAGAGCGGTTACACTGCCATTTATGGTCACAAGGCCGCCAACCTTGGAAAAGCTTGTATTTGTCAGTTTCGAAGTATCCCAGGTTACCGGAAATTCTTCAAATGCAGAACCGTCTTTGCTGTAGGTCATGGAAACCGTTGGCAGGGTTGGCATGGTATCCGGTGCTGTAATACCGGAATAATTCTGGGCAGTGACAATCTGGCTGTATACGTGGATCGTCATTGTTACCGGGATTTTTTCTTCTCCGTTTTTGATAGAACCAGTCACCTGGAAGATGGCTTTGCTCTTTTTCAGGGCATCTTTGTCATAATCATTCCAGGTTACTGGAAGATTTTTCGTTGTTCCATTTGCAAAAGTAGCCTCTACACTTTGCGGAAGCGGGATACTGGAAGAACCGCTGAGAATATAGCAGTGTTTTGACATGCGGTAGCTGCTTATCGCATCGGAAGAAGTATTTGCAGCAGCTTTTGTCTGGATGCGGATACTCTGGGCAGTCATGCCGCCAGATGTAATATTCAGTTTGATATCACCGGCATCTTTGGTGGATTTTATGATCACCAGTGCTTTTCCGGCGTAAGCATTGATCCTGGCAGATGTGCTGTCTGGAAGAACGCTTGCCTGCTGGAATTTATCCGTGGTTGCCTGGTCTCCGTTGTCCACGCCGGCAATGCTGCCGTTGCCTTCCAGAGTAAAGTTGATGGTATTGGTTGCTTTGGTGTTCAGGTTTCCGTTTGCATCAGTCACATCAACGGTGACATAAGCAAGGCTGCTGCCATCGGCGACAAGTTCTGTTTTGTCAGCACTGACTTTCAGTTTTGTTGCTCCATCCGGAGTAGAAACAGAAGCATTGCCTTCAAACTCTGTGATTTCTTCGCCGTTTTCATCGAAGGCTTTTGCAGAAATCGTACCTTTTTCAAATGCAACATTGAATACGGCGTAGGTGGCATCGGAACCGTTTCCATTGGAAGCTGTACAAACGCTGCTGTTGTTGCTTACAGAAGAGTAAGTGTAGTAAGTATGACCGGCAGCAGAAGTGTGTGCCTGCCTAGTAGTGGTACCGATCAGAGTACCGTTGCGGTAAAGTTCTACCTTCGGTGCATTGCTGTATACCCATACCGGTGTTTTGCCGCCTGAGGTAAGCATATTGTTGCTGTCCCATGCAGTGACAAGGTGAAGCGTGTTTTCTTCTTTATTCCATTGGCTGCGGTAGAGATAATAGGAATCTTTCGGAAAACCGCTGGTTTCTACAATACCAAAATAGCTGCTGTTTGGAATAGCACCGCTGTAGCTGACAGAACCGCTTCCGGTGCCGTTCCATGGAGTCGGTTCACCGATGTAATCAAAACCGGTCCATACAAATTCACCGGCAACACTGTCGGACTGATAGGTATTGTAAATGGATTCATGTGCTGTGATTCCCCATCCAACAGCAGAAGTATCATAGCTGGTCAGATGGAATTTACCGTCGGCATTGGCACGGGTTGCCTGTGTACTGTAAATACCGCGGCTGTTGACATGGGAAGATGTTTCACTGGCGAGGATCACACCGCCGTACTGTGAAGCAAGGCTCTGCAGCTGGCTGCTGGTGTTTGCATAGTTGAAGCCGACTACACCGCCGTTTTTCAGGATCGTATTTAAAACGGCAACCAGTCTGGAATCACCGCCACGGTTGTTGTCACCGCTGGTGGTCGGTCTTGTAGCGTCTTCCTCTTTGATCCAGTTGATCATATTCTGGGCGATGCCTGCGTAGGAGCCGACATTGTTCCAGTAGGTACCTTCCTGTACCTCATTGCACAAAGACCAGAGGATGATGGAAGGATCGTTGCGGTCACGGCGAACGACGGATCTTGCTGCAAATTCTGCCCAGGTCATGTCACTGCTGCTGCCAAGCAAGCTGTCATCGCCAAGTGTTTTGGTAAAATAGGAGCTGAAATCATAGCTGTTTTCGTTTTTCGGATCTACCCATCCATCGAACAGTTCTTCGATCACAAGAAGTCCAAGTTTGTTGCAAATTTCAATAAAATCTTTGTCACCTGGATTATGTGTGATACGGATTGCATTGGCTCCCATATCTTTCATGATCTTAAGCTGGCGATACATGGCATCGTAGTAGGCGGCAGAGCCTAAGGCACCCTGATCGTGATGCATGCAGACACCATTTAATTTTACATTTTTTCCATTGAGGGAAAATCCGCTGCCGCTTGTAAATTTATACCAGCGGAATCCAAAGGATGTATCATAAGTATCGGTTACTTTTCCATCGGAAACAAGTTCTGTGCGGACATAATAAAGGGTCGGATCGTCCACAGACCAGAGAATCGGGTCTGCAACCAGGGTAGAGAGTTCTGCTTCGGAAACAGAGTTTGCGGCAATGCTTATGGTTTTCTGGACAGTATCCGAAACTTTCTGATTCCCGGAATCGTAAACGGTTGTGCGGACAGTAACATCGGCAGAAGCGTTTTTGTCATTGACAACTTCTATTTTTGTGCTGACGCTTCCTTTTCCACTTTCGATATCCGGTGTAGTGACAGTCGTTCCGTCTACAGCAACGTGTACCGGGTCCGTAACGATCAGATTGACATCACGGTAAATACCGCTGCCGGAATACCAGCGACTGGACGGTGTATTATGCACAACTTTGACTGCAATGACATTCTGCGTGCTGCCGTCACAGGTCACATAATCGCTGATATCAAGAGAAAATGGAGTATAACCGTAGTGATGTTCCCCAATCTGCTTTCCGTTCACATAGACATAGGTATTGTTGTAAACGCCGTCAAAATTGAGAACGAGTGATTTGTCGGAAAGATTGGAAGGGAGTGTGAAAGATTTGCGGTACCAGCCGGTGCCGCCCGGCAGAAAGCCGCTTTCTGCCTCGCCGGATGTTGTGAAGTTCTGGCTGATGCTGAAATCGTGCGGCAGATCAACAGACTGCCAGTCAGCATCATTGAAATTCGGATTCTGTGCAGAGGTGGAATTTCCAAGAAAGAATTTCCATCCGGAATTGAAAAGGTTGGTGCGTTTCGTAACGATCTGGCTTACGGAAATGTCTTCTGCCTCCCCAAACGTGGCAGAAGAGGCGGCAGCGTTTGTCATGCTTCTCGGGATTGCCGGAATACAAAGAGAAGCGGCTAATGTGACTGCCAGCAATTTTTTGATGTTCTTTTTCATGGGTTCCTCCTTCTTAAATAAAATGGTTTAAAAATACCATGATATTATCTTAGCAGTTTTTGGACAAAATGACCAGAAAAATGTGTGGAAATCCATAAAAAATATGCGAAACCTGAAAACACAGGTTTCGCATACGGGATTGTTTTGATAAATCTGACCATTTTCTGCCAAAGCAGAAAGGATACTGGTTATTTCAGCTTCAGTTTTTTGCTCATGCCACTCTTGGTCAGCTTCTTCTGGAAAGCAGCCGCTTTTTTCTTATTGTTCCGGATGCTCTTTGGAACACTTACGGTCACTTTGGAAGCCGTCTTTTTGAAGGCTTTGGATTTAATCGTTTTTACAGAAGTTCCCTTGAAAGTTACTTTTGCAAGTTTCTGGCATCCGTAGAAGCTGTTTTTGCCAATGGACGTAACGTTCTTTCCGATAATGACAGATTTCAGGTTTTTGTAGTTTTTAAATGCATTTGCCTGGATCTGAGTTACCGTAAAGGTGGTTTTGCTTGCAGCATTTTTTACAGTGTTTGGAATCGTTACTTTTGTTACTTTACCCGGTTTTCTGTCTGTTCCCTTGACAACGGCTACCGTCTTTTTGGAAACATTCAGGACTTTGTACTGGATGTTTTTAACCTTAAAGGTGTCACCTTTTTTGAGAGCTGGAGTGGAAGGTGTCTGCGGTTTGTCCGTAGAAGGTGTTTCCGGTTTGGTGTTTGGAGTCTCTGTTTCTTTTGTATCCGGAGTTTCCGTTTCCTCCGGGATCAGCGGTACATTTTTCAGAACAACAGAATAAGTTCTGCGACTCTTTCCGTCTTCAGCTACGGAAACAATTTTGATTTCGCGGTTGCTTACCGGGATAACGGTGACGGAAGCATTTTCCGGATTGGTGAAGCTTAATCCGTCAAAAGAGCTCTCATCGATCTCATAACGGTCATCGCTTCCGAGAGTAAGATTTGTATTGCCGATCTTGATACCGGAAAGCTCTGCACTTGTATTTGTACGGTAAGTAGTGGTAGGAGTCATAACTTCTGCTTCATTCAGACCAATAAAGCCAGTGTAGCTGAACGTGATGCGGATTGCGATCGGATTGATAGTTTCCGCAAATTTGTAGGTGTAACCTTTCGTCCATTTATGCAGGGAAGGGTCGTTGATCTCTTCTGGTTCTCCTGCCGGTGTGATCTCCTGCCAGCCATTGGAAACAATCTCTCCATTTTCATAACCACTGTTCAGGGTATATTCAAATTTTACCGTTGTCGGTAATTTGGACTGAGCATGGTCATTTGGCTGATAGAAATAGAACAGGTTGATCTGGTTGGTAGCGATCGCAGTAGCCCAGTCCATGGTGATCACGGCATCTTCATGTGTGGAGTCATCTTTTTTATCCCAGGTACTCCAGCGGGAATCACTGTATCCATTGTCGGAACGGTTTCCGTCATTAATAGCGGCCAGCGTGTCATTGTAAGGACCATTGTCCGTCAGATGCAGGGCTGCAGTTGCTACGTTGTCGTATTTGTCGATCACCGGTTCTGCGACACGTACACTTGCTGTTATCGGATAGGTTTCCCCAAAAGCGGTAACGCTGCCGTTGATGGTTATGATGTCACCGATATTTTTGAATGTATCTTCTGTGATGCCATCCAGATTCCAGGTGACTTCACGGGCTTCAAAAGGACTTCCGTCTGCGTAATACGTCATGGCAGTTTTCGGCAGTTCCGGTAGGGTATTTGGTTTTGTGATGCAGGAATAGTTTTCTGCACCTTTGATCTTGCCGTAAATGTGAGCAGTAATGGAAACCTCTACGGTGTCTGTTCCATCGGTGAAAGAACCTTCGATGCGGAAAGAACCTACGGTTTTCAGAGCGGCTTTATCATAGGATTTCCATGTGATCTTGCAGGTTTTGGTCGTTCCGTCTGCATAAGAAGCCGTAGCGTTTGCAGGGAGTTCCACATTGGAAGAGCCAACCGGAGCGTACAGATGTTTTGCCATACGATAGCTGGTCATAGCGTTGCTGTTGTTGTCAGAAGCACTGGAGGTGGTGACAACTGCTTCGCCGCCTGTCAGACTGTCGGATTCTGCTTTTACGGTAAAGTTTCCGGCTTTGTTTGTAGAACGTACGATTACCAGAGCTTTTCCGGCATAGGCATTGATGTTTGCGGAAGTTGTGCCAGTGAGGACAGAAGCCTGCTGATATTTGCTTACTGTTGCCTGGTCACCGTTGTCAACACCAACGATCTCACCGTCACCGGTAAGGGTAAAGCGGATATTGTTGGTAGCTGTAGTATCCGGATTTCCGTTTGCATCGGTAACATCTACAGAGATATAAGACAGGCTGCTGCCATCTGCGGTGATGCTCTCTTTGTCTTTGCTTACCACAAGTTTTGCAGGTGCATCCGGTGTGGAAACAGAAGCAGTTCCTTCAAAGTCCGTGATCTCTTTTCCGGATTCATCGTAAGCTTTTGCAGAAATGGTTCCTTTTTCGTAAGCTACATTGAATACGCTGTACAGAGATTCAGAGTTTGCCCCAGAAGTTGTGGTGCATACGCTGTTGTCAGCAGACTGTGTGGTGTAGGTATAGTATTTGTGACCTGCGTCGGTTGTATGGACGGTACGTGTGGCAGTGCCGACTTTTTTGCCGTTGCGGTAAAGTTCCACTTTTGCGGCATTGGAGTAAACCCATACCGGAGTCATGCCACTCTTGTTGATCATATTGTCGCTGTCCCATGCCGTTACAAGATGAAGCGTGGTGTCATCCTGTTTCCACTGGCTGCGGTACAGATAGTAAGTATCTTTCGGGAAGCCGGTTGTCTCAACAATACCAAAATAGCTGCTGTTCGGATAAGGATTTCCATTTGAGGAACCAGTGCCGGTGCCATTCCAAGGAGTCGGTTCACCGATGTAGTCAAATCCGGTCCATACACATTCGCCGGCAACTTTATCTTTCGTTACGGTATCCCAGATAGAGTCATGGGCTGTTTTACCCCAGCCTACTTTGGAAGTATCATAAGATGTCAGATGGAGTTTGCCGTCTACGTTCTGGTTGTTTGCGGTAGAAACATAGATACCGCGGCTGTTGGTAGCTGAAGAAGTCTCACTTGCCAGGATCACGCCGCCGTTATAGTCTGCAAGACGGTCAAGATCGCTGCTGCTTGCGTAATTGTAACCGGCAATACCGCCGCTTGCAACAACTTTAGCCATGGCACCGGCAATATTTCCGCTCGTTGTTTTGCGGTTGCTTCCGAGAGTCGCCGGATGCTGCGTATCTACTTCTTTGATCCAATTGATCAGGTTCTCGGCGATGGTCGGATAGTTTGCAGTACTTCCGGAACATCCCTCGTCAATCTCATTGCCAAGAGACCAGAGGATCACAGAAGGATCGTTGCGGTCACGTTTTACCATGGATTTGATGGCAAATTCTGCCCAGGTCATGGAAGTGTCACCGTCCAGGATCTCATTGTCACCGGTCAGAGTCTTGTTAAAGTAAACGGAGAAATCGTTGCTGTTTCCGTTCTTTGCAAGTTCCCATCCGTCAAAAGCTTCTTCGATCACCAGGATACCAAGCTCGTCACAGATATCAATGAAATCTTCATCGTATGGATTGTGGGTGGCACGGATTAGATTAACACCCATATTTTTTAAAATAGAAATCTGACGGTACATGGCATCACGGTATGCAGCAGAACCGAGAGCACCCTGGTCATGGTGCATACAAACACCGTTTAATTTTACATTTTCTCCATTTAAAGAAAAGCCGGTGTTTTTGGTAAACTTATACCAGCGGAAGCCAAAAGTTGTGTCATAGGTATCCACAACGCTTCCGGCAGAAAGGATCTCTGTGCGTACATAGTACTGTGTCGGATCATCCAAAGACCAGAGGGACGGATTGGTGACAACGTTGTTTGTAGAAGCTTCCGCAGAAGAACCGGCTTCAACCGTCAGAGTAGTTTCGGCAGATTCTGAAACTTTCTGGCCTTTTTTGTCGTAAACGGTATTGCGGACAGTGATGTTTGCAGAAGAGGTTCCACTGTTTGCAACCTTTACTTTTGCAGAAACAGTTCCGACACCATTTTCGATATCCGGGGTTGTGATCTGTGTGCCGTTCTGGATTACATGGATCTGATCGGCAACGATCAGTTTTACATCACGGTAGATACCGCTTCCGGAATACCAGCGGCTGGAAGGAAGTTTGTTGACAACTTTGACAGCGATCACGTTGTCTGTGAGACCGTCGCATACCAGATATTTGCTGATATCAAAAGCAAAAGAGGTGTATCCGTAGTGGTTTTCACCAACCTGTTTGCCATTGACATAGACATAGGCATTCTGATAAACGCCGTCAAAACTCAGGATAACAGACTTTCCGTCACATCCTGAAGGTACGGTAAAGCTTTTACGGTACCATCCGGTTCCGCCCGGTAAGAATCCGCTTTCTGCTTCGCCGGATGTTGTGAAATTCTGGCTGATGCTGAAATCGTGCGGAAGGGTTACGGCATCCCAGGAACCGTCATTGAAAGAGGTGCTTTCTGCACCGGAAGGATCAGAAAGGGAAAATTTCCATCCATCATTAAAAAGGGTACTTCTTTCGGAACCAAGTCCGGAAAGGGCAATTTCCTCTTCCTGTGTGAAGGTCGTGCCGGAAGTGGCAGCGTATCCATATGCACCCGGGATTGCCGGAACGCACAGGGCAACTGACAGCATAACGGCCATCAATTGTTTCATTCTCTTTTTCATAGAACTCTCCTTTGAATGAATATAGAATCTTTGGTTGCAGACGTTGTAGCATACAGAGTGCAAATATGCCAGAACTCATATGCGTTCGACTTGAAAAGGGCAAATTTGTTTCTGATGTACAAACGTGTGTTACAATTTTAACACTAACAGGTAAAAATGACCATACCTAAAATAAAAAATATGGCAACTGTGAAAAGATTTCACAATTACCATATAAAATCGGTGAAAATTTGTCTTAAAGAAGAACTGTTCAAGAATGAAACTGCATTTTTACAAGACAGATTTCACTTTTTGTTCCAAGACGCATATTCGGTCCCCATACACCGGCACCTGAGGTAACAACACTGTAGGCATTTCCTTTTTTCAGAAGACCGTAAGGATTCTCCCACATCAGCGGCAGGAGCAGATTGCCGGGGAAAAGCTGCCCGTTGTGTGTATGACCGCCAAGGATCAGATCAGCACCGGCATCCGCAAGAAGCGAAAGTTCTTTTGGCTGATGGTCGATGATCAGGATCGGTTTGGACTTGTCCAGATGTTGTGTAAGCTGATTCGGAGTTAAGCGTTCTTTTTCGGAAATCAGTTTTTTGCAGCGTGCAGGATCTTTTCTTCCGACTAGATAGAAGTGGTTCTCGATCAGACGGACTTCGTCATCCAGCAGAGTCATGCCGGCATCGTGAAAAAACTGCTCAAACCGTTCATCGGCATTTTCTTTCTGTCCTCCGAAAGTAAAACCGGCGAGAATCGCCTCGTCCAGATCGTGATTTCCATAGCAGCAGTAAGTTCCGTACGTGCTTTTCAGAGCGGATAAAATGGATGCACATTTTTGAGGATGTTTTATCGCATGAAAATCATTGTCAAACGTATCCCCTGCCACGATGATCAGATCCGGCTGCAGTTTGTTGATCCGTTTTACAAGGCGTTTCAGAAAAATTTCGTCTGTGTTATAGCCCAAATGCAGATCGGCGATCAGGGCAATCTTCAGAGTGTCATGTCCGCTGCAGCTTTTGGCAGAGGAGATATTCCAGGTTGTTGTGTAGAGTTTTTTGGCATGAAAAAATCCATAAAAACTAAAAAAAAGGATCAGAACGCCGGTAAAAAAGCCGGTGGCTGCAAACATCAGTCTGGAATGAAACCAGGAAGCATCGGCAAGCGGAGAAAAATAGAGCAGGATGCGGATGAAATCTGCAATGCCGATACCGATCAGGGCATAGAGAAATGTGCCCAGCCACAGATTGCTGATGTGTTTTAAAGTCCGATGCAGTCCATCGGGCTTTTTGATCAGAAAAGAAGACAGCAAAGTGGTAGCTGTCAGAATGTACAGTGCAGAAAATCCATAGCGGAAAGCAGCCAGAGCAAAAATATTATTGCAGACGGCCATCCATTTTAACATCCAGTTTAAAACATAAAAGCACACCGCAAGATAAAAGGGTGCAAGAAAAAGTGCGGCCATAAGAATCTCCTTTGTGATCGTGAAAACTTTACTTTCTGTGATGCCAGGGTCAAAAGACCTTTTGATCTCAATATCTTTTCTGTCAGTATAGCACAGGATTAAAAAAGAAAAAAGTGGAAAGGCACAGCAAAAAGAAAATCAGCATATGATAATATAAATCTGCTTCGAGGTTTTTCTTTGAAGACATTTCCAAAACCACTTACCGTCAAAGAAGAAAAATACTATCTCCAGAAGTATAAAGAAGGCGACGAGGAGGCAAAGCAGATTCTCATTGAACGTAATCT
>ERZ1106951.1272-NODE-1272-length-22647-cov-8.995928_pt1 | contig 22647 bp, 17 predicted proteins | sample MGYA00403676_ERZ1106951 | MGnify/ENA primary metagenome ERZ1106951 (study PRJEB35170, sample SAMEA104062398) | human gut metagenome | biome: human gut; feature: human-associated habitat; material: faeces | place: Denmark | collected 2012-04-23 ...
CCCGGGGACCCCTGAAGGGGTCCCCGGGCTTCCGGCATTTTGTACAAAAATAGTTCACAATCCGGACTCGCTAAAACATGCAAATAAATTATTGTTGCGCAAAATTCTGCCGACAGCAATAGACACTGTACCGAATTGAACGATGAATGGTGACGCAAAAGCAACGTGAACGATGAACTGCGCTGTTTTTAACGGTTTAATACGGTAACGCTTAATACACTGATGCGTTAAAATGACCAACTTGGTTTATACATAAATCTTGATTTGTGTAAAAAGTCACAATATGTCGCTATATCGCAGACAAACTGCCGATTTTTGTGTTTGTCGAAATTTCTATCAATTTTACATGAAAAACTGCGGCATTTTCGTTGCAAAATTCTCAGAGAAATGGTATAGTAACCGAAAGCTGTATGGGACGGGCCGGCTGATAGGGCATCACGGCGACCGGAACTATACAAGCATCCAACTTTACCGGTACAAACCGGAGAAAGAGAGAGTACGCATATGAAACACGCGCATACCCTGAAACGGGCGATGGCAGTGCTTCTCGCTCTCGTGATGACGCTGAGTCTCGTGACCCCCTCCTGGGCCGCAGGCAGAAGCACTGTCGCGACCCGCGGCGAGAACAATGGCATCACCTGGGAGAAGGTGGACAACATCAAGCTGCCCACCAAGGAAAACGCGGCTGTTGCGGATGAGACCCAGCAGTATGCCGACACGGACGTGGTCCGCGTCTCCATCGTGCTGAGCGATCCCTCCACCCTGGAAAAAGGCTTTACCGCCGCTGATATCGCTGCTGGCAGCCGCCAAGCGATGAAGTATCGGGATAAGCTGGAATCCAAGCAGGAGAAGATGACCAAGACCATTTCCAAGAAGGCCCTGGACGGCCAGGCCCTGGATGTGGTTTGGAATCTGACCCTGGCTACCAACATCATCTCCGCCAACGTTCAGTATGGCCAGATCGAGAAGATCGAGAACGTCAAGGGCGTCAAGCAGGTCCTGATCGAGACCCGCTATGAGCCCTGCGTGGTCAAGGAATCCGAGACCACCGATCCCAACATGGCCACCTCCTCCAACATGATCGGCTCCAACTTCGCCTGGGCCAACGGCTATACCGGCGCAGGCTCCAAGGTAGCCATCATCGATACCGGCGCGGATACGGATCATCCCTCTCTCAGCGGCGCGGCTTACAGCTACGCTGTCAAGGGTCTGGGCATCACCCCCGTCACCTCTGCGGATTACGCTGACAAGCTGGAGAAGCTCAACGCCTTCAAGAAGAACGGCGACCTGAAGGCCTCCGACCTGTATGTCAGCGCCAAGATCCCCTTCGGCTTCAACTACATTGACGCCGATCTGGATGTCACCCACGACAACGACAAAGAGGGTGACCACGGTTCCCACGTCACCGGTATTGCCGCCGGCAACCGCTACATTGAGCAGGCCGACGGTTCCTTCGCTCCCGCTCTGGATACCGCTCTGACCCAGGGTGTTGCCCCTGATGCCCAGGTGTACACCATGAAGGTCTTCGGTAAGGGCGGCGGCGCTTATGATTCCGATTACATGGCAGCCATCGAGGACGCTATGATCCTGGGCTGCGATTCCGCCAACCTGTCTCTGGGCAGCGGCAACCCCGGCATGTCCCGCCAGTCTGACGCCAAGTACCAGGCCATCCTGGAGGCTGTTGTCAACAGCGGTATGGTCGTTGCCATGTCCGCCGGTAACTCCGGCCACTGGTTCGAGAACACCCCCTATGCCTATCCCTACGCCGAGAGCGTCAGCTGGGCCACCAACGGCAGCCCCGGCTCCTACACCAACTCTCTGGGCGTCGCCTCCGTGGATAACGACGGCGCTACCGGCAACTTCGTCGAAGTGGCCGGCAACAAGGAGATCTACAGCGAGACCTCCGGCTATACCAACCTGCCCATGACCACCATTGCCGGTGAGCATGAGTTCGTGTACGTGGATGCCGGCGGCACGGAGGAAGACTTCGCCGCCGTGGCCGACCTGCTCAAGGGCAAGATCGGCCTGTGCAACCGCGGTACCATCTCCTTCTATGAGAAGGGCGAGAACGCTGTGGCTGCCGGTGCCATTGCCACCATCATCGTCAACAACCAGGCTGGCACCATCAACATGGACCTCAGCGACTACACCAAGACAGAGCCCTGCGTCTCCGTGACCCAGGCCTACGGCGAGACCATCAAGGCCAACGCCGAGAAGCACACCACTGATTCCGGCCTGGTGTATTACACCGGCAAGATGACCGTTGGTGCCAAGCCCGGCTCCTCTGTCTACAACAGCAGCTACTACACCATGAGCGACTTCTCCTCCTGGGGCATTCCCGGCTCCCTGGAGCTGAAGCCTGAGATCACCGCTCCTGGCGGCAATATCTACTCCCTGCAGAATGGCGGCGGCTACCAGAATATGTCCGGTACCTCCATGGCCTCTCCCCAGGTTGCCGGTATGGCCGCTGTGGTGGCCCAGTACATCCGCGCCAACAAGCTGACGGAGAAGACCGGCCTCACCGCCCGTGCTCTGGCTCAGTCCCTGCTGATGTCCACCGCTGTCCCCATGAAGGCGGATAACACCGCTTCCGGCGGCGGCATCACCTATTATCCCGTCATGCAGCAGGGCGCCGGCCTTGCCAACGTGGGCGCCGCCACCTCTGCCGGCACCTATATCCTGATGGATAAGGGCACCAACGCCGGCGCTGCCGACGGTAAGGTCAAGGTGGAGCTGGGCGACGATCCCCAGCGCACTGGTGAGTACAGCTTCGGCTTCACCATCAACAACCTGAAGGATATCGCGACCTCCTTCAACCTCAGCGCCGACTTCTTCACCCAGGATGTCTTCACCAATCAGTTCGAGGACGGCTCCGAGGTGAACTTCGAGGATACCTACACCGCCGACCTGTCCTCCAACGTCACCTGGACCGTGGACGGCCAGGTGGTGGAGATGACCGCTCCCGAGGGTCTTGCCAACTGCGACTTCAATGGCGACGGCAAGGTCACCAAGGCCGACGGCCAGGCGCTCCTGGACTATGTCACCGGTGTCCTGGATTCCATCTCCAATAAGGACAACGCCGACTTCGACAACGACGGCAACATCGACACCTACGATGCTTACCTGTTCTTCAAGCAGCTGAGCAAGTGCACTGTGGAGATCCCTGCAAATGGCAGCGTCCATGTGGAAGTCAATGCCAAGGTCCTGGGCCTGGACGAGTATGACAAGGCCAGCGACAACACCGGCACCTATGTCGAGGGTTATGTGTACGCCAATGAGCTGGCCTCCGACGAGGGCGTCAAGGGCGACAGCCACTCCATCCCCGTTCTGGGCTACTACGGCAGCTGGACCGATCCCTCCATGTTCGATATCGGCAGCTATCTGGAGTATCAAGAGGCCCACAGCGAGTCCCGTGTGCCCTACATGTACGCGGCCAGCCAGAGCGCCACCAAGTATCAGGGCGTGACCGTCCAGTACGCTGGCGATTCCTTCGTGTACTACTTCGGCGGCAATCCTTACATGGAAGAGACCTATGATCCCAACCGCGCCTCCATCAACCCCGACACCACCGTCTTTGTCCGTGCTACCTTCTCCCTGATCCGCAACGCCGCGGATGCCCGGGTGACCATCACCGGCGAGAACGGCAATGTCTACTATGATAAGGCGTCCGGTTCTCCCACTGCCTCCGCTTACTATTACTCCAACGGCGCTGCCTGGCGCAATGCTCAGGGCAACATCGGTATCAACACTGCCCCCACCGCTGCCGCTAACGGCGAAAAGATCACCGTCAAGGTCACCGAGGCTCCCGAGTACTATGTGACCTACAATGCCGACGGCACCCACGTCACCAACTGGGATGCCCTGGGCGACGGCGCCAGCCGGAGCTACACCGCTTTCATCGACCGGACCGATCCCGTCCTGTCCAACGTGTACTTCCGCGAGGATGCTGAGACCGGCGCCCGCAGCCTGGTCCTGACCGCTCAGGATGACCGCTATGTGTCGGCCGCCTTCCTCATCGACTATGACGAGATGTCCGTTCTGGCCCGCGCCGCCGGCTCCCCCGAGGGTGCCGCTCTGGGCGCTGCCACCGACATCTCCCTGGATCTGAAGAAGGCCGAGGGTGTGGATCACCTGTACATTCAGGTCTGCGACTACGCCGACAACAAGGCCACCTACAAGATCAACCTCAACAAGGAAGAGCTCAGCGGCCCCGTGTCCGTGACTCTGGATAAGCAGTCCGTCGAGATGTACAAGGGCGGCACCGCTGCTCTGAACGCTGAGGTCAGCCCCTTCGGCGTGCATCCCGATGGCGTGACCTGGAAGTCCTCCGATGAGACTGTCGCCACCGTCAACGCCCGCGGCATCGTCACCGGCGTCAACAAGGGTACTGCCACCATCACGGCGGCCTCCATCAAGGATCCCACCGCCACCGCCTCCTGCACCGTCACCGTCAAGACCGTGGATACCACCCTGGTGGGCGCTCTGATGGATACCAACGGCGATGCCCAGTTCTTCACCTGGGATCTGGAGCATGATGCCACCTGGAAGAAGCTGGTGAACTTCGAAACCACCAAGAGCGTGTCTGCCTCCACCTTCGACACCCGCACCGGCGATGTCTATCTGCAGGATGGCAGCTTCAACATCAACAAGATGGACCTGGATACCGGTAAGACCCTGGCTACCTATCCCGGCTTCGAGGGCGAAATCCCCATGTGGGATATGGAGTACAGCCTGGTTTACTCCACCGAGGCCAAGCCCATGCTGGCCAGCGTGTACAACACCTACTTCCTGGCTCCCAAGCCGGTGGATAACCTGGATCTGTCCGCCTTCAGCCTCGGACTGTATCTGTGGCTCTATGGCGACGCTTCCTACTTCACCGCCGTTACCTCTCTGGGTGCCAACAAGATCGACACCGATAAGGACGGCGTGAAGGATACCGACACCGAGCTGTTCCTGGCGCTGGATGACGCCGGCAACATCTGGACCATGAATGTTTATCCCTCGGTGGATGAGGAGACCGGCGAGGACAGCTGGAGCGCCTCCTTCGGCATCCTCGACTCCAACCTGGCTAACGTTGGCTACGTTGCCAACCCCACCGATGACGGCGACCTGTACGATTCCCTGTACGCCACCGTCGAGGGCCAGGAACTGGTTCTGTACCTGTCCACCTGCGATGGCAACACCAGCAATGTCTACCGCATCCTCCTGAATGAGGACACTGGTAAGTGGGAAGCTGCCCAGGTTGCTTCCTTCGGCGACGGTGTGTGGCCTGCCACCCTGGTGGGCTCCATGTACCACGCCAATGAGGACACCACCGAGGCCGTGAACGCTGCCATGAGCAAGACCACCGTCTACACCACTCAGGCTGTGGAGATGACCTCCGCTCAGATCCAGCGCTACAACGGCGCCGAGACCAAGGCTGCCTCCGGCTCCCTGAACACCGCTGCCCCCGTGGCTGCCGTGGTGAACCTGCCCATGGGCGACGCTGCTGAGAACGCCAGCGCCTCCAAGGTCACCGTCTCCGCCGATGAAAAGACCGTCACCGTGGATGTCATCGCCAAGGATGCTGCCACCAACGGCCTGTTCACCGTGGATTACGATGCCGCCAACCTGACCCTGACCAACGTCTCCTTCAACACCCAGTACTCCTCCCACAAGGATGAGGCTGGCAAGGTCACCCTGGGCTATGTGGATCTGAACGGCGTGACCGCCGGTTCCACCGTGGCCACCCTGACCTTCACCGTCAATGATCCCACCGCTCTGGACAAGATCAACGTCACCGTTACCGAGACCCAGCGCAATGATCAGACTGTGGAGAACGTCGAGACTCTGGCTGCTGACCTGCACACCGAGACCGAGACCGTGAACGCCAAGGCCGCCACCTGCACCGAGGATGGCTACACCGGCGACGTGGTCTGCAAGGTCTGCGGCAAGGTCATCACCAAGGGCGAGGTCGTCCCCGCCACCGGCCACGATACCGAGATCGTTGGTGCCAAGGAGCCTACCTGCACCGAGGATGGCTACACCGGCGATGAGGTCTGCAAGACCTGCGGCGAGATTGTGAAGAAGGGCGAGGTCATCCCCGCTCTGGGTCACAAGATCAAGCTGGTTGGTGCTAAGGAGCCCACCTGCACCGAGGATGGCTACACCGGCGACGAAGTCTGCACCATCTGCGGCGAGATTGTGAAGAAGGGCGAGGTCATCCCCGCCACCGGCCACGATACCGAGATCGTTGGCGCCAAGGAGCCTACCTGCACCGAGGATGGCTACACCGGCGACGTGGTCTGCAAGACCAACGGCGAGACCATCAAGAAGGGCGAGGTCATCAAGGCCACCGGCCATCAGTATAAGGACGGCAAGTGCACCGTCTGCGGCGCGGCTGATCCCAACTACAAGCCCGGTGTCAAGACCGGCGACGAGAGCAACACTGCTCTGTGGGTCGTGATGATGGCTTCCGCCGCTCTGCTGGCTGCTGCCGTGGTGGTTCTGCCCCGCAGAAAGCGCACCCGCTAAGCATGAAAAACAGCCTGGGATGATCTTCCATCCCACGCGCTGAGATGCCCCATCCCCCATAGAGTCAGCCCCCGGCGGACCATCGGTCCGCCGGGGGCTGACGCGTTTATCAGGGAGAGAGAAAAGGCATATGCGGCGGAAAGGAAGATAGTAACGAAAGAAACCCATCAGGGGTGTCTTTCGTTTTCAATACAGGAAGGGGCGGACGACTTTGTCCGCCCCTTCCTGCGTCAGACATGCCGGTTTACCCGTCTGTCCGCATGTTCAGCGGGTCATCCCGCAAAACAGGCGCCATGTCCCGCTTTTGGGGCGGGATCGGCCGGGACATGCAGAAGTACCGGCTCTCGTCGGCCACATGGTCCTCCTGCCGGGTGTCCACGTCCTCTGCGTCCGTCTGGTCGAACAGCAGCTCCGGGATCGTCCGGATAAACGCCCGGCATCCGGAGAACACATACAGCATGGGATACCCCTGTTCATCGAAGCTCATGCGGTAGTGCAGCTGCATCCATCCGGGGATACGCCGGTTGTCGCCCCGGGTGAAATAGACCCGGTGGCGCAGAGCCGTCTCGTAAATGCTCTCCCCCTGGCTGGTATCCCAGATGGCCGGGTCCGCCACCCCCTGGATCTCCCGGCCCTTCAGCCAGGGATGGGTGTCCTCTATCCGGCGGATCTCCGCGAACTGCCGCTCCGGCGTCCACCGCACGCCTACATCCGCCTCCCCGGTGCAGCCGTACAGCTCCAGGATCCGATAAATGACTCCGTCGTGGTCCACCGCCCACCAGCCGCAGGAGAAGGGCTTGGCATAGCCGAAGTCATAGCTGCGGTACACCCGCCACTCCCGGGGAATGTCAAAGGGGGCGATGACGTGGGTGAACCGCCGGTCCTGATAATGGGCCGGATCGTTGGTGAACTCCTGGAATACCTGCCCCTGGAACACGTCCCACTTGCCGTCCAGCCAGGCGTCCCGCAGCCGCCGGGGCAGGGCCTGCAGCTGCCGCAGATAGTCCGGCTGGGCCCGCAGCAGAGCCCGGTTGTCCGTGACCTTGGCGGGGATGAACACATAGTCCTCCGGGTTTTCTCCGGCCTGAAAGCGCCGGTCGATGAACAGACGCTTGATGTAGCCGTGGCCCGGTCCGCCGGGGTTGCAGGTGTAATACAGCCGCTTGGGAAATCCGTTGACGCCCCGGAGACAGGCCGCGAACTGCCGCATCCACTCCTCCTTCAGCTGGGTGGCCTCGTCCAGGAAGATCACGTCGTATTCCGCGCCCTGATAGCGGTCCATGTCGCCGTCGGCGGCGCAGTAGCCAAAGTCCAGCACACTGCCGTTGGGGAAGGCGAACTGCCTTGCCGTGGCCCGGTACTCCGCCAGATTGGCCAGCTCCCGGCGAAGAAAGCGGATGTGATTGGCTTCCAGCTCCTGGTAGGTCCGGCGCACCAGCAGCAGCCGGATGCCCGGATACCGCAGGGCCAGGAGCTTGGCCTTGGTGCGGACGGCCCAGCTTTTGCCGCCGCCCCGGGCCCCGCCGAAGGCCACATATTTTTTCTCGCACGCCAGAAACTCCCGCTGCCGGGGATTGGGGCGGCCGATGGTGAGGATTTTCTCCGTCATACGCTCCAATCCTCCGTTTCCTCCTCCAGCACCACCCGGAGGGGGCTGCCTCCGGGCTGCTGCCCCTCCAGGGTCTGCTGAAGGTTCATCAGCTCCCGCAGAACGGCGGTCAGCTCCTTGATCTCCCGGGTGTCCAGCTCACCGGCCAGCCGCTGCTCTGCCTGGCGGCGAAGGCCGGCGGCCAGATTCCGCAGCCGGGCGTTGGCCCGCTGGGCATCGGTGCCGTGCCAGCACTCCTGCACCGCCCGGCGGCCGATGGCCGAGGAGGATACGCCGAATTTTTCCGCCAGCTGCCGGTAGCTCCAGCCCTGGGCGTTGAGCTTCTGCACCTCCGCCCAGGGGACATCGTCCCGCCTTACCATTCCGCCGCCTCCTCTCCGCAGGCAAAGCCCGCGAACACCGCCCGGGCATAGTCTGCCAGACAGTCCGGACACACCGTTTGACCGTTGATGCGGTAGTATCGCCGGCCCCGGTAAATTTCGCCGCCGCACAGGTCGCACTCCGCCGCCGTGCAGCAGCCGTCCTCCTCGTAGATTCGGGGAAATCGCATGGTTATCCACTCCTTTCATCTGTACCGGGACAGGGGAGTGCCGTTGCCCGGCAGGTTGTCCCGCCCCGGGCAACGGGGGAAGAAAATTTCCGGAAACCAGGCCCGGGGCGCAAATTAGACTGGTAATTCTCTGCGGAGTGTGGTATAGTACAAATGTATCCGTGCCTGCAAAATGAATACAGGCTGCAATAATTCGACAGAAATAAACAAAATGTAATCTAAATAGACAGGAGAATGTGACCTATGAACGTGTTTTCTTCCTTCCTGCTGGGCCTGGTCCAGGGCGTGGCGGAGTTTTTGCCCATTTCCAGCTCCGGACATCTGGCCATCGCGCAGAATCTGCTGCACATTGACGCGGAGGTGCCGGAATTCTTTGACGTGCTGCTGCATCTGGGCACCCTGGGGGCGGTGTTCGTGGCCTATTGGCAGGACATCAAGGACATGATCGCCGAGTTCTTCCGGGGAATCGGGGACCTGGCCCACCGGTCCACCCCCAAGCCCCTGCCCCCGGCCCGGAGACTGATTTTGCTGATCATTCTGGGCACGCTGCCGCTGTTCGCGGTGCTGCCCATCAAGGACAAGGTGCTGGGGCTGTCCAACAACATGCTGTTCATCGGCGGGGCACTGGTGGTGACGGGCTTCCTGCTATTCGCCAGCGACCGGGTGAAGAAGGGGAGAAAGAACGAGCGGACGGCGTCGCTGCTGGACGCGGTGGCCGTGGGTGTTGGCCAGGCCATCGCCACGGTGCCGGGCATCTCCCGGTCCGGCATGACCATCACCTCCGGGTGCTTCGTGGGCTTTGAGCGGAAGTTCGCGGTGCGGTTTTCCTTCCTGCTGTCCATTCCGGCGGTGCTGGGGGCCAATATCCTCAGCCTGAAGGATGCTATTTCCGCAGGCGTGGACTGGGGCCAGGTGCCGGTGTATCTGGTGGGCGTGCTGACGGCGGCGGTGTCCGGGTATCTGTGCATCGGCCTGCTGCGGCGGATCGCCAACAAGGGAAAATTCGGCGCGTTTGCGTATTACTGCTGGGCCATGGGTCTGCTGACCATCGTGCTGCAGCTGATCAAGTAAGAGAAAGGATTCGTTATGGCGTCTGGACAGAAGAAAAAAACAACTGGAAAGGCCCGGCAGGGCGGCGGTCAGAGCCGCCAGACCGGCCGCAGCCCGCAGAAAAACCCCCGCCCGCCTATCCGGCGGGAGGTGGGCGGCGGCGTGTGCCTGCTGCTGGCCCTGTGCGTGGTGGTCAGCTATTTCCAGGCGGACGCCATCGTTCTGAACCTGCTGGGGGATCTGCTGAAGGGGCTGACGGGGTATGGCTATTGGCTGGCGGCCCCGGCCCTGGCCCTGGCGGGGGTGAACCTGCTGGCCCACCGGGGACGGCCTGTGGCGCTGCGGACCGTCTGCACCCTGGTGACGCCGGTGCTGCTGGGGGCGATCCTGCATTTGTTTTTGTATCAGGGGGAGACCGTTACGGGCCTGGGCCCCATGATGAAGAGCCTGTGGGCCGATGGGCTGCTGCTGAAAAGCGGCGGAGCGGTGGCCGGAGGGCTGGCCGCAGGCATGAAGCGGCTGGTGGGTACGATGGTGTCCGTCATTGTGCTGCTGCTGCTTTTGGCGGCGGCGTTGTTGGCGGCTCTGCGGGTATCGCCCCGGGAGCTGGTGCAGCGGGCCAGGGACCGGGTCCCCTACGAGCCCCAGCCGGAGCCGGAGCGCCCGGCGCGGCCGGAGCGTCCCCGGCGGCAGCGTCCGTCGGTGGACGTGCCTCTGGATGACGCTCCTGCGCCCCGGGAAAAGACGGCGGACCGGAGGTCGGAGCCGCCGGAGGAGCCGCTGCCCCGGAAGAAGGGAAAGGGCTTCTTTGCCCGCAAGGGCGACGACGTGATGACTCCGGACCAGGTGCTGCGGCCTCAGACCCCTGCGCCGCAGACGGAACCGCCCACGGTGCAGGAGCCTGCGGCAGAGCCGGTGCAGACACCGGCCCAGGAGCCTGTGCCGGAGAAGAAGTCCCGCCGGGGGCAGGCTGCCGCCCAGGAGGTGGAGCAGCATGCCCAGGAGGTGGGACAGGCCATCGAGGAGGAGCTGGCGGAGCCGGAGGAGGCGTATCAGTATCCCCCGGTGACGCTGCTGGACCAGAATACCGACGACAATTATACCGAGGTGGGGGCGGAGCTGCGGAACAACTCCCGCCGCCTGGCCCAGACCATCACCAGCTTCGGCGTGGATGCCAAGCCCGGCGACGTGGTCCACGGACCCAGCGTCACCCGGTATGAGTTCACCCTGGACCAGGGCGTGAAGCTGTCCAAGCTGACGAACCTGGCCGATGACATCGCCCTGGCCCTGGGCAGCGGCGGCGTGCGCATTGCGCCCATCCCCAACAAAAGCTCCGTGGTGGGCATCGAGGTGCCCAACCGGGTGGTGACGGCGGTGCGCATCCGGGACGTCATCGACTCCCGGGCCTTTGCCGAGCACCGGTCCCGGGTGGCCTTTGCCGTGGGCAAGGACATCGGCGGCAACGCCATCGTGGGGGATATTGCCAAGCTGCCCCATGTGCTGATCGCCGGTACCACCGGCTCCGGTAAATCCGTGTGCACCAACTCGCTGATCGTGAGTCTGCTGTACAAGTCCACGCCGGAGGAGGTCCGGTTCATCATGGTGGACCCCAAAATGGTGGAGCTGGCCCCGTACAACGGCATCCCGCACCTGCTGATCCCGGTGGTGACGGACCCCAAGAAGGCTGCCGGGGCCCTGCAGTGGGCGGTGTATGAGATGATGAAGCGCTATAAGCTGTTTTCGGAGAACGGCGTGAAGAACCTGGCCGGGTTCAACGCCCTGGCCGGACGCAGCCAGGAGCTGAAAAAAATGCCCACCGTGGTGGTGGTCATCGACGAGCTGGCGGACCTGATGCTGGTGGCCGCCAAGGAGGTGGAGGAATCCATCTGCCGGGTGGCCCAGATGGGCCGCGCCGCAGGGATGCACCTGGTCATCGCCACCCAGCGGCCCTCCTCCGACGTGATCACCGGCCTGATGAAGGCCAATATCCCCAGCCGTATTGCCTTCGCCGTGGCCTCGTCCCTGGAGTCCCGGATCATCCTGGACACCACCGGCGCGGAGAAGCTGGTGGGCAAGGGCGACATGCTGTATGCCCCGCTGGGGGCCGGGAAGCCCACCCGGGTCCAGGGCTGCTTCATCACCCCGGAGGAGATCGAGCGGGTGGTGGACTATGTGAAGCAGAGCGGCGAGGCGGAGTATTCCCAGGACGTGATGGACAAGATCGAGCAGGCGGTGAAGGAGAAGGAAAAGGGCGGCGGCAAGTCCGCCGGCGCACCGGAGCCTGCCGGGGAGAGCCCCGACGACGAGCTGCTCAGCGCCGCCGTGGACGTGGTGCTGGAGACGGGGCAGGCCTCCGTGTCCATGCTGCAGCGGCGGCTGAAGCTGGGCTATGCCCGGGCGGCCCGCCTGGTGGATCAGATGGAGGAGCGGGGCTATGTGGGTCCCTTCGAGGGGTCCAAGCCCCGGCAGCTGCTGATCGACAAGGCCAAGTGGCAGGAGCTAAAGATGGCCAAGGCCCCGGCTCCGGAGCCGGAGATCGACCGGAACGGCTCTGTCCGCGACGTGTTTGAAAGCCGCGACGCGCTGGATTAACAGAAAACAACAGGGCACCCCGGATGGAAGGATGTCCCGGCGCATTTCGATGCGTAGCAATACGGAGCTCTCCTGGCGGAGAGCTCCGTATTGCTTGAGACTGTCAAAAAAGCGGGATCATCTCCGCCTTCGGAAAGGAAGATAGTTACGAAAGAAACCCATCAGGGGTGTCTTTCGTTTTCAATCACCGCATTTTCAGAACTTTTATGAAAGTTTTGAAAATGCTTGCTCAGCTTGTCAAAAAGGAATTTTGACAAGCTGAGCAATACGGAGCTCTCCTGGCGGAGAGCTCCGTATTGCTTATGATGGCTCACTTCCACAGCGAGCAGATCAGATCCGTGTACGCGGACGGGTTTTCAATGGGCAGACCCGCGATCAGGCAGGCCTGGTTGTAGAGGATCTGGGCGTATTTTTTCGCCTTGTCCGGGTCGGTGATCCGGGCAGTCTCGAAGGCGGCAAAGGCGGGATGATCCACGTTGATCTCCAGAATGCGCTTGGCCTTCATGCCCAGCTCCGGCTGCACGGCGGTGAAATACTTCTCCATCTCGAAGGTGATGCCCTGGCCGCTGGACAGGCACACCGGGTGGGTCTTGAGTCTGGTGGATGCCTTCACCTGGTCCACCTTATCCCCCAGTGCTTCCTTCAGGAAGGCAAAGCTCTCCTGATGGCTGTCGGTCTCGTCGGGCTTCTGCTCATCGCCCAGCTCCAGATCCCCGTCGATGGCGGAGCGGAAGGGCTTATCCTGGTACTTTTGCAGCATGTCCGGCAGAAACTCGTCGGCCTTGTCGGTGAAGTACAGGATCTCCATATTGTGATCCTTCAGCAGCTCCGTCTGGGGCATGTGGTCGATGGCGTCCACGGTGTCGCCGGAGGCGAAATAGATGAACTTCTGCTCCGGCTGCATCCGGGAGACGTACTCCGCCAGGGTCACGGGCTTCTTCTCCGTGGAGGAGTAGAACAGCAGCAGGTCCTGGAGCTGCTCCTTCCTGGCCCCGTAGTCGTCCAGGGCGCACAGCTTCAGCTGGCGGCCAAAGCTGCGGTAGAAGGTCTCGTATTTCTCCCGATCGTCCCGGAGCATCCGCTCCAGCTCGGCCTTGATCTTCTTTTCCAGATTGGCGGAGATGATCTTCAGCTGCCGGTCATGCTGCAGCAGCTCCCGGGAGATGTTCAGGCTCAGGTCCGGAGACTCCACCACACCCCGGACAAAGTTGAAATAGTCCGGCAGCAGGTCGGCGCAGCTGTCCATGATCATCACGCCGGAGGCGTACAGCTGGAGACCGGGCTTATAGTCCTCGGTGTAGTACTGGCTGGGGGCCTGGGAGGGGATATACAGCAGCGCCTTATAGGTGACGGCGCCCTCGGCGGACACGGTGATAACGCTCAGGGGCGCGGCGGGATCGCCGAACCGCTCCTGATAGAACTTGTCATATTCCTCCCGGGTGACATCGGCCTTCTTCCGCTGCCACAGGGGTACCATGCTGTTGAGGGTCTCCCACGCAAGGACTTCCTCGTATTCGGGCTTGTCCTGGGGGCTGCCCTCCTTGACCTGGGAGTGGGGCATCATCATCTTAATGGGGAAGCGGATGTAGTCGGAATATTTCTTCACCAGCCGGCGCAGGGCGTATTCCTGGAGATACTGACCGTATTCGTTAGGCTCCTCGTCGCCGTCGGGCTTGATGTGCATGATGATGTCGGTGCCCACGGCGTCCCGGGTGCAGGGCTCGATGGTGTAGCCCTCCAGGCCGTCGGACTCCCAGCGGTACGCCTGCTCCTGGCCGTATTTCCGGGAGATAACGGTGATGTGGTCCGCCACCATAAAGGCGGAGTAGAAGCCCACGCCGAACTGGCCGATGACGTCGGCCTCGGCCTCCTTGTCCAGCCCCTGGCGGAATTGGTAGGTGCCGCTGGAGGCGATAACGCCCAGGTTGTTCTCCAGCTCGTCTGCGTCCATACCGATGCCGTTGTCGCTGACGGTGAGGGTGCGGTTTTCCTTGTCAACGGACAGGGTGATGGCGAAATCCTCCCGCTTGAGCCCCACGTTCTCGTCTGTCAGGGACAGATAACACAGCTTGTCGATGGCGTCGGAGGCGTTGGAGATGATTTCCCGCAGGAAGATCTCCTTATGGGTGTAGATGGAGTGGATCATCAGGTCCAGCAGCCGCTGCGACTCCGCCTTGAATGCCTTTTTTTCCATAAATTGACTCCTCTTTTCTGTCAGCAGCGGGGAGACGCACTGCGTCCCCCCGCTTTGTTATAAAATACGATAGGAAATTTACTTTTTCCGGCGCACCAGCCACAGGACCACAGAGCCCACGGCCAGAACGCCGGTGGCAGCAGCGGCGATGATCATCAGCATCCGGCGGTGCTCCCGGGACATGGTGCGGACCTTATCGCACACAAACTCCCAGGTGGTATTGGCCAGACGGGTGAACAGCTGCACCACGCTGCAGCCCAGCTCCACGGCGCTGTTCAGGGCGGCCTTGCCGCCGGTCAGCAGGACGTTTTTTACTTTTTCCATAAGCTCGCTCCTTACTTCACAGAATTGTACCAGTCGATGACCGGCCGGAGATTTTCGGGACACACGGCGCCCTTGGTGACCATGTCATACGTCAGCTGCTGGGCGGGATTCAGGGGAGCCTTCTCCTCCGGCTGCTTTTTGATCTGGCGGCACTTCGCCTGCATCACCAGGCGACAGGGGCCCCGCCGATCCTCTATCCTATACTAAATTATAGACACGATGTTGAAAAATGTCAATTGCTTTGGGAAAATGTTCACAAATTTTACCGCATAAACCGGTCAATGGCCTGGTTCAGGGACTCCACGGCCTCGTTGTCGCCGGACTCCACAGCGTCCACAATGCAGTGGGCAATGTGATCCTTGAGGATCACCCGGCCGGTGCTGTTCAGGGCGGAGATCACCGCCGCCAACTGCACCAGCACCTCGGCGCAGTCCTCGCCCCGCTCCACCATTTTGCGCACAGACTCCAGGTGCCCCTGGGCCCGGGACAGACGGTTCAGAACGGCCTTGGTCTGGGTATGGCTGTGGGTATGCGGATGGGGGTGGTCGTGGTCATGCGGGTGGGAATGGGTATGCTGGTCCATATTCCGTGTGTCATCTCCTTCTGGCGGGCATGCCCGGAGCGCCCATGAGCCGGGGGTCCGCTTTCGGGTCGATGACCTTCCGCTTCGGCACCCGGTCAATGGCCTGCTTCAGCCTCGCGTTCCTGGCGCAGCCGCCGTGGCAGTTCATAGTCAAGTACTCCTTTTGCAGCGATTTCCTACTGAATTATACAGAAATGCAAAATATTTGTCAATCAATTCGCTGATTTTATTCACTTGCCCAACATGTATTGCAGTTCTGCACTTTGAGCGTGCGGATCGACTACAAAACCATTGAAATTTCCAAAACACTCTGCTATAATATCTGCGCATGTCAGGCCGCATATCTTGGGAAGGGTGGGCTGTACCACCCGGCCATGAAGCCGTCCGGGCCATTGCAGCCGAGACTCCGGACAGCGAGCTCATCCGCTGGGTGGACGAGGCCCTGCGGGAAAAGTCCGGCTACACCCTGCCCCCCCAAAATCCACATCGCCCAGCAGGACGGCGACTATTACAATGTCATGCCCTGCATTTATGAGCGGGGCAACATCGCCATGGTGAAGATGATCGGCCGCCACAGCATCAAGCGGGGCGAGGACCGCTCCAGCATGATGGGCGATATCCTGCTCTATGAGTCCGACACCGGCATCCTCCGGGCCCTGATGGACGGCGAGTATATCACCACCCTCCGCACCGGCATCTCCGCTGCCCACTCCGCCCGCCTGTTCACCCGGCCGGACTTTGAAACGGTGGGCCTCATCGGCCTGGGGAACATCATGACCGTCTGCATCCGGGCGTTTATCGCCTCTCTGCGGGCGGAGGGGGACCGCCGGGACGTGACGCTGAAGCTCATCCGCTACCACGGCCACCAGCAGCGCATCATGGACCTGTTCCGGGAGGACCCCAACGTGCATTTTGTTCTGTGCGACACCTATGAGGAGGTCATCGGCGGCTCTGACCTGGTCTTTGCCGCCAACATCTATGGCCGGGCCGCCGTTCCCAACACGCCGTACCGCTACTCCCGGGAAAAATACTTCATCTGACGCTGTTCTTGCGCCATGCGCTCCGGCGTGGTATACTGAAAACAGTTCTGCTTTTGGCAGACATCAGGAAAATGCATTGGATTTTCGCCGCCTGCGTGATATGATAGTGCAAAACGAGAAATGGGAGGTTTTTACCATGGCAATGATCGGATATGTGGCCCGGGTGCTCACCGGCGTCCGCTTCAAGAAAATGAACCACATGATCGACGTGGTGCACCAGAAGTGCGGACAGAACAACGTGCGCACCTTCTTTGATATGCTGTGGTGCGCCGTGCGGTACGGCGCAGGGTATTATGACTACACCATGTTCGGCTTTTACAACATGACCGGCGCCCAGCGGGACACCTACCTCACCCGGGTGCGCAACAAGAAGGTCAGCAATCTCATGAATGATATGGCCCACGACGACGATTTTGACGACAAGCTGCTCTTTAACGTCCGCTTCGCCAAGTATCTCCGCCGGCCCACCCTCAACGGTGAGACCGCTACGGTGGAGCAGATGGCTGGGTTCCTGGAGGGCCAGGAGGCCATTTTTGCCAAGATCAACCACGGCTCCTGCGGCAATGGCGTGGAAAAGCTGTATGTGAAGGATTTTGAATCCCCGGCGGCCATGCTGGACTATATCCGGGAGAAGAAGCTGGTGGTGCTGGAGCATGTCCAGGCCCAGCATCCCGATATGGCGCGGCTGCATCCCCAGTCCGTGAACACCATGCGCATCTGCACCGACCTGGTGGACGGCCAGGTGCACATCGCCTATATCACCCTGAAAATGGGACGGGGCGGCGGCGTGTGCGACAACTCCGGCCAGGGCGGCATCCTCTGCCGGGTGGATATCGACACCGGTAAGATCTGCTCCCCCGCCACCGACGACTATTTCAACGTCTATGACCGGCACCCCGACACCGGCATCCCCCTGGTGGGCTATCAGCTGCCCATGATCGAGGAGGCCAAGGCCATGGCCTGTGAGGCCGCCCGGGAGATCCCGGAGGTGGGCCATGTGGGTTGGGATATGGCCATCGGCCCCGACGGCCCGGCCATCATCGAGGGCAATGACTTCCCCGGCACGGACCTGTGCCAGCTGGCCCCCTTCTGCCCGGAGAAAACCGGCCTGTGGCCCTATTACAAGGAGCTGCTTCACCTGTAAAATGAATAGCAACAGCCCCGCCGGGTGACCGGCGGGGCTGCTGTTATCCAATGATCTTTTCCGGATTCTTCAGATCCCGGTCGAGCTGCTTGCGGTAGCGGTCCTCCTCGCTGAACACGCACCCGCAGTATTTCTGCATGTAAAAGCCACGCTCCCGGGCCTCCTGCTGGCCTGCCCGGAATCCGGGACGGAAATCCCGGTACAGGAACTCTACCCCGTATGCCTCTGCCGCCGCCTGAGCCGTCTGCCGCAGCAGCTCGTGGTTCTGATAGGGGCTGACGAACAGGGTGCTGGTGAAGCTGGCATAGCCGTGCTCCGCCGCATACCGTGCCGTTTCCCACAGGCGGATATGGTAGCAGTGGCCGCACCGGTGGTCGATGTCGCCGCACACGGCCCGGCAGAAATCCCGCAGGCCGTAATCCTCCCGGACGATGAGCTTCATGCCGATGGCCGGGGCATAGGCCATCAACGTGTCCCGCCGGGCCTTGTACTCCTGATAGGGGTGGATATTGGGATTATACCAGAAGCTGACAGGCTCGATGCCCTCGCCCCGCAGCTGGTGGATGCAGGACACGGAGCACGGCGCGCAGCAGGTGTGCATCAGTGTTTCCATAAAATCACTTCTCCTTGGGATGCTTCAGCAGCTGACGCAGCCGCTCCAGGGGCTGGGGCAGGGGAGAGGCGGACAGAAACCGGTTGCGCACCTGCTGGAAGGGCTGCTGACAGAAGGCCGCAAAAAAGTCCTCCCGGCTGCCGGAGGCTTCCTGGGGAGCCGACAGAGCCCCGGCGCAGGCTACCGCCTGGTCCAGGGTCAGCTTTTCCCGCTTCAGGGGCAGTGTGTCGAAATAGTGGGCGCCCTTGGCGCTGTTCACCAGCAGCAGGGAAATGCTGTACCGGGGTACCTCCGGGTGGAAGTCCTTGGGCGGGTCCCGGTATATGCCCAGGGTCAGGTCCGCCGGGCGGTCGGTGCTGGTATAGGGACACCGGTGGCATGCCGGGCGCAGAAACAGCCGCTGCCGCAGACCCCGGCCGAAATCGGACTTGCCGAAGGGGGCGTCATACTGGGCGCCTCCGGCGAAGCGGACACAGAATCGCCGGTCCTTTTCCCCGGGCAGCTTGCCGCAGAAGCACACGTCCACCGGCGGCTGCCGCTTGATATACGCCATAGACCGCACCAGCTGGCCCCACACCCCCGGGGAGGACACGCCGCTGCACACCACGTCGCAGGTCAGCAGCCGCTCCGGATGCTCGCCTAAGAAGTGATACAGGCCGTCCACCTGACAGGGGGTGCCGGAAAACAGCACCCGCCGCCCCTGGTCCAGATAGTGGCGCACCCGGCGGAAGCTGTCGCCCAGGTCGCTTTGCACGGGCTTGGCCCCCTGGAGCCGGGGCAGCTCCGCCTTGTCCTTTACGGCGATGTGCCGCACCCGCAGCTCCTGGTCCAGGGCTGCGCCGAACACCACGCCGCCCTCGTCCAGGATATACTCCGCCAACAGGGGAAATACGCCGCCTGCGGTGGAGGTCTGGCGCACGGCGGGATTCGGGTTCCAGGCGGCAAACACCGCCGGCTCCGGCCGGGGCTCCCGCTGCTTCAGAACGGGGCAGATATGGGCACAGTGGCCGCATTGGATGCAGGCATCGGTGACGGTGGGGTACAGGAACCCCTCCCGGTCCGGCAGCATATGGATGGCCCCCTTGGGGCAGCCGCTGGCGCAGGCGCCGCAGCCGGTGCATCTGCCGCGGTCCGGCAGCAGGGAAGTGGGATAGTCCGTCACGCACTCAGCTCCTTTTCGATGTTTTTGCCATTTTACCACATAGGGCAGGAAAAGACAAGAGGCGGCGGTTATGGGAGGAAATAGGCACTGATGCGCGGGGAAAACGGATCGCCGCACCAGCCTGCGGCTGACTCGAAATGACATATCAAGAAGATTTCCGGTAAATGGCGGCCGCGAAGGAGGATAAATATTCAATCGAAAATATTTTTTTTCGTTGACAATTGCGCATAAATATAGTAACATAATTGTACAGAGAACCACAGCTGCAACAGACGGAAATTCGCTGGAAAGGTGAGGAAATCCATCATGAAAAGCATCATCTGGAAAATCGAACTGGCCGCCGCGGTGCTCCTGGCGATCTCGGCCCTGGTGTGGGGCCTGCGCCCCGGCGTGTGGAACTACGGCGGCTTTTACCGCATGACCGCCGGGGAACAGGGCAGGACCTATACCCGCCCGGGCTGCTCCACGGTGGAGGTGACGGAGGACAACCGCCTGCGCATTCAGTCCCCCACGGGGCAGACGGCGGAGTTTACCCTGTCCCTGGCGGAAAACGGCTCCTATCGGGCGGCGGAAATGGCCATGGACGGTGTGGTCCGCAACGTCACCTACAACACCGCCACCGGAACGTTCATGACAGCGGGCGACAGCTGGTCCATCAGCACCCTGGTGCAGGAGAAGGCCGGGTTCAGCCCGGGCCTGACCGACAACGCGCTGTACAGCATGGCCCTGGGCAATCACCAGACCCGCATCGCCGGGCGGCCCGGGGAATTTCTCACGGCGGGGCTGTTCCTGCTGTTGGGCCTGGTGCTCCCTCTGCTGCTGAAGCCTGCCATCGCCCTGGACAAATTCCTGCTGGGCTTTTTCTATGACAACTCGGAAAAGCTCCAGGCCACGGACCTGGCCCGGGGCATCATGCTCCTGCTGGGGCTGGTGGTATCTGTCATCGGCGCCATCTGGTGGTGCATCCTTTTGTTCGGATAAAGATCGGGGCGGGCGCCGGCGTCCGCCCTTTTCTGCGCCTGCCAAAATCTCCGTCTTGCCCCGGGGGGCGGGGTGTGATACAATGGCCTTACTTTATAATGAAGGAGCGTGCCGGTATGATGCACCTGGAAGCGGACGTATTTACCAAATTCGACAAGCAGTGGGCCCTGGTCACGGCGGGGACCCCGGAGCATTACAACACCATGACCATCAGCTGGGGCGGCCTGGGCACCCTGTGGGAACGCCCGGTGGCCACAGTGTATGTGAAAAAGAACCGCTATACCTTTGCATTTATGGAGGAGAGCGACTACTTCACCGTCAGCTTTTACCCGGAGGAGCAGCGCAGGGCCCTGTCTCTGCTGGGCAGCACCTCCGGCCGGGACGGCGACAAGGTGGCGGCGGCGGGTCTGACCCCGGAGCTCCTGCCCCAGGGCATCACCTTCCGTCAGGCGGAGACTACCCTGGTCTGCCGCAAGATCTATTGCCAGGACCTGGACCTGGAGCAGATCCCCCAGGAGGTCCGGGACGCCTTTTATAAGGACGAGCCCGTCCATCGTATGTATATCGGCGAAGTGGTGGAGATCATCAAGGGGTAAGGGGGGTACGCGTGCAGGCGCTGCCCGGAAAAAAAGGCTTTTCATTCTGCGCCGTCTGCGGTATAATAGGTGCCAGTTTCTGAGCAAGGAGTGACACTATGAAGATCATGACCGACAGCCCCATCCGCTTTCCGGGGCTTTTTGGCGACTGGACCATTACCCTCAGCTCCAAGGCCATCAACATCGGCAACGGCATCTACTGGTACGGCATCCTCATCGCCCTGGGCATGCTGGTGGCCCTGTGGTGGTGCATGCGCCAGCGCACGAAATACGGCATCCGCGAGGATGACCTGATCGACGGGCTGCTGTGGGGCATTCCCTGCGGCATCATCGGCGCGCGGATCTATTACGTCCTGTTCTATCTCAGCCAGTTCAAGGACCACGAGGGCCGGTTCAGCTGGTCCAAGGCCATCGCCATCTGGGACGGCGGCCTGGCCATCTACGGCGGCGTCATCGCTGTGGTCATCGTGGCCATTATCCTGTGCCGCAGCCGCCATATCAAGCTGGGGGCCATGATGGACCTGGTGGTCATGGGGCTGCTCATCGGCCAGGCTATCGGCCGCTGGGGCAATTTCCTGAACCGCGAGGCCTTTGGTGCGGAAACCACCATGCCCTGGCGCATGCAGCTGACCACCACTGCCGGGGAGCTGGTGGAGGTACATCCCACCTTCCTGTACGAGAGCCTGTGGAACCTCATCGGCCTGCTGCTGATCGTTTTTGTGATATCCAAGGCCAGGCGGTTCGACGGTGAGAACACCTGCTTCTACTTCCTGTGGTACGGCGTGGGCCGCTTCTGGATCGAGGGTCTGCGCACCGACAGCCTGTATCTGTTCAACTGGACCATCGCCGGCCAGCCCATCCGGGTGTCCCAGGTGCTGAGCCTGGTGCTGATGATCGCCGCTCTGGCGGTGCTGTTTTACAACATCAAGCTCCACCCCCACCGGCCTGAGGACCTGTATGTGAACCAGGTGGCTGCCCGGGAGGCTGCTGCCGCTGCGGCGGCTGAGGCCCCGGCAGAAACCGAAGCGGCGGGATCCCGGGACGACGCCCCGGAGTCCGCACAGGCGGAGCCCCTGGACGATGAGCCTGCCGCCCCCAAAGACGAAAGCAGCGGGGAGTAAGCCGCGCCGGCCAAGAAAATGACCGGAAAACCTGTAATCGTTTATACCTATGTGCGCTGAAAGGCGGACGACCGCAAGGCCGTCCGCCTTTCAGCGCTGTTTTTGACGATTCCTCTTGTTACATAGGACCATCCCCTCCGGGCATAGGATTGCCGTGAAGGAGGGATGACCTATGTTATCGGCGGCATTGCTGCTGCTGTCCAACAGCCTGTTTTTGACCCTGCATTTGTCCGGTAATCCCGGCTCCTTTCCCCGTCCCCTGTCCCGGCAGGAGGAGCGGGAGTGCTTGGAGCAGTGGGCCCAGGGCGATCTGTCCGCCCGCAACCGCTTGGTGGAGCACAATCTCCGCCTAGTGGCGCACATCATCAAAAAGTATTATACCCAGGCCAGCAATCAGGAGGACCTGATCTCCATCGGCACCATCGGCCTGATCAAGGCGGTGAACACCTTTCGGCCCGATAAAAAGATCCGCCTGGCAACTTATGCGTCAAGATGTATTGAAAATGCTATACTATCACAACGGAACAATCGGCGGTTGAGGTGGAAAACCATGAACCTTTTGGGGCAAAATGGTC
>ERZ1106951.1282-NODE-1282-length-22587-cov-6.113394_pt1 | contig 22587 bp, 20 predicted proteins | sample MGYA00403676_ERZ1106951 | MGnify/ENA primary metagenome ERZ1106951 (study PRJEB35170, sample SAMEA104062398) | human gut metagenome | biome: human gut; feature: human-associated habitat; material: faeces | place: Denmark | collected 2012-04-23 ...
CCACATTGGGACACCGGTGTCAGACCCCTGTCCCAGCGTTGGAGGATAAAAACTTCATATAGATAAGTCCGGTCACATCCGCCAGAAACCAGCCGATAGGGATTGCCGCCCATATTCCGGTCACGCCGATGCTGCTTATGTAGGACAGTGCGTAAGCTAGCAAGACACGCACACCGAGGGATATGACAGTGAGGACGACGGACATTCCGGCTCTTTTGATGGCACGGAAATAGCCATACAATAGGAAGAGAAAGCCTATTCCGATGTAGAAGGCACCCTCTATTCTGAGGTAGTGGACACCGGCGGCGATTACCTGCGTCTCCGAGGCATCTATGAAGATACGCATGAGAGGTGCGGCGAATATGAATACTGCGGCGGATATTATGAGGCTGAAAATGCCGCTCATAACGAAAGCGGTTTTGGTGCCGCGGCGTATTCTCTCCTGCTCACCTGCACCGAAGTTCTGCGCGACGAAGGTTGAGTAGGCGTTTCCGAAATCCTGCACAGGAAGGTAGGCGAAGGTGTCGATTTTTACCGCGGCGGCGAAGGCAGCCATGACAACGGTTCCAAAGCTGTTCACAAGCCCCTGGACCATGAGGATACCGAAGTTCATCACTGACTGCTGCAGGCAGGTTAGCGAGGAAAGATTGAGTATTTCCTTAAGTATCGCCGCCGAAAAATGCCGGTCGGATTTTCGCGGAAGGAAGGAGCGGCATTTTATCAGCACATACACAGCTATGCCTATCCCCGACACATACTGCGCGATGACCGTTGCGAGAGCGGCTCCGCCAATTCCAAACGGGAGCACGGCGACAAATAGTATGTCGAGCACGACGTTTAAGACGGCGCTGACCGCGAGAAAAATAAGTGGCGCCGACGAGTTGCCGAGCGCGCGCAGCATGCATGAGAAAAAGTTGTAAAGTGATGTAGCCGGTATTCCGGCAAAAACAATCAGAAGATATAGCCTCATTCCGGCGTAGACCTCGTCCGGTACGCGAAGGAATAGCATTATCGGTCTGATAAATGCATATACGGCGATATTTATGACGACGGTTACAGACATTATAAGGCAGAAGGCGTGAAAAATACTGCTTTTCAGTGAAGCAGTGTCGCCGCGCCCCTGATATATTGAAAACAGTGCTCCTGAACCCATGCACAGTCCAAGAAATATCGAGGTCAGAAAGGTCATAAGCGTATAGGCCGAGCCGACGGCAGCGAGAGCGTCGCGCCCTAACACCTGCCCGACGATGAGCGTGTCGGCTATATTGTAAAACTGCTGCAGGAGATTGCCTGCAATCATCGGAAGGGCAAAAAGAATAAGGGTGCTTCCTATGCGCCCTTTGGTCAAATCACGGTACATGTCAATCCTCTTTTCTGTGCTTCAGTTGCCTGCATACTTAAATATGTTAAGCTGCGGCAAGAATATATTATCAAGCTGTGGATATATCGTCAAGGCAGAGTTGCGTAATGCGTTTTTATACGCCAATGCAGGAAGCATTCTGTAAACAAAAGAGAATAAGCTTCCGATATAAGCATATATGGATACGTAAATGAAGTATTTGTGAACGGACTCACATATTATGGGTGCATCGGACAGCAGCTGCACAGAAAAGGTGGGAAACATGGATGTTAATAATTTACAGACAGGTATGTCGGGACTTGCGGCTTCGGGGATGAATGTCACATGTACGCGAAGCTCATTGTATTCCAAATCTAAAAACGGAAAGAAAGCATTGTCATACAATCCAAAAGAGATTTCATCGCAGATTCTGCGCGCGAAAAAGACTGTGGGGGCAGCACGGGTGCTTAGCCGTGCAAGGGCAAAGCTGGCAATGTTAAAGAAAGCGCAGGCTACAGGAGAGTATGACAGCGCGGAGCTTGAAAATGCAATTGCACATGCGAAGAGAATGGTTGAATGTGCAGATATGAAGGTGAATAATCTGCGTGAGGAGGACAGGCTTAGGAAGAGGGCGGAGGACAAGGAAGAACTGAAGGTTGAGAAGCTAAGAAATGCCGGGAGACTTGAAAATCTCAAGAAACGGACACACAGGCAGGATGAAAATAAAGCATTGTTCGATGCGGATACGAAGTATTACCAACGGGAGGGGAACGGTATTGTGGGAGCAGCAGCTTCTGCGATTTCGTCAGCTGCAGCATCACTTGAACTGAGTTCTGTGTCAGGACAGATGAGAAATTTAGAGATTACACAGGCTGCGATAGCTCAGAGCAGTGTGCAGGGACAGAGTATGGATGTAATTGTATGATGTTGATAAAAATAGATGTATTTATTGCTTGATTTTTATATGGCTAAATAGCTTAAAATGCTTGAATTTAGCGTGTTTATATGATGTACTTTATAAGCTTTTGCTATAAAAGTATGGAGGGAAAACTTTAATGGAAAAATTGCATAGACAGAATTTAATTATAATTCTTGCAGGAATAGTTATGTTATTTCTTTTGACGGTGGTTGCTTTTGGTCTGAGTCTGCTTGCGATTAAAAACGCGGTGGTACTTTTGACAGCGGGAACAGCAGTCATATTGTGCTGGAGATTTGTGAAAAATGACCTTGCAAAGGCACTGTGCATAACGCTTATGAGCTTTCCGGTGAGCTTGTGATGACGGATGCGGTCGAGATAGCCAAGGTAAAGAATGCTTCATCTGCGGAAAAGAAGAAGGAGACATTAACTGTCATAGAGGGAAAGCTGCTATGCAACCTGATAGACGTCAATTACGAGATAACACAGCTTGTTCCGGGGACGGCACCTATGCTGCTCAGGTTCGCTGTCCTCCAACGAACGTATTAAGGAGCTTGCAGCACTGAAGGTCATGGGCCTGCAGTCGACACAGATAAGACATCTTCTGACTGTCCAGAATATCTGGTTGTCAGTCATCGGAATAATCATCGGAACACCTCTTGGCAACATATCGCTCAATGCGATGATGAACAGCAACGGCGAGAACTTTGACATGGGTGACCTGACTTTCGAGGAGTTTGTTGAAAAGTACAATGAATTGACCGCGGAGCAGCTAGAGGTGTGGAGTGATATCTGGGGTGTGGAATATTAATCAGAAGGATTTATAAAAAAGTTAAAATCCCCACTTGACATTGGAATATATGAGTGTTATATTCTTTATAAATTTAACAGACTAAACCGTTGAAGCGAAGGTAAAGGTAATTATGCTCCTACAGAGAGCCCGCGTTGCTGAGAGTGGGTAGAACACAGGTTATCAAGTGGATCGCAGAGGGCACGGAACAAAGGCTTATATCGTGTGCAGCATAACAGAATGTACATATTGCCGAGTATTTCGTGACGTGCAGGCATACGTGAGTTGCCGGGGATATGACTGTATCCTGATAAGTGCACAGCGTGGCTGTGAAGCAAGGTGGTACCGCGGATTTGTAGATTCGTCCTTGGCAGAGAAGAGATTCTCTGCCAAGGACTTTTTTGTTATAGACGAAGGGAGAACACAATGAAAATTAACATTTCTTTGGATGAAGTTAAGAGAATAGCCGCAGAAGGTGATTATGACATCGTACCTATATGTTCGGAACTGCTGTCGGATATCAAGACACCTGTTCAGGTTCTGCGAAGCCTTATGAATGTCTCAGAGCATTGTTATATGCTTGAGAGTGTTGAGGACAATGAACGATGGGGACGCTATTCATTCCTTGGGTTTGAACCTAAGTTTATCATAACCTGCAGTAACGGAAGGATGAGAGTCGGGGACGAAGAATTTCAGACATATGACCCGGCTAGTCATATAAGAGAGGTGCTGTCAAGGTATAGGAGCCCGGTGATACAGGGGATGCCGACCTTCACAGGCGGGCTGGTCGGATATTTTTCCTACGATTATTTAAAATATTCAGAACCGACGTTAAGACTGGACGCGAAGGACACTGAGGGCTTCAAGGACGTTGACCTGATGCTGTTTGATAAGGTCATTGCCTTTGACAATTTAAAAAGCAGGATAATACTGATTGCAAATGTTCCGACCGCGGACATTGAGAACGGATATGTGCAGGCTGTGGCAGAGTTAGAGAGGATGGAGGAGCTTATAAGACATGGTGAGCCGGTAAAGGATACAGGAGGACACATGACAAGTGAGATTAAGCCCTTGTTTTCCAAGGAAGAGTATTGCAGCATGGTGGAAAAGGCTAAGCACCGTATATTCGAGGGTGATATTTTCCAGATAGTCCTGTCAAACCGTCTTGAGGCGGAGTATGAAGGAAGCCTCCTTAACACCTACAGAGTACTGAGGACACTTAACCCTTCGCCGTACATGTTCTATTTTTCGGGAACGGATGTGGAGGTCGCGGGAGCTTCGCCGGAGACACTTGTCAAGCTTGAAAACGGAGTGCTCCACACATTTCCGCTTGCCGGGACAAGACCGAGAGGTAAGACGGCGGAGGAGGATGACAGACTTGAAAAAGAGCTTCTAGCCGACCCGAAGGAGCTTGCGGAGCACAATATGTTAGTCGACCTTGGAAGAAATGACCTTGGAAAGATAAGCAGGTTCGGGACGGTTGAGGTTGAGAAGTATCACTGCATAGAGAAGTATTCGCATGTAATGCATATCGGTTCGACGGTGAGAGGACAGATAAGGGAGGACAGGGATGCACTTGACGCGGTCGACGCGGTATTGCCTGCCGGAACCCTGTCAGGTGCGCCGAAGCTTCGTGCCTGCCAGATAATCAATGACCTTGAAAACAACAAGAGGGGCATATATGGCGGTGCGATAGGCTACATAGATTTCACCGGAAACCTTGACACCTGCATAGCGATACGAATTGCCTACAAGAAAAACGGAAAGGTCTTTGTAAGAAGCGGCGCGGGAATCGTTGCGGATTCGGTTCCTGAGAAGGAGTATCAGGAATGTATCAACAAGGCGGCTGCGGTTGTGAAGGCACTTGAGGCGGCGCAGAGTATAGATGAATGATGGTGTGAAATCAGATACAATTACCTTTGCTTAGAACAATGACAGATAAGGTTTATATCTGATAAAAAATAGTACTGAATATTAAAAATATGCAGTTTAAAATACAAACAGAGTTCTAAAAAGGAGGTCAGAAATGATTTTACTGATAGATAATTATGACAGCTTTTCATATAATCTGTATCAGCTTGTCGGGAGCATTGAGCCTGATATCAAGGTTATAAGAAATGACGCGATGACAGTCGGTGACATTGAGAAAATGAACCCGGATGGAATTATCATTTCACCGGGACCGGGAAGACCTGAGGATTCAGGAATCTGCCCGGAGGTGATAAGAAAGCTTGGAAGCAGATTTCCGATACTTGGTGTGTGCCTTGGACATCAGGCAATATGCATGACCTACGGGGCAACGGTGTCATACGCTAAGGAGCTTATGCATGGCAAGCAGTCGGACACGACGATTGATACGGACTGTGAGCTTTTTAACGGCTGTTCAAGGATTACGCCGGTGGCGCGTTATCATTCGCTTGCTGCGGTTGAGGAGACTATGCCGGAATGCCTGTCGGTTACGGCGCGCACAGCGGACGGTGAAATTATGGCGGTGAAGCACATGGAATATCCGGTCTACGGAGTACAGTTTCACCCGGAGTCGATTATGACGCCGGAGGGGAAGCAGATGTTGAGGAATTTCATTGAGCTGGCGGGAAGGAAGCAGGCAGAAGCCTAAATATAAGAGGTGTAAGAAGGGGAAGAACAGGCAGGAGTTTAAAATATAACAAAGGCAGTTAGGGAAAAATAAGTTTTAACTTTGGAAGGTTTCAGATATTAAAAACTGCCTTGTAAAATCAGATATGAATTGATTGAAATAAGATTACAACAATAAAAACCTAAGATAAGATGAAAATTTTTTATAAAAGATATTAAATGAGAAAGCGGGGATTCAGGCATGATTAAGGAAGCTATTGTAAAGATTGTAGAAAAAGGTGATTTGACCTACGATGAGGCATATCAGGTGATGAATGAGATTATGAACGGTGAGACAACACAGACACAGAATGCGGCATTTCTTGCAGCACTGTCCACAAAGAGCACCAAGGCTGAGACGATAGATGAGATTTCGGGCTGTGCGGCAGCTATGAGAGAGCATGTCATCAAGGTTGAACATGAGGGTGATGTGCTTGAGATTGTCGGAACGGGCGGCGATGGCGCACACAGCTTCAACATTTCCACAACGGCAGCCATGGTGATTGCCGCAGCAGGGGTGAAGGTGGCAAAGCACGGCAACCGCGCGGCTTCATCTAAGAGCGGGACGGCGGATTGTCTTGAAGCGCTTGGCGTCAACATAAATCTTGAGCCGGAGCAGTGCAGGAAGCTCCTTGACACTGTAGGAATCTGCTTCCTTTTTGCACAGAAATACCACACCTCGATGAAGTATGTCGGCGCTGTCAGAAAGGAGCTTGGAATAAGGACTGTATTTAATATACTTGGACCTCTCACCAACCCGGCACACCCTACATTCCAGGTGCTTGGAGTGTATGACGAGTCGCTTGTAGAGCCGCTTGCACAGGTGCTTATGGAGCTTGGCGTGAAGAAGGGTGTTGTCGTATACGGCATGGATAAGCTTGATGAGATTTCAATAAGTGCACCGACCAAGGTATGTGATTTCGAGAACGGAAGATATAGAACCTACATGATAAAGCCGGAGGATTTCGGATTTAAGACAGTCGATAAGTCTGAGATTGTCGGTGGAACACCGCGGGAGAATGCGAAGATTACGGAGGGGATACTTGACGGAAGCATAAAGGGAGCCAAGAGGGAGATTGTACAGTTAAATGCAGGTGCAGGACTCTTTGTTGCAGGAAAGACAGCTACACTTGCAGACGGGGTAAAGCTTGCCGGTGAGATAATCGACTCCGGTGCAGCCCTTGACAAACTCAACGAACTTAAGAAAGCGTCACAGGAAGTATGAGCACAATACTTGATACAATAGCTGAGTACACGCAGCTCCGCATAGAAGAGGAAAAAAAGAATATCTCCGCACAGGCTATGAGGCGGCAGGCGGAGGAGATATATAGGCAGGAGAGTGCTGCCGGGAATGACATGCAGAACGAAAATGATGTAAATGATGTGATGTACGGCAAACAAGCCATTGCAGAGCATTTTTCATTTGAAAGGGAGCTTGCCCGCCCGGAAATCACGTTTATATGTGAGTGCAAGAAGGCTTCACCGTCGAAGGGACTTATCGCACCGGATTTTCCATATCTTGACATAGCAAGAGAATATGAAGCAGCCGGAGCAGGGGCAATATCAGTTCTCACAGAGCCTAGGTGGTTTTTGGGAAGCAATGATTATCTGCGTGAGATAGCCGCCAATGTAAATATTCCGTGTCTCAGAAAGGACTTCACGGTCGATGAGTACATGATATATCAGGCTAAGACGCTTGGAGCTTCGGCAGTCCTGCTTATATGCGCGATAACGGAGACGGCAAGACTTAAGGAATACATAGCTATAGCGGACAGCTTGGGACTGTCGGCACTGGTCGAGGCACATGATGGACATGAGATTGAGGCGGCGCTTGACGCAGGCGCAAGAATAATCGGTGTGAACAACAGAAACCTCAAGGACTTTACCGTTGATATACATAACAGCGAAAGGCTCAGAAAACTTGTTCCGGATAATGTAATGTTCATAGCCGAGAGCGGAATCAAGACCGCGGCGGACATAGACATACTAAGAGCTGCTAACGTCAACGGCGTGCTTATAGGCGAGACACTAATGCTGTCAAATGACAAAAAGGGCATGCTTGCCAGGTTGGGACACGGGGTCAGACCCCTGTCCCGGCAAGAATAAAAGTGAAGGAGGAATCGGGACACGGTTGGGACATGGACCAGACCCATGTCCCGGAAGGTTATGAAGGTTTTTGATATGCATTGTGATACCCTGTCGGCACTTATGTATGACAGGAAGAATAATATTCAATCTGAGCTTAGGCAGAACAACCATCATCTTGATTTGATGAAGATGATGAAGGGTGACTATATGCTGCAGTGCTTTGCAGTGTATGTTAATAAAGAATATTCGGACAATGTGCTGCTGGACGGAATGAAGCTTGTCGATACTTTTTACAATGAGATGGAAAAAAATAAGGACATAATATCACAGGTAAGGTGTTATGCTGATATTGAGGAGAATATGAAGGCGGGGAAAATGTCCGCAATTCTCACCGGTGAAGAAGGAGATATATGCGCCGGAAGTCTTGAGATGCTGCGAAATTATTACAGGCTGGGGCTTAGGATGATGACACTTACGTGGAACCATGAGAATGAGCTTGCCTATCCTAATTATGTGGTCTACAACAGCGATGGAAGCTGCACATATAATGCGGATGCTTCTAAGGGGCTTAAGCAGAAGGGTTTTGAGTTCATAGCTGAGATGGAAAGACTAGGAATTGTCATAGATGTGTCCCATCTGTCGGACGCGGGCTTCTGGGATGTCTATAATAATACGGGCAAGCCTTTTGTGGCGAGCCATTCTAATGCAAGAGCAATGAATCCACATGTACGCAATCTCACAGACGATATGATAAGAGCGTTTGGAGAGAGAGGCTGCGTCACAGGTCTGAATTATTGCGGTGCTTTTTTAAACGAATCAGGAGATGTGGGCAATGACGCAGAGAGCCGTGTTGATGATATGGTGCGTCATGTGAAGTATATAACCAACCTTGGCGGAATGGATGTGATGGCTCTCGGCTCTGATTTTGACGGAATAGGTGGAAAGCTTGAGCTTGCGGATGCCTCATATCTGCCTAGGCTGCATGATGCGCTCGTAAAATCAGGATTTACCGAAGGAGATGTGGAAAAGATATTTTATAAAAACGCGCTTAGGGTATTCAAGGAATGCCTTGATAAATGAACCTCGAATAGTACTGAAAAAAATAAATAAAAAAATTCTCCATATTTTCGCATGGTAAAGTGCGAAAAGAATTGTGCTAAATATTTAACAAAAATATATTTTCATTTTGCTGAACCATAATTATGCACAATAAAAAGTACAATTAATACACAGATTATACAAAGACATGGTTTTTCTCTACAATAAAATTACCAAAAAGTGGTCCTTTTTCTATTTGCATCTATTGACAGGATGTGTAATAATGGCACTCGTAGAAAAAAAGGAAAAGCAAATTACCATTCGGAAGTGATGGCAGTCAGACTTGAAGAAAGGTCTGTCAGGAAAGGAAAGGGATTATTATGTTAAGAGGTTTTGTCAGATGTATTAATCGTAAGGAAAGAATTGAGTATATGATTGACAACAGATTCGGCAACTGGTCAGATTCAGAGCTTGAGTCAGTTATGCAGATAGTTGGTGTTAATGGTGATTTCAGCAACGCCACAAAGGAAGATAAGATTAAGGCTATAGTTGAAGCTCTTAAGATGGGCAAAGATGAGAACGTGCAGTTCGGACGTGTGCAGGACAATGGTAAGGCAATCGATGATATGGATGCTATGAGAAACAGCATTCAGTATACAAGAGTTATCGCAAATCTCTATTCAAAGAACAGTCAGTTAGGATAATTATTTTAATAATGGATACAATAAGACCGGTGAAGCCCACCGGTCTTATTTTTTTGCATAAAGTAAAGGAAGCAAGAAATATGCGTTATCTGATAAAAAGTTTTACAGGCAGTTCGTTTTAGGGCGAAAACAAATTGCTTTATATTTATAAATAGAGGGGAAACATTCTATGGTTTTCATCTTTTTTTGAAATGTCGTCCGGGAATGGGGTCAAAAATGAGAAAGATATCTGCTTCGCTAAAGGAAAATGTACAGGAATTTAAAAAAATTCTTCACGTTGATAAAAACTTTGATTTGATATACAGGGAACAGAAATTAGGTTCAAAGGATGCCGGTTTCTTTTTTATAGATGGCTTTATCAAGGACACGATAATGGAAAGACTGTTAAAATCCTTCTCGGAAATACAGGAGGGGGATATACCTGATAGTGCGGCAGAATTTTCTGATAAATATATACCTTATGTGGAGGTTGACATCATAGATGACGTTGAGGATATAGTGACAGCGATTCTTTCGGGGGTGGCATGCTATTTCGTCGACGGCTATAAGGAGTGCATTGCGATTGACTGCAGAACATATCCTATGAGAAGTGTTGATGAGCCTTGGAAGGACAGAGTTCTGAGAGGCTCAAGAGATGGCTTTGTAGAGACGATAGTCTCTAATGTGGCACTTATAAGAAGAAGAATACGCGACCCGCGGCTCTGCGTTGAGATAACCCAGGCGGGCCTGAAGTCGAGAACCGACATTTCGATGGCATATTTAGAGGGAGTGGCAGATATGAAGCTTGTGAGAAGAATCAAAGATAAGATTTCTTCTATAAAAGTAGATTCACTCACAATGAATATAGAGAGTCTGGCAGAGTCAGTGCTTGATGGACCATATATAAATCCGTTTCCGAAATTCAAATATACAGAGCGCCCGGATACAGCTGCGGCAGCTATACTTGATGGCAATATTGTGCTTTTGGTTGACAATTCACCGGCAGTGATAATAGTGCCGACAAGCATATTTGATGTCATGGAGGAGGCTGATGATTTCTATTTTCCGCCTCTTGTGGGGAACTATATAAGATTTTCAAGATTCATAATGTCGGTGCTGACGTTGATACTAACGCCGATGTGGATGGCTCTCATAGAGTATCCTGAGAGGCTTCCGGACTGGCTTGCATTTATCAATCTTGCGGATGAGGCGAATATACATGTATTCTGGCAGCTTATTATACTTGAATTTGCAATAGACGGTCTTAGACTGGCGGCAGTAAACACACCGACGATGTTATCGACACCGCTTTCGGTTGTGGCAGGTATTGTCGTGGGAGAATATGCGGTAAGCTCGGGATGGTTTTCGCCGGAGACTATGCTTTATATGGCATTTGTAGCAATCGGAACATACGCACAGGCTAATTTCGAGCTTGGCTATGCAATCAAGTTCTTCAGGCTTATAACACTTGTGCTTACCTATATATTTCACTGGTGGGGATTCTTTGCGGGAATGCTTATAACGCTGCTTGCAATTGCATTTAACAACACTATATCGGGGGAGAGCTATATATATCCGATATGTCCTTTTGATGGTAACAGGCTTGTGAGAAAGGTGTTTCGTGTAAGACTGTCGAAAAAGACTAATAGTTAATTGAAAAACTCATTGTGTGTGAATGCCGGACGTTGTGTAATGATGTTGGGGTCAAAACATGCCAACTTAATTTACGAGTGTATAACGTATTATATTTATGCATATCAGCTCCGTTGTACGAAGCAGGATGTTCTAAGAACTCTGATATAGGCTTTCTGTACGTCCGCCACCGAAGCAGGCATACATCCTTGTATGCATTGCTTCTGAACCGGCATCCGTGCCGGTTCTGGCTAGTGTGTGAACAGAGTTCTAAGAACATCTAAGCTTCTTCCAAAAGTCGTGATATGCATAAATATAATACGTTATACATGCTGAGTTTATAGCACATGTTCTGACCCAAAACATCATTACACAACTGTTTGGTATCAAGTCTGAGTTTTTCAATTAACCAGCGGGGATAAGTTGAAAAAAAGGAGGGCCCGGCACTTCGGGGAAAGTACCGGGCTTTATGAAAAAGAAAAAGAATTCTGTTAGGCTGTTTTAATGTTTCCGGAAGCTTTATTGTCTCTTCCTTAACTTTGATTATAGTATAGAAGTACTATGTGTCATGCGTGTGAAACAAAAATGAACAATTTGTTAACAATTATCAATAATATATAAAAAATGTTCATATTTACATGCAATTTTTATAGAAAATAGTATATTGCCTTGAAAAATGAAAATAAAATGTATAATCATAGAGGTATTTTGTCTGATTTTTCGGTAAAAATTACTGCAATGTAAACAGAAAAAGACAACATAGGGGTACCTTTTAATATTGATGGACAGTCATGTTATTTTAAGATATAATTACATGTATATAAGTAAAAATAATCTATATTTTACAGGAGGAATACATATGTGGGCTTATGAAAGTACCTTTTATCAGATATATCCGTTGGGATTCTGCGGGGCACCATTTGAGAATGATGGAAATTTGGAGCATAGAATATTGAAGGTGCTTGACTGGATTCCCCATATTAAGAAGCTTGGAAGTACTGCAATCTATTTTTCTCCGGTATTCGAGTCTGATACTCATGGATATAACACAAGGGACTATAAGAAGATAGACGTAAGACTTGGTACCAATGAGGATTTTAAGGCTGTATGTGATGAGCTGCATGCCAATGGAATAAAGGTTGTCTTAGACGGAGTATTCAACCATGTAGGACGCGGATTTTATCAGTTTCAGGATGTTATAAAGAACAGGGAAAATTCGCCTTACCTGTCATGGTTCAATGTCAACCTCGGAGGAAACTCAGGTTATAATGACGGACTGTGGTATGAGGGCTGGGAAGGCAATTATGACCTTGTAAAGATTAATCTTAGAAATGAGGATGTCATCGCGCTCATTTTCGATGCGGTGAGATACTGGGTTGAATATTTTGGAATAGACGGGATAAGGCTTGATGTAGCCTACTGCCTTGATATGGATTTTGTGAGAAGGCTCAGAAGCTTCACGGATGAGCTTGGACGTGAGCAGGGCAGGGAGATTTTCCTTGTGGGAGAGATGCTGCACGGAGATTATAACAGACTTGTCAATGATGAAATGCTCCATTCGGCTACTAATTATGAGTGTTATAAGGGGCTGTATTCGAGCTTTAGCAGCATGAATATGTTCGAAATCAACCATTCGCTCAACAGACAGTTCGGCAGCGAGAATTGGTGCATATACAGAGGAAAGCACCTTTTATCCTTTGTCGATAACCACGACGTGACCAGAGTGGCTAGTATTCTCACCAATAAGAATCATCTTCCGCTTATATATGCGCTTATGTTCGGAATGCCGGGAATACCATGTGTATATTATGGAAGTGAGTGGGGTGCGCAGGGTAATAAGTCTGATGGCGACCCGGCACTGAGGCAGTCCTACGATAGACCGGAGTGGAACGAGCTGACAGCGCTTATAAGCAGGCTTGAGAACGCGAAGAAGAACAGCGAGGCGCTCAATTATGGCGGATTTTATTCGGTTGTGCTCACAAATAAGCAGTGCATATTCGAGAGAAAAAGTGAGCATGAGCGCGTACTGGTGGCTATAAATGCGGATTCGGAAGGCTATACGGCACATTTTGACGCACGCTGCGGACGTGCTGTTGACCTTATAACAGGCAGGGAGCATGATTTTGGAGGCGGAAGCTATCTTGAGCCGTATTCTGCTTATTATTGGAAATGTGAGTGCTGATTGTTGAAAAGTGTAAAATGGAGAGATTAATGAACAGTGATTTTCTGAAGATGAAAAGATTATTTTTGAAGCAGAGCTATATCGACGCATGGGAGCTGTACGCGGACTCTATGGAGGACGAGAATGCGTGCCTGTGGGATTATATAATCCTGACCGCTTCTAATGAACTTCAGGCGGAGGCTTTCAGAAAGGAGATTGCATGCAGGCTTGAAAAGAAGGTCATACCGGACAGAATACATTATGCGGTTATACCGGATCCGGATGGCAGGAGGGTAGGCTCGGGAGGAGCGGCATTTAATGTACTTAAATATCTTGCCGATATTGAGGGGGAAGGCTTTGCGGATAAGAGAATACTTGTCATACATTCAGGCGGCGACAGCAAGCGTATTCCTCAGTACAGTGTATGCGGCAAGCTTTTTTCACCTGTGCCGAGACAATTGCCGGATGGAAGAATGTCGACACTCTTTGATGAGTTTATGATTGCGATGGCGGGTATCCCGGGAAGAATAGAATCGGGAATGCTGACTCTCTCGGGTGATGTCATGCTGTTATTCAATGCACTGCAGCTTGATTTCCAGTATAATGGTGCCGCTGCCATATCTATAAAGGAATCTGTTGAGACAGGTAAGGATCATGGTGTTTTCTTAAACGATGGAAATGGTTATGTGAAACGGTTCTTACATAAACAGACAGCGGAGGCGCTTACCTCAATAGGTGCCGTGAATGCACAGGGAAATGTTGATCTTGACACAGGAGCAATCATGTTCGATGCGGCGCTTCTTCGCGCGCTGTGGGGACTTATAAGCACGGATGGCAGACTGGATGACGATAAGTTCGCAGGCTTCGTGAATGAACGCTCAAGGGTGAGCTTTTACGGAGATTTTTTGTATCCGCTTGCAGGAGCTTCGACACTTGAGGAGTTCTATACACAGGCACCGGAGGGTGAATTTAATGATGAACTTTTTGAGTGCAGAAGAAGGATATGGGATGCCTTAAATGGATTTACAATGAAGCTTATATGCCTCGCTCCTGCTGAATTTATACATTTCGGGACAACGCATGAGCTGTGGAATTTAGAGACTAAGGAGCTTGGAAGCTACGAACACATTGGCTGGACTAAGAGGGTGTGCACCGACTATCAGGGGGCACTTCCACTCAGTATAATAAACGGACATATCGACGATGACATACAGGCGGAGGGACCGGCTTATATTGAGAACTGTGCCATTGGTAAAAATGTAGTTATCGGAGAAAATGTTATTCTGTCCGGGCTGACCTTAAACAATGTCCATATTCCTTCCGACTGCTGTATGCACAAGGTAAAGCTTCTGAATGGAAAATATGTTGTGAGGGTCTATGGCTGCATGGACAACCCGAAGGGAAGATACATGGATAAGAACGGTTCGACACCGTTTCTTGGGACAGACCTTAGAGGCTTTATGAGACAGATGGAGATTACAACGGACGAGGTGTGGGACAGCGGTAACAGTGATGGCTGGTATCTGTGGAATGCAGGACTTTTCCCGGAATGTGATACTCTTTCTGAGGCTGTGGAATGGGCATGCACCATGAGAAGAGTGGCTTCCGGGGAGCTGTGTGCCGATGAAAAGCTAAAAGGTGCATACCGCAGCGCAAAAAGATACAGTCTTATGGACAGCTTCGCCGAGGCCGACGCTGTGGATGCGATAACAGAGAAGTTCGCACTTGCCGAGCTTGTAAAGGCATACCGCTTTATCAATATGCTTAAAAACAGAACACCTTATGAGGAGGCACTGCAGGTATACAGGGAATGTACCATCACGCAGGAGGAATTTTCACTTCTTATGGAATGTATAAAGGAATGCAGTTATTCCGAAAAGATGAGAGCCTGCCTTGCAATCTCAAAATATATGAAAAATAAGGGTATCAGGTATATGTATGGCGGTGAGGAGCTGTCGGCTTATGCGATGGAGTCTATGTGCTTTGATACGCTGTCACAGGCACTTAAGAGTACGTCGGGCATACAAAAGCACCTTGCAAAAGCTGTATGTGACAGTGTCGAGATATCACTCCCGGTGAGGGTGAACTGGGGAGGCGGCTGGACGGATACACCGCCTTACTGCAATGAGAATGGCGGTGTTGTGTTAAATGCCGCGATACTCATAAACGGAAAGCGTCCTGTATGCGTGGTTGTAAAGAAGATTGACCGCATGTGCGTGGAATTTGAGAGCGAAGACATCGGTGTGAAGGGCAGTACTGAGGATATCGAGGATATCAGAGATTGCAATAATCCGTATGATTATTTTGCTCTTCACAAGGCGGCGCTTGTGGCTTCTGGAGTCATTCCGGCTTATGGCGATGATACACTTGCGGATGTGCTTGAAGGACTTGGCTGTGGTTTATATATATCTACCAAAGTAATCGGAATACCTAAGGGCTCAGGACTTGGAACCAGCAGCATACTTGCCGGTGCGGCAATCAAGGCTCTGTGGCAGTTTATCGGAAGGGAGTATACGGAGAACGAGCTGTATGACACAGTACTGATAATGGAACAGCTTATGAGCACCGGGGGCGGCTGGCAGGATCAGGTAGGTGGTCTGAGTGATGGGATTAAGTATATTACAACACAGGCAGGGCTTAAGCAGAATATAATGGTGGAGCACCTTGATATAACTGATTCGATGAAGGTGGAGCTTGAGGAGCGTTTCGCAATCATATATACGGGGCAGAGACGCCTTGCCAGAAATCTCTTGAGAGAGGTTGTAGGCAACTATATAAATGGCAAAAAAGAGACACTGTATGCACTTTCCGAGATGAAGCGTGTGGCACTCCAGATGAAGGATTCATTGCTTGAGGGAAGTATGGAGCGCTTTATCTGTGAGCTGAACCATCACTGGGAGCTTTCAAAAATGCTTGACCACGGCGTGACCAACACCTGTATTGAGCAGATTTTTGCCACCTGTGAGGAGCTCATTGACGCAAAATTCATAGCAGGAGCAGGCGGCGGTGGATTTTTGCAGGTGATTTTAAAGGAAGGCGTCACCAGAAAACAGCTTGATGAACATTTACAGAATGTATTTCAGGGAACAGGCGTGGCAGTGTGGGACTGCCAGTTTGTATGGTAAATATATTTATAGAAAATGGTTGACATATCCCGGAACAAGGTATATATTGTCATTAACCAAAACCTAGTAATATGCTAGGAAAAAAGAAAATACAGCTTATCGGCTTTTGATTATATGGAGGATAGAAATATTATGAGTAAGCCTTTTATTTATATGGATAATGCAGCTACCACGAAGGTTGCACCACAGGTTCTTGATGCGATGCTGCCTTATTTTTCAGAAATATATGCGAACGGTTCAAGTGTGTACCAGTTCGGTCAGACTGCTAAGGAAGCGATAGAGAATGCGCGGGCACAGGCAGCAGCCCTTATTGGTGCCAGGCCTGAGGAGATATATTTCACAGGCGGCGGCAGTGAATCGGATAACTGGGCTATCAAGAATGCCGCAGAAGTGTATGGCAACAAGGGAAAGCACATTATCACAAGCAACATTGAGCACCACGCAGTACTGCACACCTGCCAGTATCTTGAGAAGCATGGCTTCGAGGTGACATACCTCCCGGTTGACTCTGAGGGAAGAATCACACCGGAGCAGCTTGAGGCAGCCATAAGACCTGATACTATTTTGGTATCAATAATGACAGCTAACAATGAAATCGGGACAATCGAGCCTGTTAAGGAGCTTGGACGTATCGCACATGAGCATGGTGTTCTTTTTCACACAGATGCGGTTCAGGCGTACGGACATATTCCGATAAATGTTGACGAGATGAATATTGATATGCTCAGCTCAAGCGGTCATAAGATTAATGGACCTAAGGGAATAGGTATCATGTACGCGAGAAAGACAGTCAAGCTTGCACCGTTCATCCACGGCGGAGCACAGGAGCGCGGCAAGAGAGCCGGAACACTCAATACTCCGGGTATCGTAGGTTTTGGTGCGGCTGCACAGCTTGCAGGCGGGAAGATGGAGGAGAGAAAGAAGATCCTTGACGGTCTCAGAGAGCACCTCATTGAGCGCGTGTTAAATGAGATTCCTTACAGCCGTTTAAACGGAGCCAGATATGACAGACTTCCTAACAATGCTCATTTCTGCTTCAGATTTATAGAGGGCGAGTCAATGCTTATCATGCTTGACATGAATGGTGTGTGCGGCTCAAGCGGTTCAGCATGTACTTCAGGCTCACTTGATCCGTCACATGTTCTTCTGGCGATAGGACTTCCTCACGAGATAGCACATGGTTCATTGAGACTTACCCTCTCAGAGGACATCACGATGGAGCAGATTGACTACACCGTGGACAAGTTAAAGGAGATTGTTGCAAGACTTCGTGAGATGTCACCGCTTTATGAGGACTTCGTGAAGAATGGCGAGAAGTAGAAGCTACATTTTAAATAGTAAAAATAAGTTTTAAGTTTTATCAGGAGGAATATATATGTACAGTGAAAAGGTAATGGATCATTTCCAGCATCCAAGAAATATGGGAGAGATAGAGAACGCCAGCGGTGTCGGCACAGTCGGCAATGCTAAGTGCGGAGACATTATGAGAATATATCTTGACATCGACGAGGATACCAAGGTTATCAAGGATTGTAAGTTCAAGACCTTCGGATGTGGTGCGGCTGTAGCGACGAGCAGCATGGCAACAGAGCTTGTAATAGGAAAGACAATCTATGAGGCTATGGAGGTAACTAACAAGGCTGTTATGGACGCACTTGATGGACTTCCGCCTGTAAAGATTCACTGCTCACTCTTGGCTGAGGAGTCGATACATGCGGCACTCTGGGATTACTGTCAGAAGCATGGCATCGAGATTCCGGGGCTTAAGGAGCCTAAGAAGGATGTCCATGACGGCGAGGAAGGGCAGGCAGAATAATTTTAATTATATCAATTCGCGTGTACAAAAGATTTGCATATAATACTTTATTGTGATAAAATGTAACTACTATCAGATTTGTTGTGAATAATCAGAAAACAGCAGCATAATCTGGGGTAGTTACTATTTTTATGAGGAGGAATAATAGATGGGAAGAACCGGAGGAGGCAGTTCCGGCGGAGGACATAGCGGCGGAGGCCATTCAGTATCAAGATCAAGCGGAGGACATAGAGTAGGCGGATCATCTTCATCAAGACCGATGGGTGGAGCCTCAAGACCGACAGGAGGTTTCGGCGGAGGCAGACCATCGAGCACACCGCCAAGAGGAGGTAATTACGGAGCGCCGCCACCACCAAGAGGAGGCTACTACGGAGCACCGCCACCACCAAGAGGAGGACACTACGGAGCACCACCGCCACCAAGAGGAGGCTATTATGGAGCACCACCTCCACCACCACGCGGAGGCGGCAGAAGAAGCGGGGGCGGATGTGTTTCATCGCTCATCAGTGTTGTTATCCTGTTAATTTTCATAGGTATACTTTTAGGCATGTTCTCTTCAATCGGAGGAGGAAGCAGCACAGACATTCCCGCAAGCAGCTATAATCGTGAGAAGCTTGATTCCGGAAACGGATATATAAATGACTGTGTATATGACGAGCTTGGATGGTTTGACAACGTGAGCAGAACCGAGAGCAGACTTAAGGATTTCTATGAGGAGACAGGTGTACAGCCTTACATAATGCTTCTTGACTACATACCGGGAGTTGACAGCGATTCACAGAAGGAAGAGTACGCGCGGCAGCTGTATGAAGAGAATATTGACAACGAATCAACCTTCCTCTATGTATATTTTGCCGAGGAGAATGAGAGCGAGTCCGATGATCCGGGGTATATGTGCTATGTCAATGGTATACAGGTAAGCTCCGTTATGGATGCGGAGGCGCTTGATATATTCTGGGCATATCTTGACAAGTATTGGTACACCGATATGTCGACAGATGATATGTTTGTTAAGATATTTAATTCTACAGCGGACACGATTATGACCAAGTCAACCACATCCAAGGATGTCGCAAAGTATGTACTTATCGTGGTTGCGGCAGGAGTTGTCGTATTCGGCGTTGTCAAGGTTGTTAAGCTCAAGCACAAGAGAGCCAAGGAGGAGGCTGAGGAGACAGAGCGTATCCTCAACACACCTATGGAGAGCCTTGTAGACGAGGAGCTTAAAAAGACGGCAGCCAAGTATGACGAGAAAAAATAGTATTCCATATCGCAAAATGTTAAAATGAAAAAAAGAATTGCAGTAGTATTCATTGTGATGGTGTTATTGCTTTTGGGTGTTTTGACTTTTTTGAGTATACCAAAGCATTTATCTGGAAACTATATGGTTTGTTCAATTGATGGCAAGGTAAAGAAGGTCGAATTGGACATAACAATTCACAGAGGGATGTTTAAAAACAAGGGCATAACTGGAAAAATCATATTTGATGGAACCGAGTATATAAGTGTTGAAGATGCATATAAAAACGGTCCGAGCGGACGCGGACAATTTGTAATTCCAACTCCCAATGTGTTTGATATTACAGAGAGCATCTATATAGAAGAAATAGGAAAAAACATGAAATATATATGGCTTCACGAGGTTAGCTCGAAAGGACAATATTCTTATTTCGGACCGGCAAAATCGATAGGGGAGATGAATGAGATAACCCGGATGATTTTAGAAGCATGGGAATAAAGGATTAGCGTTTCCTTAGAATTATTTTTATTTACATCTTGATATTTTTATCTTAATCATGTAACATAGATACAGAATCACAACTGGCGGAAAGCGGAGACAGATGTTGTTTTCGTGGCAGGACTACCTGCAGGGAGTGATTGGTTAAGATATGCCGACCGCCTGGGCGATGCTTATTATAGTACGCTCAGGTGGTCTTTTTTGTTGTTTTGGAAACAAGGTTTTCCTACACACCATCGGGCAAAAACAGGAGGAATCACAATGGAAATGTTATCACTTGAGCAGGAGCTCAGCCAGAATGCTTATCCGGGAAGAGGAATTGTCATCGGAAAGACTCCGGATGGAAAGAGTGCGGTCACAGCTTACTTCATCATGGGAAGAAGCAGCAACAGCAGGAACCGTGTATTTGTTGAAGATGGAGAAGGCATAAGAACACAGGCATTTGACCCATCCAAGCTTGAGGACCCAAGCCTTATAATCTATGCACCTGTGCGTGTGCTTGGAAACAAGACGATAGTTACCAACGGCGACCAGACAGATACAATCTATGATGGAATGGACAAGCAGCTCACCTTTGAGCAGTCATTAAGAAGCAGGGAGTTCGAGCCGGATGGACCTAACTATACACCTAGAATATCAGGTATCATGCATATCGAGGGCGGAAGGTACAACTATGCAATGTCTATTTTAAAGAGCAATAACGGCAACCCTGAGGCATGTAACAGATATACCTTTGCTTACAGCAATCCTGTCGCAGGAGAGGGACATTTTATACATACATATATGCATGACGGCAATCCGCTTCCAAGCTTCGAGGGCGAGCCGAAGTGGGTTAAGATTGAAGGAAATATAGACACCTTCGGTGATATGGTATGGAACAGCCTCAACGCTGACAACAAGGTGTCACTTTTTGTCAGATATATTGATATCGAGACAGGAAAGTACGAGAGCAGAATTTATAATAAGAATGTATAGAGATGTTGGGTGCAAAACATGCACTATAAACTTAGCTGTGTATAACGTATTATATTTATGCATATCACGACTTTTGGAGAAGCTTAGATGTTCTTAGAACTCTGTTCACACACTAGCCAGAACCGGCACGGATGCCGGTTCAGAAGCAATGCATACAAGGATGTATGCTTTGCTTCGGTGGCGGACATATAGAAAAACTTTACCAGAGTTCTTAGAACATCTTGCTTCGGACAATGGAGCTGATATTCATAAATATAATACGTTATACACTCACAGACTAAATAGGCATGTTTTGACCCAAACATCGTATAGAGAATATAAAATGAAACAATAAATGTTAAGTTACAATATATTAAGGAGAACGAACATGAACGAGATTCAGTTAAAGTACGGATGTAATCCTAACCAGAAGCCATCGAGAATATATATGGAGAATGGAAGTGAGCTTCCTGTAACAGTGTTAAACGGCAGACCGGGCTATATCAATTTCCTTGATGCACTCAACGGCTGGCAGCTTGTAAGCGAGCTTAAGAAGGCGACAGGACTTCCTGCGGCTACCTCCTTCAAGCATGTGTCACCTGCGGGTGCGGCTGTAGGTCTTCCGCTTGACGAGACACTTGCAAAGATTTACTGGGTTGATGACCTTGGAGAGCTCAGCCCTCTTGCATGCGCTTACGCGAGAGCAAGAGGTGCGGACAGAATGTCATCCTTCGGCGATTTCATTGCACTATCGGATGTATGTGACAAGGATACGGCACGCCTTATAAAGAGAGAGGTATCCGATGGTGTCATCGCTCCGGGGTACACAGATGAGGCTCTTGAGATGCTGCGTGCAAAGAAGAAGGGAGCTTATAATGTTATCCAGATTGACCCTTCCTATGTCCCGGCACCTATCGAGAAGAAGCAGGTATTCGGAATCACCTTCGAGCAGGGTAGAAATGAACTCAACTGCAATGACGAGCTTCTATCAAATATTGTGACAAAGAACAAGAATATTCCGGAGAATGCAATGATGGATATGAAGATTGCGCTCATCGTTCTTAAGTATACACAGTCTAACTCAGTGTGCTATGTAAAGGGCGGACAGGCTATCGGTATCGGTGCGGGACAGCAGTCGAGAATCCATTGTACAAGACTTGCAGGACAGAAGGCTGATAACTGGTTCTTACGCCAGTCACCGCAGGTACTTGGACTTCAGTTCGTTGACAAGCTTGGCAGACCGGACAGGGACAATGCAATCGACCTATATATCGGCGATGAGTACATGGATCTTCTTGCCGATGGAGCATGGGAGAAGGTATTCAAGGTTAAGCCTCCTGTATTTACTGCAGAGGAAAAGAGAGCATGGCTCGACAGGAACACCGACGTTATCTGCGGTTCAGACGCATTCTTCCCATTCTCGGACAATATCGAGCGTGCGCATAAGAGCGGTGTCAAGTACATTGCACAGCCGGGCGGCTCTGTAAGGGATGATGCTGTAATTGAGTGTGCGGATAAGTATGATATGGTTATGTCATTTACCGGAATACGTCTTTTCCATCACTAAACATAGGGACTTTATCTAAAAAAGAATGGTATAAAGATATAATTAAGATGTCTAGGGTTGTTTCACGAAGATAAGTTTTAAAGTTAATTAATTCAGCAATGGTCAG
>ERZ1106951.1286-NODE-1286-length-22524-cov-4.227558_pt1 | contig 22524 bp, 17 predicted proteins | sample MGYA00403676_ERZ1106951 | MGnify/ENA primary metagenome ERZ1106951 (study PRJEB35170, sample SAMEA104062398) | human gut metagenome | biome: human gut; feature: human-associated habitat; material: faeces | place: Denmark | collected 2012-04-23 ...
TCCTGCACCACCTTTTCCGCTAATGCAGGGTTCTTCCCAGAAGTGCAGGGCTGCCCGTGCGGCTCGCATCTCTGCACCGCCGCCACACCATCCGGCAGTTCGGGTGCGGTCTGCTCCGCAAGCTTTCGGGCATAGAGTGCAATGCTGTAACTTCATTTAAGAAAGCCTGCCTTTGAAATCAGAATACGAGAACCGCTTCACGAGTGTAAACGAGCCGTCCTCCTGCCGCAGCACCAAATCCGGCAGTGGCATGCCGTTGAATGTATTATTCTTGACCATGGAATAAATCGCCATATCACAGAAAATCAGCTTGTCGCCTGCTTTCAGCGGTTCATCAAAGCTGTAATCGCCGATGACATCCCCAGCCAGACAGGTATTTCCGGCAAGGCGATAGGTGTATTTCTTCTCCTGCGGTTTTCCTGCTCCGATGATTTCCGGACGATATGGCATTTCCAGCACATCCGGCATATGACAGGCAGCAGAGGCATCCAAGAGGGCAATTTCCATACCGTTTTGCACAAAGTCTAACACCGTTGCGACCAGATAGCCGGCATTCAATGCCACGGCTTCGCCCGGCTCTAGATAAACCTGCACACCATAGCGTTCCTGGATCTTCCGAATGCAGCGAATCAGGCAGGGCAGATCATAACCGGGGCGGGTAATGTGATGTCCGCCGCCAAAGTTCACCCATTTGCAGCGTTTCAAATACGGGTCAAACTTTTCCATGACGTGTTCCAATGTCCGTTCCAAGACCGGTGCATCCTGTTCACACATCGTGTGGAAGTGAATGCCATCCAAGCCGTCAAATGCCTCCTCGGAAAACTGGGAAATGGTCGTTCCCATCCGAGAACCCGGAATGCAAGGATTATACAAATCGGTTTCCACTTCTGCATACTCCGGATTGATGCGGATGCCGCAGGAAATCGGTCTGCCACAGGACTGCACGAACTTCTTGTGCAGCTGCCACTGATGAAACGAATTGAATACAATATGGTCGCTGATAGCACAGATTTCCGGAAAATCCTGTTCTGGATAGGCAGGGGAGAAAATATGCACTTCTCCGCCCATTTCTTCCCGTCCCAATTTGGCTTCATAGAGTCCGCTGGCGGTTGTTCCGGCGAGGTAGGGTTTTAAAATCGGATAAGTTGCAAACATGGAGAAAGCTTTTTGTGCCAAGAGAATTTTGCAGCCAGTTTCCTGCTGCACAGACTTTAAAATCTCCCCGTTTCGCTTCAGGGCTGCAACATCGGTGACATAGCAGGGCGTTTGCAGGGAATCTGTGGAAAATGGTAGATGCATGGTGAAATTCCTTTCTGCGTGAAATTTTTGTGGATTCCTTACGGCAACAGCAAAACAATAAACGAAAACTGTTTTCCAACGGGGTCATAAATACTGGAAACTCCAACTTGTGTATAATCCTGCGTTGTCAGAAAGTTGACAGTCACATCTTTCCGTTCTTCATTGTATTGTGCAATGGCGTCGGTATAGGAATTGCAGTTCGCTAACATGACCTGATATGCTTGCTCTGCCTGTTCGCCGAGCGATTCTTTCACTGCCTTTGGAGCATCTGCCTCGTAGGTGTCCGGTGATTCCTGATAGGTGTCCGCTAACAGCTTTGCAGTTTCTGTCAGGATGTCCGTTTCGGTCAGCATACGTTTTTGCCGCTGTGTGCGAACCCGATTCATCTCTTGCAGCAAGCGGTTCGATTCCATCTCTGCTGCGGCATCGCAAGCCTGTTCCCGTACCAGTACATTTTCTGTGGCTGCCAGTTTTTGCAGGTTCTCTAACACATCGGATTCCTGGTCGTTGTGCAGCAAATAGGTCTGCTGCAAATCTGCAATGGCATTTAACAACGTCTGTGTATAGGCATCATCTGCCGTTTCTGCTGGGTATTCCGTGCAGAGTTCCGCCAGTTGTGCGGCATCTGCCCGACGAATCTGCGTACTGAGTGAGGGCTTTTGCAGCTGAAAAAAGATTGCCAACACCGTCAACGCAATCACAAACAGCAACCCAATCCAAAAATCAATCCAATGATTTTTTCGCAGGGAAACCGTATCGGCACAATAATAGGCATCGTATGCATGCACATCCGGTGTGTGCTCCGGAACATGCGTTTGGCAGTACGGGCAGACCGGCATTTCATCCGGAAATTCACTTCCACAAGCAGGACAAATCATCGTATGTCACAACCTTTCTCTTCTACACAACCTTTCACAGAGCCGTGCTCCCGAAAGGCGTTTTGTTCTGCTCTTCATTATAGCAAACATGCTTTTTCTTGTCAAGTTGCCAGCGAAAAGTACATGGTAGTTTTACAGCTTGAAAAAAATGCCGTTCCTCGGAATCCATCCGAAAAACGACATCTTTTTATCTTCCATCAAATTTGATTTCAGGCAGTAATCCAAAGCAAATCCGCTGTTCCGGAAAGCTCTTTCACAGTCGTATCTGCTGGCACGAACACACACTGCCCTTTCTGGAATACCAGCGTTTCGTCTGTTTCAGCGGTCATTGTTCCGCTGCCGGAGATACAGAGCAGCACAGCAAATGCATTCGTAGTAGAAACCGCTGCTGCAACTGCTGGCGTCGCTGCCTGCAAGTGCAATCGGAATACCTGAAAATAGGGACACGCACACAGAACTTCTTCCGTATATCCGTCTTTCTGTTCGACTGTCCGGTTCTGTTCCGGCAGTGGCTTTTGCTGGTAGTCCACCGTTGCCACTGCCTTTTCAATGTGCAGCGGACGCTTGTTCCCCTGTGCATCGGTACGATTATAGTCATACAGGCGGTAAGTCAGGTTGGAACTCTGCTGAATCTCTGCCAGCAAAATGCCTGCTCCAATGGCATGCACCGTTCCGGCTGGAATCAGGAACGCATCGTTCTTGGAAACGGGAACGCTCTGCAAATCCGCTTCCAGTGTTCCATCTGCCAGCGACTGCCGCAGCCGTTCCGGTGTCATGGTGTGCCGGAATCCGTAGACCAGACTGGCATCCGGCTCTGCTTCCAACACATACCACATTTCGGTTTTCCCGTTCTGTCCATTTTCATATTGCTTTGCATAGGCATCATCCGGATGTACCTGCACGGACAAGTCTTTTTTCGCATCAATCAGCTTGATGAGAATCGGAAGTTCTCCCTTTGGGTTGGCATATATTCCCAAATATTCCGGATGTTCCTGCAACACCGCCCGCAGCGATTTCCCTGCTGCTGCACCGGAATCCACCACGCTGCACCCATCCGGATGTGTGGAGCACTCCCACGTTTCCGCCAACGGGGTCAAATCAATCTGTTTGTGATACGCTGTTTTCAATCGTTCTCCGCCCCAGAGGTAATCTTTCCCCACGGGACGCAATAAAAATGGAACATGCTTCATCTTGTCTGCTCCTCTCTCCTTGCTAATTGATGCTATTATGGATCTTGCACACTCTGCACGGTTGGTTCAATTCATCCGCTCTGCTCTGCTCGCCAACGAATACCGGAAAGACGGCACGGGTATCCGAGATTGCGTGAACCAAGTCGCTTCCCCATAGTTGTACCACGCATATTGTACGCTCTGCGGACAATTCACTGCATCCGCAGAAACCCGAACGATATTGGAATGCAATACTTCTGCCTTTGCCGGATAATAAACGCCATCTGCTCCGGCAATCTGGCAGGTTTCCGGCTGAGATGCATGAATCACCAACCCATCTGCCACATGGTCAAAGACCAGATACAACGCTGTTCCGTCAGAATACATCTGCTGCACCGTTGGTGTCCATTCTTCGCCCGTTCCATAGACCATCTGCTCTGCCAGCAGAGCAAGCCGTGTACCCGGTGTTTCCTTGTCCAGCGGATGAATGTTGTCAAATTCGCCGCAATCCGTCATGGAAATCATACCGACCCGTTTCAGCATGGCTGCTGCAATCGCCTGCTGTTCCCGCTGCATCGCCCACTTCTTATCGTCTTCAGTATCAATTGCAAGATACATCGGCAGCTGAACAAACAGGAACGGCAATGACCAGTCATTCCAATCCATCCGCCATTGTTTCACCAATGCAATCATCATATCGCTGTATCCCTCATAACGGGAAACATCTTCTTCGCCCTGATAATACAGGAATCCTCGCAGGGTATACGGTGCAACTCGCTGCATCATCGTCCGATGCAGGTTGTTCGGGCAGAACGGTGACTGCCAGCCGGTCGGCTGCGGCCACGGGCATTCTCCGCAGCGTTCGTGCAGTTCTTTCCATGTCACGTTGGGATTTTCTGCCCGACAAGCGTCAATATTTGCCTGCCACTTCTGATAATCCGCCTCATATTCCCGCATTTCTGCCGCATACTGTTCCGGTGTCTTTGCTCCAACTTCTGCTTTGTAATCTGCCAACTGTTTTTGTCCGGCTGCAACGCTCTGCATCATGGATTCGCTCATCCAGCACGCAATAGAAGTACCGCCCCAATAACAATCGACAATGCCAATCACACAATCCATTTTTTGTGCAAGCCGTTTTGCAAAATAAAATGCAACCGCTGACAAATCGCCCACGTTCTCCGCAGCGGCAATCTTCCATGCAGACTGTGCTTCTAATTGCTGATGGGTTTCATCCAAAACCGCACGCTTTGGCACTTGATAGAATCGAATCTGTGTGCCTGTGTAAGCCTTGCTCACCGCAACGCCATCTGCACTATCTCGCAGAGCCAGTTCCATGTTGCTTTGTCCGCCGGCAAGCCAAACCTCCCCGACCGCAACTTGTTTCCGCTGTTCTTCGGTCGTGCCGTCTGATACCGTCAACACATAATCTGTTCCAGCAGCCAGCGGCGGCAGCGTTGCACACCATGTTCCATCTGCTGCAACTACCGTCTTGCTGAAGCTGGTATGCAGGGAAACCGTGACCACCGTCTTTGGAACACCTGTCCCGAAAACTGTAATCGGACGATTTCGCTGCACAACCATGAAATCCTTGAAAATTGCTGCTAATTTCAAACTCATTTTCCCTGCTCCTTCTGCAAAAATGCAAGATTCCGGTCAATCAGTTCGCACCGCTGCTTGACACAATCGACACTGCGAAGCGGATCGGTCGGAGTATGGAATGCATAATCGAGCAGCTGGTCAATCGTAGATGTGGCAACGTGCAACCGTGTATCCGCAGACGCATAGTAAATATAAACCGTGCCGTCTTCCCGTACCACAGCCCCATTCGTGAAGACCACGTTGGAAACATCACCGACCCGTTCTGCTCCGAACGGGGCAATCAGATAACCGGACGGTTCTGCAATCACACGGGACGGGTCTTCCAAATCGGTGACAAATACATAAATCACGTACCGCAATCCAGCTGCGGTATTCCGAACACCGTGGGCAATGTGCAGCCAGCCCTTTTCCGTTGCAATCGGGGTTGCACCGCTGCCGTTCTTCGCCTCGGTAATGGTGTGATACTTCCGCATACTGGTCATTTTTTCGGTTTCAATGACGGGGTGCAGAATGTCATCCACCAGTCCATAACCGATTCCGCCACCAGAACCGGTATCAATAAAGCCATCCATCGGGCGAGTATAAAACGCATACTTTCCATCGACAAACTTCGGGAGCAGGCAGACATTCCGCTGCTGCGGACTCTGCTTGGTAATCAGATTCGGCAGCCGTTCCCATGTATTCAAATCCTTTGTCCGGACAATGCCAGCCTGTGCAACGGCTGCGGACAAATCTTTCGGGTCGTTGGCACTGGATTCCGAACAGAATACGCCATAAATCCAGCCATCTTCGTGCTTGGTCAACCGCATATCATAGACGTTGGTTTCGTTCGGGTCGCAGTCCGGCAACTGTACCGGCTTTTCCCGAAAAATAAACTGGTCTACACCCGTTGTGCTCTCTGCAACGGCAAAAAAACTCTTCCGGTCGCTGCCCTCCACACGGGCAACCAGACAAATCTTTCCATCCAGTTCAATTGCTCCAGCATTGAACACCGCATTGATGCCCAGCCGTTCCATGAAATACGGGTTGGTTTCCGGATTCAGGTCATACCGCCAGTACAGCGGCACGTGTTCTCTGGTCAGTACCGGATACTTCCAGCGGTCATAGATTCCATTATAGAAATCGGTCTTTTCATTCTTTCGGTTCAGCAGAGCCTCCTGCTTCCGCAGCTGCTGTTCATATCGTTCCTGCATCATATTCCATTCCTCCGAATCAATTCTAAGCACATTCTGCCGTTGTGGTAGGGGCACTTCCAACCGTTGACAATATCCAGATTCTGCATCGGCTTTCCGTCCTTGTCCACTGCCCAAAACCATTCGCTCTTGTGGTCGGATACCAGAAAATATTGTTCAATGTAGGAAAAAATATCCTGTGCCGCCTGTAAATACTGACAGTTCCCATGTTTTTCATACATGTGGTAGAACCCTAACACCGATTCCGCCTGTACCCACCAGACACGGGTTTCATCGTCCACGCCGTTTTCGCATTCATTCAGAACCGAATGGTTCCGGTAGGCAGTCTGATAAATGCCCTCTGCAAGGCGGTCATCAATGGCGAAAATGGTCTGATTCAACGCAGCATCGCCCAGCAAGCTGCATCCATCGTCAATCAGCCACGAGCTTTCAATATCATGCCCGTAACTGTGTAAATCAATCAGGCTGTTGTAGTCCAAATCAAAGAATACTTCCTGCCGGTTACGTTCCGGATTGAATACTTTTTCTTGGTAAATCTGCAAGATGGTACGCATTGCCTCAGCGACCCGTTCGTCCTTGGTTGCCCGATAAAAGCCGCTGTATGCCTCAAAGACGTGCAGCAAGGTATTCATCGTGCGGCTTGCCATAACGCCATTTTCCGACAGCTTTTCGTTCGAGGCTGGTTTCCAGTTTCGGTCGAACGCTTCCAGATAGCCTGCTCCATCGAATGCCTTTTCCTGAATCAAATCAAACAACTGATAAGCTAACTGTTTCGCATTCGGATTCTTGGTCAGGCGATAGTAAGAAGATAACGCATACAGGGCAAATGCCTGATTATAGGTATGCTTTGTGGTATCCATCGGTGAGCCGTCATAGCTGACCGACCAGTAAACACCGCCCTGCTCTCTGTCCATGCAGTGTTGGGTAAAGAACGAGTACACGTGTTCGGCATCGGCTGCCAAATCCATCCGGTTCAGCAGCAACGCTGCCTCGGAAAAGAACCACAGAATCCGGCTGTGCAGAATACAGCCCTTTTCCGCTTTGCTATCCGACTGCATAGAGAAGTCCACATGCCCAACATAGCCGCCGTATTCATCATCCCGCAGCCCCTGCCAGAACGGAATAATATTCTCTTCCAGCATCCGTCTGGCTTTTTCCAATAAAATATTCATGACTGGAACACTCCTTTTTGCTGCTTTTTCGCTGTTTTATCTTCTGCCCAATTCCCGATCGTCTGCTTCCGCAGCATCGTGTTCCTTGATGTAGGAAATCACGGTTTCCGCTGTCGTAAAGGCAAGTCCCACATAGCTATCGGCACAGCCATAGTAAATCGCAATCCGTCCGGTTTCCGCATCGCAAAGAGCCGCACACGGGAAGCAAACATTCGGTACAAATCCGCTTTCTTCATACGGCATTTCCGGTGTAAGCAGGAAATCGGAACAACGATACAGCACCTTGGACGGTTCTTCCAAATCGAGCAGTGCACCGCCAATGCTGTATACAAAGCCGTTGCAGGTATTCGTTACGCCGTGGTAGAACAGCAGCCAGCCTTCGCTGGTTTCAATCGGAGCAGCACCGCCGCCGATTTTTACATTTTCCCACCATCTGCCGCTCTTACCCATGACATGGCGATGATGTCCCCAGTATTCCAAATCCTTGCTTTCGCTCAGGAAAATATCTCCGAATGGGGTATGTCCGCTGTCGCTCGGACGGGACAGCATCAGGAACTTTCCGTCCACCTTGCGTGGAAACAAAACAGCATTCCGGTTAAACGGTAAGAAGGGATTTTCGACCCGAACAAAGGTCTTGAAATCGGTGGTCTTTGCCATGCCAATGGCTGCACCGTAAGCATCCTGACACCAGATAATATAATAGGTATCTTCGACCTTGACTAAACGAGGGTCATATGCATATTTCGGCATGAACGGATTGCCGGCTTCATCGACAAATGCAATCTTTTCCGGCTCAAATTCCCAGTGGATGCCGTCCTTGCTGCGTCCCAGATAGATGAACGGGATGCCGTTGGTCTGTTCGCCACGGAATACACCGATATAAGCTCCTTCATATGGCAGAACTGCACTATTAAAAATACGGGCAACCCCCGGAATCGGATTCCGGCGAATAATCGGGTTTTCCTGATACCGCCAGAGCGGTGCGGTGCAGTCGGTCGGGCGAGCCTGCCACGGAAGATTGTTCAAAACGTCTGTTTTTAAAGTAATCGGATTCATAATAGAAACCTCCATTGTATTCAAGTAATTAAAATATTTAAAATTTTAAGTGAGTAGTTCGACAAATATGGCTTCTGCTGGCTTGCTCTTTTGAGGAGGAAAACGGCATTCCAACAGAAGCCCGAAGTAAACTTTCAAACTGCGATTTGCAATTGTTATCTTGGAACGGCCACCCTGCCGCAACTTGCAGCATCTTTACAAAATAACAGAAACAGGAACTGCAAGCTGCGGAAACAGGATGGGATGTTAGAAGAAAAAGAGGGAAATCATTATTCTTTCACTGCACCTTGTGCCATGCCGCTGTAAATCTGCTTCTGACAGCAGATGAACAGAATCAGCATCGGAATGACAGTAATCAAAACGCCGGCACAGATGTAGTTATATTGGCTTCCCATCGGTCCTGTAAAGGTAAACAGAGAGGTGGAAACCACTGGAAAGGCTTTTTTGTCCTGCAAGTACAGGTTTGCCATGTAGTATTCGTTGTAGGTGCTAACGCCCTTCAGGATGGCACTGGTGACGATTGCCGGCTTCAGCAGCGGCAGCAGAATCTTAAAGAATACACCAACATAGGTGCAGCCATCCAAAATTGCTGCTTCATCCAGTGTCTTTGGCAGGTTGTCGAAATACTGTAAGAAGATGTAAATCGAGATGACATCCGTTCCCAGCATCAGGATAATGTAACCGTAAAGCGTATTGACTAAGCCGAGGGTATACATGATCTGGTAAATCGTAACCTGTGTGGCAATCCCCGGAATCAGGGTGGAAATCATAAACAAGTTGCGAATCAGCTTATTGCCACGGAACTGGAAGCGGTTCAGCACATATGCGAGCATTGCCGAGAACAGGGTGCTGCCCAACAGAACGAAGAGCAGAACCAAAAAGCTGTTCAGGAATGCTTTGCCCATGTTTGCTTGTTTCCATGCGGTAACAAAGTTGTCGAAATACAGCCAGCTTTCCGGCAGGGTCATGACGTTGGTGTTGTTGTATTCCGCTTTGGTTTTAAAGGCAGTGATGACACAGCTGACCAGCGGAACTAATGCACAGAATGCGGCAAAAATCAGGAGGACATACTTGCAAATGGTGAAGAAAATCTTACCGAGGCTGTATTTTCCCAGCCGAACAGGATTACTTGCTGCTCTCATTTTTGCACCCTCCGTTTCCGTCTTCTTGGCGTGTCGCTATCCATTCGCCGTTCGACAATTTTCTGAACTGCCGTTACCAGCAGAATCAATGCCAGCAGAACCACTGCCATTGCAGATGCCAGACCGACCTTCTGGTTGGTATGAGCAATCTTGTTCATCAATACAAAATAGGTGGATGTTCCGAAGCCGCCGTCTGTGATAACATAAGGCATTTCAAAGGCGGACAGTGCACCGGAAACCGCTAAAATCAGGTTCAAGGTTACAATCGTTTTGATGGACGGCAGAATGATATACCGGAACCGCTGCCATGCGTTTGCTCCATCAATCGCTGCCGCTTCATATTGGGTCGTATCAACGCTGGCAATCGCACCGATGAACAGTACCATGTTTTGTCCCATGTACCGCCAAATAGAGGTTGCTGCCAGAACCCAGTTGTTAATGCTCTTATCTTTCAGCCAGAATGGCAGGCTGTCCGCATCCATGCCGACCCAAGTCAGAAGAGTGTCCAGTACAAATCCGTGGGTAAAGAAGAACTTAAAGATAAAGCCCACGGCAATCCCGCCAATCAAGCTTGGGAAATACAATGCCCCACGGAAAAATTTTCCGCCTTTTGTCGGGAAACTCAAAATGCTGGCAAACAGCAGTGCGATGGCGATTTGTACAAACGAGCCAACCAAATAGAAAAGGCTCAGCTTTAAGGCATTCAGACAATCTTCTCTGGTGAATACGGAGATATAATTTTGAAGTCCTACCCAGGTTCGCTTTCCGATATATTTCATATCGTAAAAGCTGAACTGTACCATCTTAAAGAATGGCAGGTAGGTAAACGTGAACAACAGCAGCAACGGCACACATAAGAACAGAATCGAAACAATCACTTTTTGTGTCTGCATCTTGTGCAGTTTATTCCGAAGTGATGTGCTGCCTGTTTTTCCAGAACCAGCCATTTGAATTTCCCCTCTCTGTGCGTTATTGCGGTGTTACACCGTTGGATTCCTGTGCGGAAGTCCATGCTTCGTTCCAGCTGTCCGCAATTTCATCCATGGTTTCGCTGTGGTCAATGGCACTTTCAATGACTCTTGCAACGTGGGTAGGGTCTGAATTCAAGGACAATTCCGAACCGTTGTTGATGTTTGCATACAAGTCTTCTTCGCCGGTCGGTGTCGGGTTATCCATGACCAAAGTAACATTGGTGAATGCACTCAGTGTTTCCGGATAGGTTTCACCCTTCACAATCGGGATACCGCCCTGGTCATATGCATAGCCGGACTTTTCTGTCAGCCACTTGATGAAAGCAGCGGATGCTTTCTTTTCATCGGCGGTAGAGTTTACATTGATACCGTATGCATAGTCTGCACTGGCACTTGCATACTGCTTGCCGTCCACAGTGATCGGGAAAGGCATATAGCCAATATCATCAGCATGGTCGCCAGCTTCCTGCATCTGAATGATTGCCCAGCTGCCCAGAACCATGCAGCCGATTTTACCGTTGTTGATTTGGCTCTTGCAGCCTTCCCAGTCGGTTGTAGTCGGGTCATCTTCGGTCAAGCCCTCAGAAACTGCTTCATACAGGGTATTATAAACAGCATACGGACCTGTTTCATCGGAACGCTTCGAGAACGGGTTTGCCTGATGCACAATGGTGTTGTTCATGAAATCAGCATCACCGGTTGCTGTTCCGCCAATGTAAGAATCCCATGCGGTCAGTGTCCAGCCAGCTGCATAGTTGGTATACAGCGGAATGGCATCGGTCTTTTCTTTGATTTGCTTCAGGTCGTCCAAGAAGGCATCTGGTGTGGTCGGCAGTTCCGAAATGCCAGCTTCTTCAAAGACACTCTTATTATAAATAATACCCATTGCATTGCCCATGGAGGCAATGCCGTAAACCTTGCCGTCAAACATCTTGTCGCCGAGGAATTCGTAAGAATCCTTCATATCATCGTAATTGCAGATTGGTTCAAAATAAGTACCAAATTCACTCTTGTTGACAGTGGTCGGAATCATGCAGATGTCGCCCCAGTCGCCACTGGTCAGCCGTGTGGTCATATCGTCTGCATAGTTGGTAATCCCTTCAAAGCTGATGGTGACATTCGGATACAGCTTTTGAAATTCCTGTGCATATTCTTCAAAGGTGGTGTCTACCAAGTCTGTCCGGTGGGTGATGACTTTCAGGTCTGCCTTCAGGTTAGAATCTCCCGTTTCCAGATCGATGCTCTTGTAATCCAAAGAAGCATCTTTGTTTGCGGTGTCGGAGCTGCTGCTGCCGTTGCTGCTGCCGCAGCCTGTCATACCTGCTGCCATAACGGCTGCCAATGTGATGGCGATAAGTTGCTTTTTCATAATGTGTTCCTCCAAATTTTTTGTTTTTTATGTGACATTTGCACGTTCGGGAAGTTTGTTTGTCCGTCCCGATTAGGCTTCTTTAGCTTTATTATAGCACATTTTTTAGTTTTGTCAATAGCTAAATTAGCTTTGCACGCAATTTCAACGAAACGCATAAATTTATCACTGCTTATTTATGCAGAATGCACAATTATAGTGACTTTCTTTTTTCAGTTTTTACTAATTTTTTCTGAAAATCCGGAATAGATATAGAAAAAAGGGACAATTGTTTTCTTTCAATTGCCCCTTTGCTGTTTGGCTTTTCGCTTTTGTTTCACCTAAATAATCAACCTAATTTATTTTCCGAACGCTGTTTCTCGGAATAAAATGTCCGCTGATAATCCGCTGCTCGCAGGGGCGGCTTGGCTGTTCGAGCCGCTGTTGCAGCTGTTCAATGCTTGCCATCGCCATTTTATCCAAATCCACTGCATACGTTGTCAGTTTCGGCGTGGTCATCTCCGACAAAATATAATTATCGAAGCCGACGATGGAAATATCTTCCGGAATCCGGTAACCTCTTGCCTGCAAGGTCTGCATCAAATAATAGGCGGACACGTCGCAATTGCAGGCGAATGCAGTCGGCATGTGGTGCAGTTGCTCCAGTGAAACACGAACGGTATCGTTTTCATCTCGGTCAGACAGAACCATCTCCGGCGTTACGGAAATGCCTGCTTCCTGCATCGCCTTACAGAAGCCAAAATAACGGTCGGTAATGCTATAAGTTGCCCCTAATCGCCCTAAAAAGACAATATCCCGATGTCCCATTTGCAGTAGATGACGAGTCACAAAATACATTCCATAATAACCATCTGAAATCACGGTATCCTGTTCACAGTCCGCATCGAACATATCCAGACAGACAAACGGAATCTTTGCAGCGGTCAGCATATTGCGGTAGGCTTTGCTGAACTTTCCCATTAAGACAAGCCCGTTAATCAGCTCTGTCTGCATGAATTTCGGCAGTCGTAGAGCCTCCTCTTCTTCAGTGGATACAAACTCTAAAATCCCAATATTTCCGCCTGCATTGAGATGAAACAGCATCCGCTCGTATAAACTCCAATAAAATGACTGCCCTTGTTCAATGTATCGGCTGCGGGTCAAAATTCCGAACTTCATGCTTTTGGAAACAGTTTCCTGCCGAGATTTATTCTTTGCCTGATAGCCCATCTGCTCTGCAACTCGCCGCACTTCTGCCCGCAGTTCTTCACTGACACCCTCTTTTCCGGAAAGTGCCTTGGAAACCGTAAAGGTACTAACGCCCATTTTTTCTGCAATATCCACCATTCGTACACGTTTTTGCATTTTTCCAACAAATTCCTTTCTTCATAAATTTGCACCTAATTGCAGCTAATTTCTGCTTTGGTTTTTATTATAGCATACCCATTTTGAAATTGCAACCGATTTTTTCAAAATTCACGCAAATTTCCATTGACTTTATCATAAATTAGGGTTATAATTAGGCTAAAAAGGAGGTTTTTATGATACACACAACACCAGTCAACCCCAACGCAACCCCAGAGGCAACGGCTCTGCTGCAATATCTGCACGACATTGCCGGAACAAAACTCATTGCCGGACAGCACACCCAGACCAACCCGATGGAAGAGGTTGCCTATATTGAAACGGTCACCGGAAAATCCCCGAAACTCTGCGGATTTGAGTTGCTCGCCTATTCGCCCAACATCCGCATGGAAGATGCCTCGGAAGCCTGTCGAATTGAGGTGGAAGAAAACCGCAACACCATGGACACTGCACTCCGCTGGGCAAACGAAACGGGCGGCATTGTCACGCTGACGTTTCACTGGTTTTCTCCGCTCGGCGGACACGACAAGAGCTTTTATACCGAACACACAGATTTCGATGCAGAACGAGTTCTGCATGACGGCACGCCGGAACGGGCAGCGTTTTTCCATGATTTAGATGCGATTGCAGTGCAGTTGCAACGCTTTCAGGACGCAAAGATTCCGGTTCTGTGGCGACCGTTCCACGAGGCAGAAGGTACTTGGTTCTGGTGGGGGGCAAAGGGTGCAGAAGTTGCAAAGCAGCTATATTTATTGATGTATGAATACTATGTCCACCACTATCATTTCGACCATCTGCTCTGGGTCTGGAACAGTCGGCTGCCGGAAGGGTATCCGGGGGATGATTTTGTGGATGTTGTTTCCGTGGATGTCTACCTGCCACACTATGAAGCAACGGACTATGCAGCCGATTATCAGGCATTGATTGCGGCATCCAGTGCCAACAAAGTTGCAGCGTTGGCAGAGGTTGGATTTTTACCAGATGCAGCATTATTGGCAAAAAGCAAGATTCCGTGGGCATATTTTATGACATGGTCGAAAGAATTTTGCATGGGGGAAACATACAACACCAGACAGCGGTTGAAAGATGTATACAATCATGAACGGGTTCTCTCACAGAAACCAGTTCTGACAAAGTGAATATGCAAAAAAATAGAGGATTCCTGTTGTGGGAATCCTCTTTTGTATGCTTATTGTTGTTTGATTCTTGGGAAACTGATTGCGTGTGGTTCGGCAAATTGCTCTTTGGGATACCACCCGAATCCGGTTCGGCAAATTCGCTTCGCTCTTTGCCTTTGTGCTGTTCGCCAGTGGTTGTGTTGTCCGAATTGGTTATGAATCTTTCTTAGATTGTAGTTTACAAGAATTTTTTTATGTTTTCAGAATGGCGAACAGCATTTTCCGATTTCTCTTAGATTCTTGTTACTGCAAATTGTCCACTCTTTGCAGGGGGCAGCTTGCCCCCTGCACCCCTCCGCTGAGCTGAGCCAGCTCAACCGCAGTTCGCCTTCGGCGGTTATGCGTCTACTACGTCTACTAAATGAATGGCTTGTTTCAGCCAAATCAAATCAATGATATTGATTGTGCCGTCTTCTACGGTTTCTGCACGTTTGCCCTGCTCTTCTGTTAGAGTGACCGTTCGCAGCAAATACCGATGAAACAGCACGGTGTCCGCTAAATTTCGTCTGCCGTCTAAGTTCAAATCACCCTTTAAAATCGTTTCTTCGTTCTTGGAAATAACTAATTTTTTCAGCAAAATTTGTTCCGAAGCATTGTACATACAATAAATCGTTCCATTTCGTGCAGACAAAACAGGCTGGTTTACAATTTCATTGGCAATGGTATTTCCGACTGTTTCCCATGATGCAGTTTCCTGATTCAGCCGATACAAATCAAATGCATTTGGATTCTGAGAATTTACAGCCACATACAAATTCCCACCGGACAGAACCGGCACCATCTGAAAGACGTTTTCTTGCAATGCCGCTGGCAATTCATAGGCAGTTGCAGTTCCATCTTTGCTCACGCTGAAAATCGGATTTTTTCCGCCGGAAGGCAATACCCAGAACTTCCCATCTTCCTCTGCTATCACGGAAACCATGCCGCATTCCTGCTCGGACAATGTAATAATATTCCAAGTTGCTCCGTTATAAATCGCTGCTTTTGGAACGCTGTTTGCAGTCAAATCCCGATAGCCGATCACGACCGTTCCATCTGCGGCAGCAATCTCCATATTGCAAGCGTTTCCAGAGAGATCCGTTCCAATTTGCGTTGCTTGTCCGGTGTTCGGATTGTAGCAATATGCCTGCAACGCATACGGGAATGAACCCGTGGTGCAGGTAAAATAAAGCTGTTCGCCATCTGTTGCAAGGTCTTGATACTGTGCCAATTCTGTTCCCACATAGCATTCTTCCCAGAGCTGCCCGTTTTCATTCCACTTGCAGAGATGCGAGATATAATCATAATCCTGATAGAGCACATATGCCGTTCCATCACAAATGACCAACTTTGGATTGTACATACTGCCAGAAAACGGCTTGCTGACTGCGGTCAGGGTTTCGTCCTCTTCCACCCGATACAGGGTTGCAGAATAGGCAGTAGTTGAAAGCAGATACATCGTGCCATCTGCGGCAGTTGCCAGATCATACGCCATGGTATCCGCAGAGAACGAACTATTGTTGCTGGTTTCCCAGAGTTTCTGACCGGAAAGGTCTGCAAACGATACTGAGAATGTCAATGTTCCATTGTCCTGAATCTGAATGTTGTCCAGTGCAATGCCGCTGTTTGTTCCGTCTGCATAAACCAATGCCCCATCAGAAAACTTCTTTTGCAGGTCTGTTGTTCCAATATGATTCGGTGCACCTGTTCCGCCATAGCAAGACTTTGTCAAGTCGCCTGCTCCGCCATTCAATGCGGTTTCCCCTGGACGAAAAATATAAATCTGGTCAGTATCGCCCCGATAGTTTCCGACCACACTGGTATTCACCCGATAGACTACCATGCCATCGCCATAAATTTTTCCATCCAGTTCATCCGAATATTTCGCACCCTGCTTTCGATATTCCACCGCAAAAAATTCCGTGTCGGAAAGCGGTGTTTTTAATAAGTAGAGCCGGCTGCCCTCAGAGGCAGATGCTGGAGCAAGTGCATATGTCCCCGCTGTTGTAATCGTTTCTGCTCCCATCCAGCCGGAAACAGAATACCGCTGATAAGCAAGCGGATACTGCAAGAAAATAGAAGTGGTTGCCATAATATCCCACTGCCCGACCGGATCACCGGAAACATCGCTGCGGTGGTACAAATCCGGATAGCCCATGCTGTGCAAAAATTCATGGCAGACTGTTCCAATGCCGTTGAATAGCGTAGAACCGATCACAGAATAGCCGCTGTGCAGATTGACTTGTCCCACGGTAAGCCCGTTCACCTGCAAACCGCCATCCAGATAAAATGCTTTTGACCACAGCGGATCGGCAGCGGATGTGACTTTTCCATCTACCACGCAGACAATGTTGTCAATATAACCATCGTTGTCCCCATCCAGCGGAATATCTGCCGGAATTGCAATATTTTGAATCATTTCAACTGCATATTGGTTATAGTCCGTGTAAGATTCCCGACTCTGGCTCAGCACATACGGTTCAATCACACCATCTTTCAGCTGCGGAAAATAAGAATCCACGTGCATTTGTCCATAAGAAATGGTATCAATGTATTTCGTCAGGGAACGATACGTAGTAGTATCGTTGCACATCGAAAGCACGGTATTGGTTGCATCTCCACTCATAAAGTTTTTTTCCGTCAACGGATCGAACTGGGCAAATAAGACGATATTATTCACCTGTCGGACGGTTGTTTCTGCCTTTGCCGGAAGTGCCAGAGTCGGCAGGCAAAAAACAACCAGCAGGATGCTGGTAAAAAATGTGGTCATTCGTCTGAGGGAAACACGTTCTTTCATGTTGTGTCATACGCCTACTTTCTATTTTTATAAATTTTGGAAATGAAATTGCAAACCATCCAAAAATGATGGATGATTTCACGGTTGATTTTGTTTATTATACCATAGTTTCCGGCAAATTGCAAGTAATTTTTCTGTAATTTTTTTCTTCTTCATGCAACTTGAATAAAAGCAGCGGTACAATTTTGTACAAATTGAAAAAATGAAGGGAAAACGAAGTTTGCAATAGAAAGCTTGTTCCGTCTGCTTGATTTTTTCAGCGGCTTGTATTATAATAGGAATATCTTCTTTTCTACCAATCTGTAACCATGTTCGGGGCATACGATTCCGCCCCATTATACTTTAGGAGGCAATCTGAAATGTACGAAGACCTGTTAAAGACCCTGCGGGACTTTACTCCCTTTTCCATCATTGTCAGTGCCGTGGTCATCTTTGTGGTGTTTCTCTGTGTCTTTGTCATCTTTTCCTTTGCAAAGCGAGAAAAACGCATTGAACAGCTGCGGTGGAACAAAGTCAGCAATCACATGATGCTGCGAGATGTTCAGACCAATGAATGGATTCCCTTAGAAGCCGATGAAATTCTAGTCGGGCGGCATGGCTCGGCGGATATTCGCCTGCCGGATATGAGTATTTCCCGCTATCATGCGGTGCTCTATGTTTCCAACGGGGTCTGGCGTGTCGTGGACTTGCATTCCAAATCCGGCACATTCGTCAACGGCACGAAAATCGACCACCAAGCCATTCTAAAACCCATGGATGAAATCCGATTCGGCACACAAGCCGTCATCCTACAGCAAAGGAGAGATGCAAATGTATCATAATGGCTTACGCTACGGACGCATTGCAGCACTGGTTCTGTTCACACATATTGTCATGCTGCTGGCGGTGCTGTTTCGGGGAAACTATGAAACGATTCAGGATTTAGCCCCGTTAACCATTGCAGTCCTAGGGCTGGATGTGGTTTATATCATCACTCTGCGGTTCTTTTATAAGCAAATGACCTATACCACGGACTTTCTACTGCTTCTGATTCTCAACATCAGCGTGATTTTTCAATCCTGTTTCGGGGGCATTGGATTTGCTGCCAAGCATTATATCACCTGTATCATGGCGTTAATCTGCTGTCAAATCATGTTCCTGCTCACTCGCAACCACATCCGCCTGATGGCAATCAAAAAATATCTGTATATCGTGCTGGGCGTGATTATGCTGGCAATCCTGCTCCTGACAGGCAGCCGGAGCATGTGGATTCAGATTGGTTCTCTTAGCTTGCAGCCCTCTGAATTTATGAAGCCCGTATTTGTTCTGCTCTGTGCGACCTCCATCATGGAACAGCACGAAAAGACCAAAGTGCTTTTCTTTTATGTTTCCAAAGAAGCTCTGTTTTTAACCGGTTCATTCCTCGCCATCTTTGTGCTGCAATGGTGGTGTCGGGACTTGGGCAGCCTGCCAACTTTCGCCGCAGCCTATGGCTGTGCAGTCATCTGCCGGATCTGCTACCCAAAGGCAAAATTCTCGAAAACGACTTTGATTTTCCTGTGTGCAGTTGGCGTGCTGGTGGTCATTGCCGCTGCGAAATTTGCACCGGGCTATGTACAAGACCGTCTTTCTGTGGACATCTGGAATGATATGTACGGAAACGGCTATCAGCAGTGCCGTGCACTGATGGCAATTGCTGAGGGCGGCTTATTCGGAAAAGGTCCTGGATACGGCAACCTCATTGAAATCGCTGCCGCAGATACGGACATTGTATTCTCCACCATCTGTGAAGAATGGGGCTTTTTGGTTGCCCTGCTGGTCATCTTCTTCATTGCAAGTCTGTTAATATTGCCAATGATTAACAAGCCGAGAAGCTACTACCACACAACCATGATTTTAGGCGTTGCAGCGGTCTTTGTCGTACAGATGGGCTTGAACATCTTCGGTTCTTGCAACCTGATTCCGTTCACTGGCGTTACGATTCCATTCATTTCACAGGGTGGTACGTCTATGATTACCTGCGGACTGCTTGCCGGCATGCTCAAAGCCGGGCAATCGCCGACGTTCCGAAAACCGAATGTTGTTTCGGAAAATACGCTTTCGTTCAAGCTGCCATTCCGCAAGGAGAAAGAAGCAGACGAACTGTTGTCGAAACATGTCCCTGCTCCGAACGCAAACAAACCGCAAGCTCCGCAGCGTTCCACTACTCAAACACCGCAGCAGCCTGCCCAGAACCGAACCGCTCCGATGCAGGGCGGTGCTCCTCGGCAGCAGGCTCGACCGACACAGCCAAACCCATATGGGCAGCCACTGAATCAAACCCGTACCATTCCAACCAACGGCACACCTCGGCAGCAGGCTCGACCAACACAACCGAACCCATATGGGCAACCTGTAAGCAGAACTGCTCCGCCGAACCGCTCCAACAACCCGTATGCTCGCCCGAATACCATCCAGCATTCCGGCAGCAGCCAGAATGAACAGACCAGAATGTACCGAAACAACAGCGAACAAGGAGGGTCACACAATGAAAAGTATTAAACGTGGAGAACGGCTCACCATCCTGCTGATTGTCCTCTTTCTGTTGGGCATGGTGCTTTTGGTCGCAAGAATTGTATCACAGGCAACTTTCTATATGTCCCATTCTCACAACGTGAAACTGGGCAATATCTACGACCGAAACGGAGCAGTCCTGTTCGATGAAAACGCAACTGCGGAAAAATATGGAGCAGATTATTTTCTGGATGTTGGCAACCTCATCGGCGACAACAGCGGACGCATGACGAACACACTCGTTTCCGAAAATCTGAAGGACTTGCAAAATTATAACCTGCTCTTTGGTGCAGTCCAGAACGGAAAAAGTGCGATTTATACTACGCTCGACCACGATGCAAACCAACAGGTTTATCAGTCGTTCGGCGAGAAAAACGGAACTGCCATCGCTTACAACTACCAGACCGGAGAAATTCTCGTCTGTGTCAGCAAGCCCAGTGTCAACATTTTAAGTGATGTCGATGTCAGCACGCTGGAAACAGGCAGCCTGCTCTGTAAGGCATTTTACCAGACCATCCCCGGTTCTACCCAGAAAGTCTGCACCACTGCCGCTGCCATTGAAACCATCGGCTATGACGCTCTCATGCAGAAAAGCTATGACTGTCAGGGCACTTATTACAACAATTATGGCTCTCCGATTCGCTGTTATCACGGCAGTGTGCACGGCTGGCAGAATATCTCGCAAGCGTTTCAGCACAGCTGCAACCCATGGTTTGCTCAGCTGGTAGAGGATTTACCCCTTGACGGCTTACAGACTGCGTTCCGCAAAATGGGCTATCGGGTCAACGGCGAAGGCAATGCACAAATGGATTTAGATGGCATTTCTGTTTTCACCGCCTCTACAACCTTAGAGGATACCAACGACAGCATCACCCAATGGGGCTGCATTGGACAAGGCGAAACGGTCATCAGCCCACTTCAACTGATGATGTGGGAAAGTGCCATTGCCAATGGCACGGGACAAGTCACCCAGCCATACTTGATTTCCTATCGGCAAGATTTATTCGGAACGGTCAGGGACAAAGCCAAAACTACCTATTCCAATGAAATTTTCTCTGCGGAAACTGCCCAGCAAGTACGGGCAATCATGCGGGAAAACGGTGATTTGGCTCGTTATAGCGTCATCAATTATCCCGTTGGCTTAAAGACCGGAACAGCTGAACAGGGCGATGGTACAGACAATTCTCTGTTAGTCGGTTTCTGCGATGACAGCAACCTCCCGATTGCCTTTTGTATCGAAATCGAAAACTGGAATCAAGATGTGGATACCATCAATACCAACAACATTGCTCGCACCCTGCTGAATGCACTCTCTCAATAAAAACCATGCACAGCATTTGACATTTCCGAAAAGATATGCTACAATAACAAGCAGGACTGTTTATTTTTGAAAGGAGCTTTTCCCATGCCTTTTTGTGGAAACTGCGGTCATCCGTTATCGGATACTGACCTTACTTGCCCGAACTGCGGCGAAATTCGACCAAATGCCATTCCAAAGCCGGATTCTATCAACCAAGAACCGACTGCCCCAACACCAGACACCCCAACAGAACCAAATCTCCATCCGGAACAGAGCAATTCCAACGCTACCGCTCAATCGGCAGATACTGCGGTTTCGGATAATTATGACCATGTTGCTGCTTATCAGAACAACGCTCAAGCAGATACTCCCGTTGCGAACGATATTCCGAAGGAAGTTCCTCCGCAGCCGGACACTTCCGCCACACAGAATACAACGGCGGAAACCAACGCTGCACCGGATTTTTCCGCTTATGACATCCGCAACAACAACATCCCGAACGGAAACACTGCCAACCAGCAGCAACCAAATTTTTCGGGACAATCTTATCAGCAGTCAACTGCTAATCCATCCCCTTACACTTACAATGATACCTACTCGACCCCGAATACACCATTGACCAACAATAACAGCAATGGTTTCGGCATCGCATCCCTGATTCTAGGCATCTGTTCGATTGCCATTTGCTGTTGCTATGGTGTCGGTGCAATTCCTGCCATCATTGGCTTGATTCTGGGCATCCTCCAGAATAAGAAAAATGCCAACGGCATTGCAACCGCTGGCATCGTTCTGGGCATTATCGGCATTCTGTTAAATGCAGTATACCTGATTTACATGGTTGTATTTCTCTCAGATGGTGGTCTACAGGAATTTATCGACGAATTTTCCAGTTCGTATCCCGATTATTCCTACTTTGATGATTCCACCCTTTAAGCACAGATTTGAAACATTCAAAAAACGCAGTCCACCGTCTGCATGCCTTGCAGAATTTTCGGGAACTGCGTTTTTTTCGACCAAAAAGGAGTTGACATGTATCCGATTGTTTCTCTCTTCGGGCTTTCTCTTGGTACATATGGGATTTGCTGCGTGATTGGCGGAGCACTTGCCATCTGGCTTGCCATTCGCAACGGAAAACGCTTTCAGCAAGACCGGTTCGCCATGCTGGAGGCTTGTGTCTGGGCACTCATTGGCGGATTTCTGGGAGCAAAACTGCTCTATCTTCTGGTTTCGTTCTCCGACATCGTGGAGATGTTCCAGACTTCCGGTTTTAACTGGAACACAATTTCCTCTTTATTAGAGGGCGGATTTGTATTCTATGGCGGATTGCTGGGCGGACTGGCTGCCCTGCTGCTCTATCTGCATCATTTTCAGCTGCCCTATGGGGTCTATCTCAGCAGCATCACCCCTGCCATTCCGCTTGCCCATGCATTTGGACGAATCGGCTGTTTCTTTGCAGGTTGCTGTTACGGTATCCCCTATGACCCACCGATTGGCATCTGCCTGAAAAACGCCATCGGAACAGCCCCGACGGACATTCCGCTTTTTC
>ERZ1106951.1289-NODE-1289-length-22498-cov-6.031858_pt1 | contig 22498 bp, 19 predicted proteins | sample MGYA00403676_ERZ1106951 | MGnify/ENA primary metagenome ERZ1106951 (study PRJEB35170, sample SAMEA104062398) | human gut metagenome | biome: human gut; feature: human-associated habitat; material: faeces | place: Denmark | collected 2012-04-23 ...
ATGCAATTATTATTACCGGCTGGCTGCTGTAAGAAAAGCATGTCTGGATAAGCTTCCACCGGAGGTTAAGCAGGCGGTGGTTCCTGTTCCTGCCACACTTTTAAATGATAATTCGGATAATAAGACAGCATGTGCAGATTTTCTTAATCTGAATGTTAACGGAATTACCATTGAAGTACACAAAGATACATCAACGGAGCTGCTTGCAAAAGTGCTGAGGGTAGTGGCAAATGTTAAATGATGCTGTCTGCTTTTCACAGGTATATGTTGTATGTGGTTTTACGGACTTACGCTCCGGTGTAGATAAACTTGCAGCGCTCATTAAGGCAAAAACCGGCAACAGTCCATGTATTCCTGATGCCCTGTTCCTTTTTTGCGGAAGAAAAGCAGACCGCATAAAGGGAATCGTATGGGAAGGTGACGGTTTTCTTCTGCTGTACAAACGCCTTGAACAGGGAAAATTTGTATGGCCGCGTACAGAGAGTGACGTTAAAATCCTGACACAAAAGCAGCTCAGATGGCTTATGGAAGGTCTTACCATAGAGCCTAAAAATTCCGTAAATCCTGTAACACCGCCTGAATACATGGCATGATATTTGTGCAAATAGTAGAATTTTTCAGCCGTTTTTCCATGCCTGGTTATCCATATACCATTTGCCGGCAAGCCCATGTATAAATGCTCTCTAAATTCATATATCAGCATGTGCGGGGAGATAATCAATGCAGGTCAGGCAGAAAAGGCAGTCGTCTGCAGATGGTTATAATCAGGCTGTTGTGAGGCTGAATCCATAGGCAGAATGACGGATGCCCAAAGGAGAAAAATTCGCCTTTATTACCATTGTGTGCTATAATAGAGCCTGAGAAAAGAGGTTCTGTATGGCAATGGAATACACGGAGGAACAACTGAATAAGCTTGATAAAACTGCGCTTGTGCAGCTGTTTTTAATGCAGCAGACATAGCTTAAGGATATAGACCATAAACTGCAGTTATTATTAGAACAGGCTGCTGTAATGAACAGCCATCGTTTCGACAGATCATCCGAAAAGCTTGAAATGGCTAACCGGATACGGTTCATGGAGATTGATGGCACAATTGTTTATTTCAATGAAGCTGAGGCTGTTGTGGAATCTGCCGTGGAAAATACGGATGAAGCAGCTGTTTCAAAACCACATTCCGTGAAGACCGCAGGAAAAAGGACTGCTGATCTTACGGGACTTCCCGTAATACCTGTAGAACATAAGATGTCCAACGATGAACTCACCGCTGAATTTGGTGAAAACGGATGGTATCAGCTGGAAGATGAAATTTACAGCCGTTACCATTTCACACCGATGAAAATCGAGGTTGAGGAGCACCACGTCGGAGTATACAAGTCCAGGAAGGACAATCACTTTAAAAAGGCTGATCATCCTGCATATCTTCTACGGAACAGCCTTGTATCACCGACACTGCTTGCAGGCATCTGGAATGCCAAGTATGTTAATGCAACTCCGCTCTACCGTCAGGAACAGGATTTTAACCGTATGGGTATCGCCATTGACAGGACGGACATGGCACGCTGGACAATACAGTGTGCTGAAAGATATATTTCCATACTGTATGACTATCTGCACAGGGAAATGTATAAACACCATCTATTACAGGCGGATGAAACCCCGGTACGTGTAACAAAGGAGAACCGCAGTGATGGTTCACAGCATTACATGTGGGTATACCGTACGGTAAGGAATGAATCGGGCGGCCAGATAGTATTGTATGAATACCAGCCAACCAGAAGGGCTGACCATCCGAGAGAGTTCCTGAAAAATTTTTCAGGTATACGCATAACTGATGGCTATCAGGTCTACCATACGATTGAAAGTGAACGGGAGGATTTGAGGATAGCCGGATGCTATGCGCATGCAAGACGTCGGTTTGATGAGGCACTTAAGGCAGTGCCTGAGGAAAGCCGTAAGTCGTCACTTGCGTATCTGGCACTGAAGCACCTAATACAGAGTTTTGCAAAGACCTGCTTCCGTGGTCAGATAAACTGCCATCAGATTGCAGAAAATAAACCTGAAATGTGCCGCTCTGCAGAGCGGTATATTTATGTGGGAGTACCCACTATGAGGCACTTACGAAGAAACGCACATAATATAAAATGTATAAGTTGAAGAAGAGCATATTCTGTGATATAACATATTTTTGAGAATTGTGGGAGCATGCAGTGCGGAGCAATTCGATATCAACATCATATCTATATTGGCGGATGTAATTATATATTTTAAAAGAAAAGCATACGCTAAATTAGTGGAATGGAAAAAGCTATATTCAAAAAAATATGTGGTATTGCTGGAAGGGGCATACGTTAAAATAGGACTAAATCAAGAGAAACCTTATAAAACAATGGTTTGAATGATTTAAGTCCTATTTTTTTTAAGTCCGCGAGAAAATATTCTGCAATTTCAAATAATGAGTTAGACTGAATACAAGTCAGGGATGATTTAATATGAATGCTACAAGAGTTGTAATGGAACTGTATCCGGACGATTAAATAATGGGCAGAGCGCAGGATAGCACTCTGCCTTTTAAATGTTTGGACATCGAACAAAAGCGAACAAAAGAACGTGATATATCAAAAAGAAAGTTCGATATATCGAAGTATTTATTCATAATTTTGTTGATAGAACAATTCATATATGGTAAAATAGTCACTATGAGGAGTCGTATAAGTGAAATATACGATAAAAGCTATATAGATGGTGATTAAGAAAACGAAGAGGTAGTGCATATGTCAGTATCATATAACGGATTGTGGAAGCTATTAATTGACAAAAATATGAAGAAAGTGGACCTGATTAATGATCTGGGAATAAGCAGCAGTACGATTGCCAAGATGACAAAGGGTGAGAAGGTCTCTATGAATATTTTGGAGAAAATCTGTGATGAGTTAGACTGCGACTTTGGTGACATTATCCACTATGAAAAGAATAAGGATGGTGGAAACAATGAACTATAGTGCAGGCATGGTGTCTCAGGTATTTGCATTTGTAGAGACGAAACAGACAGCAGAACTTATGGCAGCAGGTATGCCGAAGGATGAAATAAAGGATAAGGTGATTGGTGAGAATCTTTATCAGCTTAGAAATGAGACCAGATTACGGAGAACATTCAATTATGTCTATAATCGTCTTTCGTCATTGCCTGATGGAGCAGTAGAGCTTTTGGTTAAAGTTGATAACGAGAATGCAAAGCTGCTGACACTGATTGCAATTATGAATACAGATAAGCTCTTTTTTGAATTTGTATATGAGGTGTATCGTGGCAAGGTAATACTTGGAGAAAAGACGATAGAAGATAGAGATATAAATGGATTCTTTGACGATAAGGCAGCTCAAAGTGAGGAAGTAGCAGGCTGGTCAGAATCAGGAATTAAGAAACTCAAGAATTGCTATATGAAGAATCTTGCAGATGCGGGATTGATTGAATCAACAAAGACAAGGGTAATCAGACATGCTCTTGTTAATTATCGTATAGAGGAACTACTTCACAGTAATGGGATGGATGCATATATCAATGCAGTTAAAGGAGTCTGAGCATGGCAAAGTTAAGTTTGGATGATAGACTGAATCAGATAGAAGACAAAATATCAGATAAGTTGTTCAGAGAGAATAAAGGACTTGGAAATGAAGTCGGATATTATATATTTGATTATGATCCAAGAGAGGAGCTGTATGTGAGAAATCATATAGCATACCTTAAGGATAGAATAAACAACGGAAACAAAGATTTCAGAATAGTTGAGTTTGACCTGTTTCACCTGATGGTTGAGATATTGCAGGAGGAAGGTTATCTGGAAGCATTCTTTGATTTGGAAAAAGAGAATGGATTTTTTGAGATGGCAGACAGCCTTGTAGAAACTTTGGGACTGGATGAGACAAATGAGCTGAATCTAATTATATCAAGAATATTGCAGGAAGATTTGACAGACAGTGTGGTATTTCTTACCGGAGTAGGCAAGTGCCATCCGATAATAGCAAGCCATAACATCTTAAATAACCTGCATCAGGTGCTTGACAGTGTGCCGGTAGTGCTTTTTTATCCGGGAGAGTATAGCGGACAGGATTTGAAATTATTTGGAACGATGGATTCACACAACTATTACAGGGCATTCCGTCTGGTGTAGAGGAGGAAAATTCTCTGCTCCTGCAAGGGCAGTCGCATTTTCTAATAGGAAAACAATTTTTCATGAAAAATAGGAGAATTAACAATGCAGATTAAAAATATGTTTGAAAAGCAGATTGACCGTGACATCAAGGGCGTTATTAAAGTAGGTCAGTCGGATGAAGAAAATGTATATCAGGAATTAGATGAATATGTAGTGACCAAGGAACTTTTGAAGCATTTCAGAGATTTCTTCAACAATTATGAAAAGGGTGTAGACGGATATACAGATAAGATGGGTGTCTGGATTTCCGGATTCTTTGGAAGTGGTAAATCTCACTTCCTGAAAATACTGTCTTATTTATTGAAAAACAGCACAGTAGAAGGTAAAAGAGCCATTGAGTATTTTACAGGACGGCAGTCTGATGCAAGTATCAGACCGAAAATAGAAGATCCGATGCTTATTGCAGAGATGACAAAGGCTGGAACAATTGAGTCAGATGTCATGCTTTTTAATATTGATTCAAAAGGCTCAGCGAAGGTAGGCTCCGGTAAGGAGGCTATCGTCGAAGTGTTTATGAAGGTGTTCAATGAGATGCAGGGATATTGTGGTTCCATTCCTTATCTCGCAGAATTTGAGCGCCAGTTGGATAACGAGGGCAGGTTTGAAGAGTTCAAAGAGAAGTTTGAGGAAAATGCAGGAGCACCTTGGGAGAAAAAGAGACAGGCATTTGCAGTTATTCAGGATAAAGTAGTAAAGACATTAGTTGAGATGGATTTCATGAGTGAGGAAGCAGCCCGCAACTGGTGCAAGAATGCAAAGGGCAGCTATGACCTCAGCATCGAGAAGTTCGTATCACTTGTGCAGGAGTACTGTGCGAAGAAAGGTCCGAATCATCATGTTATCTTCTTAGTGGATGAAATCGGTCAGTATATTGCAGATGATACACAGCTTATGCTCAATCTCCAGACAATTGTGGAAGACCTTGGAACAGCCTGCAAAGGTAAGGCATGGGTTATCGTAACGAGCCAGGAGGACATTGACTCTATTACAAAGACAAAAGGAAATGACTTCTCTAAGATTCAGGGACGTTTTGATACGAGACTTTCTCTTTCAGCATCCAATGTTGACGAAGTAATCCGTAAGCGTGTGCTTGCAAAGAATGAGACAGCAACACAGACGCTCAGACTTCTCTATGAGCAGAAAGAATCAATTATCAAGAATCTTATAACATTTACAGCGGATACAGCGGACAAGAAGCTGTATGCAGATAAGGCAGATTTTGCAGACTGCTATCCGTTCATACCATATCAGTTCAACCTTTTAGGACAGGTGCTTACTGCCGTCAGAACACATGGCGCAAGTGGAAAGCATCTGTCTGATCAGTCACGTTCTATGCTTGCACTGTTTCAGGAGTCAGCAATCAGAGTAATGGATAAAGAAGATGGTGTGTTGGTTCCATTCAGTTATTTCTATGATCCATTGCATAAGTTTATTGACCACCAGCACAGTCAGGTAATCTCAGATGCAGAAAATAACAATAAGCTGGATGAGTTCGATGTAGAGCTTTTGAAGGTTCTCTTTATGATTAAATATGTCAAGGAAATCAAGGCAAATGTGGATAACCTTACTACACTTATGATTTCAAATATTGATGATGACAGAATTGAAGTCCGTTCCAAGATAGAAGAATCTTTAAAGAAGCTGATTAAAGAGACACTTGTACAGAAGAATGGTGAAATATACATCTTCCTGACAAATGAGGAGCAGGAAATCAATAATGCCATCAATAATGAGTCAGTAGAGATGGGAGAAATCATCGGAGAGGCTTCTACAGTTATCTTCGAGGAAATATATACGGAGAAAAAATACCGTTACAGCAGCCGTTACTTATTCCCATTCAACCAGAAGGTGGATGACCGATTCTTCAAGGGCAATCAGTCTAACGATATCGGAGTGACAGTAATTACACCTTATGGCGGAGATTATGCAGACTCTGCACTTCGTCTGCTCTCAGCACAGGAAAGCAGTGTAATTGTAAAGCTGCCTAATGATAGTACATTCCTTGATGAGATTACAGAATCCATCAAGATATATAAATTCCTTAATAAAAATGCGTCCGGAGCCAGAGGCAGCTTTGACAGTATCCGCAGGGCAAAAGAGGATGAGCGTATTGAGAAGAAGGATAGAATCCGAATCTTTATTGAGGATGCATTAAAGAATGCGGACATTTATGTAAATGGCGATAAGGCAACCATTTCGGCTAAGGAACCGGCAACAAGAATCAATGAAGCATTAGGTAAGCTTGTAGCAATGAAATACAATAAGCTCACTTATATGGAGACAGCACCGGAGCTTTCAGATATCAGTGCCATCTTTAAGCATAGTGATGGTCAGATGAGCTTCCTTGGCACAAGTGATACCACACCGAATAAGCTTGCATTAGAGGAAGTGGTACAGGTAATCGGATTAAACAATGCCAGACATATGAAGACTTCCCTCAAGTCATTACAGGATAAGTTTGGTGCAGCACCTTATGGATTTGATCCAAAGGATGTGCAGTGGCTTGTTGCCATGCTGTTCAAGCTGGGAAGAGTGTCACTTACTCTTAACAGTCAGAGTCTGTCATTGCTTTCAACGAATGCGGATGAACTGGTCAGATATATTACAAAGCGTGAACATGTAGAGAAACTCTTGATAGATATCAGAGAAAGAGCAACGGATGGACAGATTCGCTCTGCAAAAGAAGTTATGAAGGATTACTTCGGATTTACTGTATCCAGTGATGATGATGACAAAATTATGAGCAGCTTCAAGAGCAGGGCAAAGGATAAAGTTGAAGTATACGATGACATCCTTGTAGAGTACAGAATCAATCCAAAATATCCTTGCAAGCGAATGATGGAAGAGGCTAGAAAGAGACTTGCTGAAATCCTTGATATCAATGAGCCTACAGAGTTCTTCAAGACAGTAGATAAGAAGAGAGATGACCTGCTTGATGATGCAGAAGATACTGCACCTGTATTTGATTTCTTTAAGGGAGACCAGAGAAAGATTTTTGAAGAGTCAGTGAAGAACCTTGCATATTTTGGCAACAGTAAGACATATGTAAGTGACCAGGAGCTGTTAAAGGTAGTCGAAGAGATAGAGACTATCGTAAAGGACAGCAAGCCTTTCGGTAAGATTCAGAGATTACCGGAATTAAATAAGAAATTTGAAGAGCTTCATATGGGATTGCTTGAAAAGGAAGCAGCTATCATGGATCCATTAGTACATGACGACTTCCTTAAAGTGAAAGAAGTATTGGATACTAAGCCATTTGCAGAAGTACTCCGTCCTCGTATCAATAAGAGATTTGAAGAAATCTGGGAGAAACTCAGAACATCCAGTGATATCGCTGCAATTAAGAATATCAAGCTGGAAAGCGATACTTTAAAAATCAAGTGTCTGGATGAGATAGATGAATATGAGAGGGCACATCAGCCTGCACCGGAACCACCTGTTGCACCGGTAGTACCCGGTAAAGAGCCGATTGAACCTATTCCAGCACCGACTAAAGTAAAGACAAAGAGACGTAAGAATATTTCCATCAGCAATGTGGCAGGAGCTAGAACATATTCGATAGAGTCAGAGCAGGATATTGATAAGTTTCTAGCCGAGATGAAGCAGAAGCTGATGAATGAATTGGATGATGATACAATAATAACATTGAGCTAGAAGGAGGAACACGTAATGATTAAGTGTTTTACTTTTGAAAATTTTAAGAGTTTTGAGAAAGCTGAATTAAATCTTGAGGCACTGACAACTCTGATAGGGACAAATTCTTCTGGAAAAAGCAATGCTATAGAGGGAATTGCAATTTTAGCAAAGTCAGCAACAGGAATTGAACTAAATACAATACTGGATGGAACAAAGAGCACAGGAGCTGTAGTTCGTGGTGGCAGCCGTGGATGTGCAAGATTCAAAACGAACGCATTTAAGCTAGGATGTTTAATAGATTTAGATGATACCAATGATTTATTGTATGAAATAAAAATTGGAGTGGGAGATCGCGTAGGGATTGAAGAAGAGGGCTTATATCTTGTAAAGAGAGATACTTTTGGTCCTAAAACTAGTAAAATTTTTAAAACTAAAAAGGCAGAAGATGGACGTGCTGAAATAAAGGTACAATATAAAAATGGAATGAGAGGAAATGATCCTGATACAATTTGCATACGTTCATCAGCAATTTTACCACAAATGGTAGTTAAAATGAGAAGAGATACAGAAGAGGAAAAAACAATAATATCTTATATGGATAGAGTTGTAAGCCATTTAAAGAATATTCGTATGTTAGATCCGGTTCCTTCAGTTATTCGTGACTATGTTCGTACATCAGATGTCGAGTTGCGACAGAATTGTGATAATCTTTCAGCAGTATTATATGAAATGTGTAAAGATACATTAAAGAAAGATAGGGTATTAGAAGTTGTAAGGGGGCTTCCTGAAAATGATGTAGAGGATATAGAATTTATTGAAACAAAGATAGGTGATGTAATCTTTGCATTAAGAGAAAGAAATCTTAATTCTACAGAGCTGGTAGATGCTCGTCAGCTATCAGATGGTACATTGCGTTGTATTGCGGTCTTAACTGTAGCATTAATAGGAGAACCGGGAAGCTTGATTATGATAGAAGAAATAGATAATGGCATCCATCCGGCCCGTGTATATAAATTAATAGAACAGTTAATTGCAATAGGAAAAGAAAGAAAAATTGATATTATTATTACTACCCATAATGCTACTCTTTTAAATTCATATAAAAAAGATGAACTTTTAGGAGTCTCAGTTGTGTATCGAGATAAGGAGAGAGGAACAAGTAAAATAAAATCATTTGTTGATATTGAAGATTTTCCGGCTATGCTTGCATCCGGCGGACTGGGGAATGCGATGATTGATGATAGTCTGCTGAAATCACTTAAGAAGACAAATGAAAAAAAAGACTATTCATGGCTGGGGGTATAGTAGATGAATGTTAGATTTATAGATACATCTGTTATGGTGAATCTGTTGGAAGTTCCGGGAAGATGTGCTGATTCACAGATGATAAAAGATGAATTTAGACAGATAATAGATAATAAAGAGGTTCTGATCCTTCCAATAGCTACAATTATAGAAACAGGAAACCATATTGCGCATATCAGTAATGGAAACAGTAGACGGACAATAGCGTCTAAGTTTGGAGAGTTTTTGAGAAAAACGGCAGAGGGAGAAGCTCCATGGAGGTTATATGGTGTAGAATTAGACAAAGAAGGCCTCATATATCTGGCAGACCATATAGAGGAGAACGCGATGCAACAGGTGGGCGTGGGTGATATGTCTATTATTCATGCATATGAGCAATATAAGTCTAATACTCCGGGAATTGGCAGAATAATGATATGGAGTACAGATAGACATCTGCAGGAATACATTGAGGAAAATGTATCAGAAACTACATATAGGAGACAAAGAAAATCGTAATCACAAACCGTTAGTTTGGAGGATATAGCACATGAACAAAAATGCAATTAAAAAATTTGCAATAGATGCAAGAAATAAGCTGATAGCATCCGTTACGGATAAAGCGGGTATGCTTGGAATTACATCGGATAATTGCAGTGAAGCAATCACAAAAGGTGCTGATTTTGAGGTGTACAAGACAGCAGCAGGAACAGAGGTAACACTTAACAAAAAACAGTGTGGGCAGAGAAGAAAACTGGTAGACCAGATTCGGGCAAGAGGCTTTGAAGCGGTAGTGGAAGAAGTGGCATATACATGGTTTAACAGAATCTGTGCTATCCGTTTTATGGAAGTGAACGACTATATGTATCCTGTAAGAGTTCGTGTGCTTTCATCTGAAAAAAAATCTACTGTAAGTGGATTGGTAAAGAATGAGCCAGATGTGGTAACTATGGCTCCAGATATTGACTGGGATTTCACGGATAAAGAGAGAGAAGAAATCATTGATGCCAAGATGAATAACAGGCTTGATGATTTATTCAGAATGCTTTTTATCAAGCAGTGTAATCTGCTTCATGAAGTGTTACCGGGACTTTTTGAAGAGACAGAAGACTATACCGAAATGCTTCTAAACATCTCATTTACGAATGAAGATGATGTAATTCGTATGCTTGTAGATGGTATTGATGAGAACGATTTTAACATCACAACTGTTGATGAGGATGGCAAGGCAGCAGGTCAGGTAGAAATTATTGGCTGGTTATATCAGTATTACAATACAGAGCCTAAAAATAAAGCATTTGCAAAGAAAGGTAAAATCACAAAAGAGGAAGTTCCGGCAGTCACCCAGCTTTTTACTCCGGACTGGATTGTACGATACATGGTTGAAAACAGTCTTGGCAGAATGTGGGTAGAAGGACATCCGGATGAAGAACTTAAGAGCAAATGGAAATACTATTTGGATGAGGCTAAGCAGGAAGAGTACGTACAGCAGGAACTTAACAAGATAAAGGCAGAGTATGCAACATTAAAGCCGGAAGATATAAAGCTTATAGATCCTTGTATGGGTTCAGGACATATTCTGGTGTATGCGTTTGATGTATTTATGCAGATATATGAAAATGCAGGATGGTCTCAGAGAGATGCTGCACAGAGCATTATACAAAATAATATATACGGACTTGATATAGATGACAGAGCTGCGCAGTTAAGTTATTTTGCAGTATTGATGAAAGCAAGACAGTATGACAGACGAATCCTGACAAGAGGGATAGAACCGAATGTATATGCTGTGCAGGAGAGTAATGGCATTAATCGTGGTCAGCTTAAATACTTTGGCACTGGATTGACAGATACAGAGAAGAATGTAGCAGTATCGCAGATGGAAGGACTTCTTAACAAATTGAATGACGCAAAAGAATATGGTTCTTTGCTTAATGTGGAAGACTATGATTGGGAGCTGTTAGAGAAATTTGTAGAGAATACAGATACAGAAAGCCAGATTTCTTTTGATACTTTTGGATTGGATGAGACAGCAGAGCAGTTGAAACATTTGATTAGAATTGGCAAGGTAATGGCACAGAAGTATGAGGTTGTTGCTATTAATCCACCATATGCAGGAACAAGTAACCTAAGTGCAAAGGTAAACAATTTTGTGAAGGAGAATTATCCGGATAGTAAGGCTGATTTATTTGCAGTGTTCATTGAGCGTTGTGGAGAGATGCTTAAGAAGAATGGATATCAGGCGATGATTACCATGCATGCGTGGATGTTCTTGTCTAGTTTTGAAAAACTGCGTGAGAAACTTCATACAAAGACGATTGTAAATATGGCACATTTGGGGACAAGGGCATTCGAAGAAATTGGAGGGGAGGTTGTTCAGACAACAAGTTTTGTATTGAAAAAGAATTATGAAATGAACTATATGGGGACATATTGCAGATTAGTTGAGCCTATTACGCAACAAGGCAAAGAAGCAATGTATTTAAGTAGGGAAAAACGATATATAGCAAACCAGAATAGCTTTACCAAAATTCCGGGAAAACCAGTTGCATATTGGATAAGTAAAAATATGCTAAAAGTTTTTGAAAACATTTATATTTCGGATTTAGCAATTTCAAATGGACAGAATATCACTGGAAATAATAATATATATATACGATTATTTTGGGAGGTCGAATTAAATAAAATTAATTCAAATTATTGGGCAAAGTGTGCGAGAGGTGGAGGATACAGAAGATATTATGGTAATGATGTAAATGTTATTTTGTGGACATCTGAGGCAAAATCTCATTATAGAACAGACAGTATTGCGCGTATCGTACCGGAATATCTTCAATTTAAAGAAGGTATTACATGGTCGTATATTACCTCAAGCATTCCTTCATTTAGAAAACTATGGAATTATGAATTATTTGAGAAAGCAGGAACAAGTATTTTTATTAAAGATAAAAACGCATTGAATCCATTACTTGGATTGTTGAATTCTATAGTTGTAAAGGAATTACTCAACATTATTAATCCAACAATAAATTTTCAAGTAAGGGATATTTTATCAATACCAATAAAAGAAGAAATATTGTCAAATCATAATATTAATATGTTAGTTAATGAAAATATTTCAATTACGAAAAATGACTGGGACTCCTTTGAAACTTCGTGGGATTTCAAAAGACATCCATTAATATCTGTTATTTCACATAATAGAGCATTTATTGATGACACAATAGATATTGATTTAGCAGAATGTTACACTTGCTGGGAGAATGAATGTAACGAGCGTTTTAACCAGCTCAAGGCAAATGAGGAAGAACTGAATCGTATTTTTATTGATATTTATGGGTTGCAGGATGAATTGACACCAGAGGTAGAGGATAAAGATGTCACAGTCCGAAAAGCAGATTTACAGCGTGATATTAAGAGCTTGATTTCTTATGCTGTCGGCTGTATGTTTGGACGATATTCGCTAGATGAGGAAGGTCTTGTTTTGGCAGGACAGCCATTTGAATCACATTTCTTTGAAGCGTCAGCACCAAGATGTGGAACTGGTTTTGCAGGGGCACCGAGGGCATCTGTTCCGATAGGTGAATTTTATTACAAGACAGATGATAGTGTGAAAAAATGTACTTATAATCCTGACAAAGATAATATCATTCCGATTTGTGATGAAGAATATTTTTCAGATGATATTGTTTCAAGATTCTGCGAATGGGTGAAGATTGTATATGGTGAGAAATCATTGGAGACAAACCTTGATTTTATTGCAGAAGTACTTGGTAACAAAGGAAATACAAGCAGAGAAGTAATCAGAAATTATTTCTTAAATGATTTCTTCAAGGATCATTGCAATACTTATTCTGTCACAGGTTCCGGTAAGCGTCCTATTTATTGGCTGTTTGATAGTGGTAAGCAGAACGGATTTAAGGCACTTATTTACATGCACCGATATGACGCTGATACAGTCGGCAGAGTTAGAACAGATTATCTCCATAAGGCACAGAAGTATGTAGAAACTGCTATGCAGAGTGCACAGTATACGATTGACAATGCAACATCAGCATCAGAAAAATCGAGAGCCACAAAGGCGGTAACGAAGTACACAAAGCAGCTTGCAGAGATGAAGATATATGATGAAGCGATTGCTCATGTAGCCAATCAGAGAATCGAGATTGACTTGGATGATGGTGTAAAGGTGAATTATGCAAAGTTCCAAGACGTGGAAGTGGCACAGGAAGGTAAGAAAGCATTGAAAATAGATTTGCTAGCAAAAATATAATGTAAAAGGAGTACTGTTGTTATGAATTTACAAAACAAATTAATTAAATTATATAATGAGATTGATGGGTTGAAGAATAAAAGAAATTCTAGTGATAGCGATTTTAAAGCATGGAGAACGGACGTACAATTATGTCTTTCTGGTCTTTATGGTGAAAAAAGTATTCAACTTAAAAATTTTAATAATCGACCATTTTCACCAATGGTAATTGTAGGAAATACTGATTTTCATGAACCATATGTGCGAGATCTGGAGACTACAAAGAAAGAATTTGAAAGATATATTGACGATTTTGAAGATATAAGCACAAATGTTGATGTGAAAAATAATATTCCAGTGAATAATAAGGTGTTTATTGTTCATGGACATGACGGTGAGCTAAAAGAGAAGGTTGCAAGAAGATTAGAACAGCAAGGTATTGAAGCGATAATCTTAAGTGAACAAGCGAATCGAGGAAGAACTATTATTGAAAAAATAGAAGCATATTCAGATGTACATGTAGCAATTGCACTATTTACACAAGATGATATTGGAGTGGTTAAGGAAGAAAAAGGAAACGAAAAATATAGGGCTAGGCAGAATGTTGTTTTCGAGGCAGGCTATTTTATAGGATATTTAGGTAGAGCGAATGTAATTATGATTGCAGAAGAAAATCTTGAAATTCCAGGGGATTTATCAGGAATGGTATATACAACAAAAGATAACTGGGAATTCGAAATGTTAAAGGAACTTAAAGCAGCAGGAATGAAAATTGATATGAATAAACTAATTGGCTAAATAAGAATTATTTGCATGAATACAAGTTTATGGAGTTATTGTTTTAATGTAGATAGATAATCCGTATGATTGGGAAGGAGGCATGGAATATGTTGCAAATTATATCTGGTAAATTTTTTGAAGATGGTGAAATAGTACATAACGAATGTAATGGAATTTTATATTCTAATGTTGCCTTTCATTCCATGCACCCTATAGAATACGAAAATATAAAAATAAATACAGTGGATTGGCATCCTGGATATCCTTGTTATGTTATTTCGTATGATAACTGTATTGAACATACTCCTAAAACAAGTATACTTGTAAAAATTGGGGATAATGTTGTAATTGAACAGCTAAAATATATTTTATCATTTTCATTAAATGCAATATTTGATGAAAGTGCGTCGGTGATAGAGAATCTTTGCAGAAGAGGAAATGCTCATGACAATTATATATCCTCTTATGTGACAGAAACATTTGATAAAGAGCGCAACTTTACTAGAGAAGATTGGGAATATAGCATTCAATTTTATAAAAAGATGATGCATTTGGCTCGTGACGAATATAAGATAGTCATGAGATGCCTGGCTGCATATCACGCTTCATTTAGTGTGTTTAGTAAGGACATATCATTATCATATAGCATTCTTGTTTATGCTTTAGAGACTTTGTCAGAAAACTTTGATGAGTATACCACTTCTTGGAGCGACTATGATCAGAACGCTAGAAAAAAATTGGATGCTTTATTAGATAAAGTTGAAGATAATGTTGCAGAAGAAATAAGAAATATTTTAGTTTCCAATGAACACTTGAAATTATCAAGGAGATTTACTCAATTTATTTTGAAGTATTTGGATGATGACTATTATAAAGCAATAGACAAACGTCAAGGTACAGAAGAAGAAGTTAAGCAGGCAGTCGTAAAAACTTATATATTTAGATCAAAATATGCACATGAATTAAAACCGATAATGAAGCAATTAATGCATGCTGGAATATCTGCCAGTTCAGAAATATTTGAGTTTCAACATGAGGTGTTTTTTACATACTCAGGATTGTTAAGACTTGTCCGTACAGTTATAACGAATTTTGTTAATTCAAGAATTGATGTGGGAAAGGAAGACTATGCATGGTATGACGATTTGCCGGGCACGATGAGTGTAGAGCTACATCCTAATTTATGGTTAGGTAAAAGCAATGATTTTAATTTTAGAAATATAGATAGGAATCTCGAGGCACTATTATATTGCGTAGAAACTGAGCATGAAGTTCCTGAAATGAATGAACTTGTTGAAAATTATATGACCAATATTCTTAGTATTAAGGAGTCAGATCGATGTACAGCATATGTTCTGTCGTGGATATATGTAAATATTGTTCATGGATTAGACAATAACTATGTGGACAAAATAAAAAAATTATTAGATAAGCATTCTGAAACAGTAAATAAATGCTGTATTGCAACAATTATAGGCAATAGTTATGGAATGAATACAGGATGTTTTGATTTAGAAGAAGTAGTAACGGTTATAAATAACTATAATAAGAGTAAATTTAAAAAGAATAGGTTGAAAATTCATAGTAGGATAGAAAGCAGAATTTATATTGCAATTGCTCGTAGCTATAAAAATGAAGACAATATTAGCTGTAAATATTGGTATAAAAAGGCATATAGAAATACTGTTAATGATAAAGAGTTACAGAGTGAAATTTTGAAAGAAATTGAACTAATAAAAATATAGTTAGGAGGTTTGGCGATTGAAGGAAGAGATTCTAGAAGAATTAAATCTTAAAGAAGATCATGAGCGAGAATGTAAGCTGGCAACAGGTGGACTCCCAGAGAGCATATGGGAGACTTACTCTTCTTTTGCAAATACAAATGGTGGCACGATTTTGCTTGGCATTAAGGAACACAGAGATTCTTTTACAGTTGAAGGACTGACAGACAAGCAGATTGTTAAATACCAAAAGGATTTCTGGAGTACATTGAATGACAGAAATAAGGTGTCAAAGAACATCTTACTGAATCATCATGTCAGACCTGTGGCTGTCGGAGAAAAGAAAATATTAAGAATTGATGTTCCTGCGGCAGACAGACATGATAAGCCGGTATACATCGGAACAGATCCGATGAAGGGCACTTACAAGAGAGATTATGAAGGAGACTTCCTTTGCACCGAAGAGGCAGTCCGTGCGATGTTTGCAGATCAGAGAGATGTATCTGGGGATGTGGAAGTGCTGGATGAGTTTGGATTGGATGTGCTGAATCAGGATACGGTAAAAGGCTATAGAATTATTTTTGAACAGCTTCACAGTGGACATCCTTGGAATGCTTTGGAAAATGATGAGTTCCTTATGAAATTAAGGGCAGCAGCAAAGAATAAGAATGGTACATTATCTCCAACGATAGCAGGACTTTTATTTTTTGGAGAGGCTTATCATATTACGGAAGTTTTCCCAAATTACTTTCTGGATTATCGTGAGGAATGCGATGATAAAGCTGTACGCTGGTTATTCCGGACACATTCTAACGAAGGTGATTGGAGCGGTAATATATATGACTTTTTCTGCAAGGTACGTACCAGAATGGATGATGATGTAGCGGTTCCATTTGCAAATAGACGAAATGGATATCGGGTAGACAGAGTAGATGTGCACGATGCATTGGAAGAAGCATTGGCAAATGCACTGGCACATGCCAATTATTATGGCAGACGAGGAATTCTTGTAGTAAAGAAGGGTAAGGAACTAAGTATTTCCAATCCCGGTACTATCAGGGTAACAAAAGAGGAATTTTATGCTGGTGGCAATAGTGATCCACGAAATCCGAACATCTTAAAGATGTTTGGTTTTGTAAATGTCGGTGAGCGTGCCGGAAGTGGTGTCGATAAGATTATGACTGCATGGGCAGAACAAAATTGGAAGAAACCGGAATTTGATTTCTCAGAGCGCAATGACAGGGTAACATTAAAGCTTGAAGTTGGACAAGTGGTATATATTCCGGGAGCTGCTGATATAAGGGATACGACAGAGATTGATAAAGCAGAGACAATAACAGCTATGTCGAAGGAGGACAAAGTGCTTGCTTATATTCGGCAAAATGGAAGTATTTCAATGCAAAAAGTAATGGAAATAGGTAACTATAGATCTAGAACTGGAGCAAGAAAGTTAATAGATAAAATGATAAATGCGGATTTTATAGAAAAAACTGGAGAAGGAAACAAAACGATATATAAAATTAAAGAATAGCTTAGTGGTCTCTTTAAATAATAAAGTGACCAGCAGGTGGTCACTTTTAAAATAAAATGACCAGTAAGTGACCAGTAAGTGGTCACTTGTGACCGCAGAGTGTTCACTATAAAAATTAATCTTTTGGAAAAAAATGCAACAACAACATGCTTCAGGGAGTGCATCCGAAAGTGGCATAAAATGTATCCAGAAAAGGAACTAAGTCAGGTGCAGCAGGATTATCTTGTAGATGTAATTATGACATGGATTCAAAAAGAAATGGAGAGAGGTTAGTGCAGATATTTGTAGATGCAGATGCGTGTCCGGTAGTGGGCATTGTAGAAGAAATTGCAGAGAAATATAATATTCCAACCACCTTGCTGTGTGATACGAATCATATTTTGTATTCTGATTACAGTGAGGTGATTGTGGTAGGTGCAGGAGCAGATGCAGTAGATTATAAGCTGATAAGCATTTGTCATAAAGGGGATGTAGTAGTATCGCAGGATTATGGTGTCGCGGCGATGGCACTTGGAAAAGGTGCATATGCTATTCACCAATCCGGTAAGTGGTATACGAATGAGAACATAGATCAGATGCTTATGGAGCGACATCTTAACAAGAAGGTAAGGCGCAGCTCTCATAAAAATCATATTAGGGGACCGAGAAAGCGTACAGAAGAAGATGATGTACGCTTTGCACAGTCCTTTGAAAAACTTGTTGCAGGTTTTAAGGACAATCATACTTGTAAAATTGAGAACTACGGAGGTAAATAAAAATGGCAAAGAATCAACGATTTGAGAAAATATATTCACAGGGCACGATGAGTGTTACAGAAATTTGGGTAGATAAGGAGACTGGAATAAATTACTTATATCATGCAAGTGGTTATTCCGGAGGATTGACACCATTATTAGATAGAGAAGGGAAACCTGTTATTTCATCAATTGTGAATAGTTAAATTATTTGTTAAAACTGAAGCGGATATGATTGCGATGTTTGAAGAAACATCGACCAGCATGTGCCAGATAGTAATAACATCATAGGTTTAGATTTGGTATGATAATTGTATTAAAAATGATAAAAAACACATAAAAATAACTTGACAAATTTGTTTTACATTATTATGTTAACAATATGTACAGGAATAACATAAAACAGAGTAAATTACAACATATTATTAACATGATGGAGTGAAAATATGAATTTATACTATGAATTGCTACAATACCCAGTTTTTTCTATGAAAGAAGTAAATGCTTTTTATTCAAGTGAACGGACGGCAAGAGCGGCTTTGGGAAAGCTTCTTAAGGAGAATATAGTATTAAAAATTCGAAACGGACTGTACACGTGCGTGAGTGGGGAAAATGGAGGACCGGTGGCGAACAGATTTCAGGTTGCCAGTGCTATCACGCCATCTTCTTATGTATCCCATCACACTGCATTTGAGTATTATGGAACTGTAGATCAGATTTTCTATGAGGTTTATGTTGGTTCTGAGATGCGTTTCCACGACTTTGAATTTGATGGGTACACTTATCATTATGTCAAAGAACAGATGAAGGAAGGTATAGTTTCTCCAGAGTTTAGCGGTGGCGTGAGGGTTACGGACAAGGAGCGGACAATAGTAGATTCCATAAAGGATATCAATCTTATCGCCGGTCTTGAAGAGGTGCTTTCGTGTGTAGTGTCCGTGAATAGTATTGATGAGACAAAATTGTTAAACTATCTGGCTGGATATGACAGTGCTTTTTTATATCAGAAGATTGGTTTTATTTTTAGTGAATATCAGACAGAGCTTGGCATAAGTGATGATTTCATAAAGATATGCAACGATAGAAGCGGAAATTCAAAGCGATATCTGACAAATGGTATATGTGAGCCCGGATATTCGAGTGAGTGGAAACTGGTATACCCAAAGAATATTAAGCGAATGAAGAACGGGGGATAGAGGATGCCGCAATATAACAGAAGAGAGCTTGATGCAAGAGCACGGGAATATGGCTTTAATCGTGATACATTTGAGAAGGTTCTTCGTTTGAGAACAATTCTTGAATTTCTGAATACGCATGAATATATGTGTGAACATCTGCTGCTTAAGGGTGGAACAGCTATAAATCTGACTATTTTCAACCTTCCGAGATTGTCTGTTGATATAGATCTGGATTTTATCCCGAATCTGACAAGAGAAGAGACGGCAAATGAAAGAGAGCGATTGACAGAGATTCTGAAGAGATACATGTCAGAGCAGGGATATTCTCTTTCCGATGCGTCAAGATTCAGTCACAGTTTGGATGCATTCCACTATAACTACGTGAATGCGGCAGGCAACAGGGATATGATCAAAATAGAGATTAACTATTCACTGAGAACACACGTGCTTTCGTCAGAAGACAGAGTCTTTATAACAGATGCTTTCGGAGAGCCGATAAAGGTTAGAACGGTAGCGGCTATGGAAATCTTTGCGGCAAAAACCAACGCTCTGATAAGCAGAGCTGCTGCAAGGGATCTGTATGACTTCTGCAATATGGCTGACATGGAGCTGTTTTCAGGTGAAGGGGATATATTCAGAAAATGTATCATTTTCTATGCGACTATCTCTACAAAAGATGTGAACAAAGATTTTGATACATCTGCCATAGACAGTCTTGTCTTTTCAAAGATAAAATCTGATTTATTCCCGGTTCTGGCTACGAAGGATAAGTTCGATTTGGAAGGGAAGAAACAACAGGCGAAGGAGTATATAGAATCGCTTATGAAGCCGACAGAAGCAGAAATGGATTATATGGAAAGGTTTATAGCCAAGGAATATAAACCGGAGTTGCTTTTTGAGGATACTGAGATTGTAGAGAGAATAAGGAATCATCCGATGGCGTTGTGGAAATGCAAATGATAGAAGGAATGTTGAAGTCCTGGTACAGAACAGGGAATTACGATGTTATCAGAGATTTCATTTCCAGTATTCTTGCAGTTATATCGGTATTGGTAATATTAGTAGGAACTTATATTTCATTAAGTGAAATCAAAAAACACCGATAAAACAAGCATTTGCGGGAATGATACAAATTGTATCACGTATGTGAAAGAGCGTTTCTTTCATAGTTTTATGCTTTTTGCTAATGAAGGTGGAACAAAGCAGAGTGCAATAATTTGATAATATTGTGGGTATACATATGAAATTATTTATGAATAAGAATGAGAAATATGAAGAGCCTGAGGTTCACATGTTTTTTCATAAACAAACGAAAGAAGTAGAGCAGGTTGAGAAGTTTGTAAGATCTCTTTCTATTACCATTCCGGCTAAATATGAGGATGAGATCTACAAATTATATCCAACAGATATATATTATATTGAGACAATTGACAGGCGTACATATCTGTATACAGCCAGTCGGGTTTATGAAAGTAGTGAGAATCTGCTCTCATTAGAGAAACTCTTAGAGGCAGCTGGTTTTATCAGAGTAAGAAAGAATTGTATTATAAATAAGTATAAGCTTAGAAGTATGATGATATCTAAGAATAGCCACATAGAAGCAGTGCTTGGCAATGATGAGCATATTGTTGTTACAAGAAGCTATATAGCAGGTATAAAAGAAGCATTTGCCCGATAATTTGTAACTTGGTACATGATATTTGTATTTCCGGCAGGAATCCATCACATAGTATCCTTTTTTGTGTATATTATAGCCAGAACTTTTAATTTTTAGCAGGAAAGGAAAATTGGATCATGAAAGATAAGCGGGTAATTAGACAGGTATTAACAATTTATCTTGTGTGTTTTGTTGCGAGGATATTCGAGTATTTTGTATTAAGAACTGACCAGACTATTTTAGGAGAAGCTTTTATACATAAGCTGTTTGGAATTATTGTCATTTGTCTTGTTGTAAGAAGAAGTGGAGAAACACTTTCAGATATTGGATTTGTAAAAAATGGCTATATTAGAAGTGCAGTAAAGGGATTGGCACTTGGGCTTTCCATGTTTGCTATAGGCTATTTTGTGGAAATATTAATACTTATGCAAAACAGAACATACGCAGGTATAAGATTCTATGTAAGTGCATATGCCGTAGATACTAATATTGCTAAGCAGACAAGTGTGCTTTTTATTCTAATTTGTATCATTGGCAATTTCATTAATGTACTAATGGAAGAGGGACTTTTTAGAGGTTTGTTTCCTCGAATGCTAAATAGCAGGAGATTCTGGAAGGTTACCGGTATATGTTCTTTACTTTTTGGATTTTGGCATATTGTTGGACCTGTAAGGAACTATATTGACGGACAGAGCAGCTTTCAGGGGATGATAGCCAACGCTATCATGCTTATAGTTTCATCAACTTTGGTTGGGCTTAAGCTTGCAATGATTACATACATGGAAGGCAATTTGTATATGGGTATGGCCGATCATTTTGTGAATAATACTATTGTGAATCTGCTTCATATAGAGAGCTCTACTGGCGCAGATGAAATGATGTTTTTAAGGATTACTGTGGCACAGACCATTTCATTTCTTATAGTACTTTTTATTTTTTTGGGAAGGAAAAATCATGGGAAGAAAGGGATTATTAATAAAACAATTTCTGAATAATGCATTTGTCACAACTGCTATTGTGCTGATAGTGCTGTCTGTTGTTGCATTATGGTATGATGGAACAATGATCTGCATATCAACCATCTTTGAGACTCTTTTACTAAGTGTTGTTTGTGAAGTGATCAAACACATGATGTATAAGATTGATATTGCAAATATTTATCTTGGTATACTGCTTCATTATCTTCTGGTATTAGCAGCTGTTCTGATATTTGGGTATGCATTTAACTGGGTTAATCAGCTTCCTGTCTATGTTTTGGCTGGAATGTGTGGTGTTGTTTTAATCCTGTGCTGCTATTTGGATATTAGTAGAGTTAAGGCTGATATTGATGAAATTAATGGATTGTGTGAAAAAAGAGTGTAATCATGCTCGTCTGTTTTGACCGTATAACTATGGTACGCTATAGTCATTGACGTGATGATCAAATGAGGTCTTCCGTTAATCGGTCAATGGGTATATATTTGCATTAACCGAATCGGTCAACGGAGGCAGCTTATGAATGAAAAATTTTATGCATT
>ERZ1106951.1290-NODE-1290-length-22498-cov-3.209063_pt1 | contig 22498 bp, 20 predicted proteins | sample MGYA00403676_ERZ1106951 | MGnify/ENA primary metagenome ERZ1106951 (study PRJEB35170, sample SAMEA104062398) | human gut metagenome | biome: human gut; feature: human-associated habitat; material: faeces | place: Denmark | collected 2012-04-23 ...
ATATTGTTTCAATACTTCATGAGTTTTCCTATAGATTGTACGGGCTTCGTAAGTATAAAAAGCAAATAGAAAAGGATGAGGACATTGCTAAAGAGCTTCAAGACGGAAATCAATCCGACAGAGGAACAGAAAGTTAAGATTCGTAAAACAATAGGAACTTGTAGATATATTTACAACTTCTATCTCGCTCATAACAAAGAACTTCATGACAATGGAGAAAAGTTTATGAGTGGTAAAAGTTTTAGTGTCTGGCTGAACAATGAGTATCTTCCCAAAAATCCAGATAAGTTATGGATTAAGGAAGTCAGTTCAAAATCTGTAAAGCGTTCAATCGAAAATGGTTGTGTCGCATTTACCAGATTTTTCAAACATCAAAGTGCTTTTCCTAATTTTAAAAAGAAGGGAAAATCTGATGTGAAGATGTATTTCGTAAAGAATAATCCAAAGGATTGCCGATGCGAAAGACACAGAATGAATATTCCATCACTTGGTTGGGTTCGTATGAAAGAAAAAGGATACGTTCCTACTACCAAAGACGGGTATGTGATTAAAAGCGGTCATGTTTCAATAAAAGCTGACAGATACTATGTTTCAGTTCTTATAGAAATCCCAAATAACAAGACAGCTGATAATTCCAATGAAGGAATTGGCATTGACCTTGGATTAAAGGATTTTGCCATTGTTTCTAATGGTAAAACTTATAAGAACATTAACAAATCTGCAAAATTAAAGAAACTTGAAAAACAGCTTATTCGAGAACAGAGAAGTCTTTCTCGAAAGTATGAAAATTTAAAGAAAGGAGAGTCCACTCAAAGAGCGAATATACAGAAACAAAAGCTTAAGGTACAGAAACTTCATCATAAAATAGACGATATCCGTACTGACTATATCAACAAAACAATCGCAGAGATGGTGAAAACCAAACCATCTTATATAACGATTGAAGATTTAAACGTATCAGGAATGATGAAGAACAAACATCTTTCAAAGGCAGTTGCTTCGCAGAAGTTTTATGAATTTAGAACAAAACTTCAAGCGAAATGCAAGGAAAACGGAATTGAACTTCGTGTAGTAGACAGATGGTATCCATCATCGAAAACTTGTCACTGTTGCGGAGCGATCAGGAAAGACTTAAAACTTTCAGACAGAATCTTCCAATGTGACTGTGGTTATATCGAAGACAGAGATTTCAATGCGGCACTTAATCTGAGAGATGCTACGACTTACGAAGTTGCATAAATAAACGCAAACGTAGGTATGTACCGTGGGCTTACACGGGAATTAACGACTGTGGAGTGTACAAGAACTTGTGAGTAGATATGATTTTGGTCAATCCAAAGCATACACGATGAAACAGTAAGTAAAACTTGTGAGAGTTTACATTATCTCGATGTGAGTATATTTACACACATTTTGAGTGGCAGAGAAAAGCTATGAAATATACGATTGCGATTTTTGACTTAGATGGAACGATTTTAAATACACTGGAAGATCTGGCGGACAGTACCAATTATGCATTGAAAACCTGCGGTTATCCGGAACGGACCATGGATGAAGTACGACAGTTTGTGGGAAATGGAATCCGAAAATTGATGGAGCGGGCAGTCCCGGAAGGAACTCCTGTGGAAGAAATTGACCGGGTACACGAAACATTTACGGCACATTATAAGGTTCATTGTGCAGATAAAACCAGACCTTATGACGGGATCATGGAGCTTCTCCAGAATCTGAAAAAGGATGGCTGCAAGCTGGCAGTGGTGTCCAATAAGGCAGATTATGGTGTGCAGGAGCTGTGTAAGCAGTATTTTGACGGGGTCTTTGATTTTGCAGTGGGAGAGAGAGAAGGCATCCGAAAGAAACCGGCGCCGGATTCGGTCAATGAGGTGCTAAAAACCCTGGGATGTTCCCGTGACCGGGCTGTTTATATCGGTGATTCTGATGTGGATATCCAGACAGCAGCCAATGCCCAGATGGATCACATCATCGTGGAATGGGGCTTCCGGGATGTACCGTTCCTGATCGCGAAAGGCGCGAAGGTGCTGGTGGAAAAGCCGGAAGAGATTCTGGAGATCGTGGAAGGCCGTATTTGATAAAAGATATGGACAGAATTAAAAGAGCATGGTAGGAAGCTTCAGAAACGGAAACAGCGGTAAAAGAAAAAGCCGGAAGAACTGTAAAAAGGTTCTTCCGGTTTTTTTGTTAGGGCAGGGCCCTGTTCTCCATTGAGGAGTTTTTCGTTGATCCGAAAAACGGAACTTTGGAGAACAAATAAACCACCTGCTCTGCGGGTGGTTAGAATTTGTGTCTGTATTTTCTGTAGACATCTGCCTGCAACAGGAGAATGGAGAGCAGGGATAGGAACGTATTGATAGAAAGTCTTTATGGTTTGGATTGACTTACGGTATAGGGATGTGCTATGCTGAACGCAGCATTTGTAAAAATGGAAACAGGCGGGTAATCTGCCTGTTTTTGTGTATTAAAATATGTCGTAAAAGCCTTAGCTTTAGCTATGGGGAGTGTCAAAAGGATTTCATGGAGAAAAGAAGGGGAAAGAAGAGATGGGAGAGAAAAAGGCAGGGAAAATTGACCTGACAAATCTGTATGTGGTATTAGTGTTGGCGGGATTGTGCTGCTTTTTATGGGGAAGTGCGACACCAGCCATCAAGACAGGGTATCAGTTGTTTCAGATCGATTCAAAAGATACCATGTCAATTTTATTATTTGCCGGTGTAAGATTTCTGCTGGCTGGTTTTTTGGTGATTTTATTTAACAGTGTGCAGGCTGGAAGCTGGATCTGGCCAGAGAAAGGTTCTGGCTGGTCGGTGATCAAGCTTTCCCTGGCACAGACGGTGGGACAGTATTATTTCTTCTATGTAGGCTTGGCTCATGCATCAGGTGTCCATGGAGCGATCATCACTGGAATGAATGTGTTTATTGCGATTTTGATGGCAAGTCTGGTCTTTCATTACGAGACCTTGACTAAGAAAAAGGTGATTGGCTGTATTTTAGGATTTGCAGGAATCGTCGTGATGAATCTGCAGGGGGCTGGTGGAGACGATATGTTCCGTTTCTCATTTATGGGAGAGGGATTTGTATTTATGGCTCAGCTGTTTTATGCCATTTCCAGTGCATTAATTAAGAAGTATTCGAAAAAATATAATGTAGTGACCATGAGCGGATACCAGTTTATGGCAGGTGGTGTAATCCTGATTCTGATCGGAGTCATGGGAGGTGGAAGTATCGCAGGTGGTCTGGTGCGGGATGGTGCATTTACCATAAGTATCGCAGTTCCGGCGGTAGCGCTTCTCCTTTATATGGCGATGATCTCTGCTGTAGCCTATACATTATGGGGCGTACTGTTAAAATATAATCCAGTCAGCCGGGTATCGGTGTTTGGGTTTATGAACCCGGTATTTGGAGTTCTGCTTTCTGCACTGATTCTGGGCGAAAGCGCGCAGGCGCTATCTATTTATGCTCTGGCAGCCCTGGTACTGGTCAGCCTGGGAATTTATGTGGTAAATAAGCCGGAACGGCAGGCGTAATGTTTGAGAATTGATATAACTAAACATAAATAAAGAAGGAATGACAAATGAAATTCGCAAAGAGGATGGATCGTTTTGGAGAAGGAGTATTTTCAAAGTTAGCTGAGATCAAGAAAAGAAAACTGGAGGCAGGAGAGCAGGTGATCGATTTGAGCATCGGTGCTCCGAACATTCCTCCAATAGAGCGGATTCGTAAAATTTTAAGCGAAGAGGCCATGAAACCGGAGAATTATATTTATGCCATCAGTGATCAGAAAGCGCTTTTGGAGGCGGTTTCTGACTGGTATCAGAGACGATATGGTGTGACACTGGATCCGGAGACGGAAGTTTGTTCTTTACTGGGTTCTCAGGAGGGATTATCCCATATTGCGATGACCATTGTGGATGATGGAGATCTGGTGCTGGTTCCGGACCCGTGCTATCCGGTATTTGCGGATGGGCCAGTGTTAGCTGGTGCGGAGCTTTATTATATGCCGCAGAAAAAGGAAAATGGCTATCTGATCCAGTTAAAGGAGATCCCGGAAGAGATTGCAAGACGGGCGAAATTTATGGTGGTTTCCTATCCAAATAACCCGACGGCGGTGATGGCACCGGCCAGTTTCTATGAGGAACTGGTAGCATTTGCGAAAAAATATGATATGATTGTGCTTCATGATAATGCATACAGTGAACTGGTATTTGACGGAAAGAGCTGCGGCAGCTTTCTGCAGTTTCCAGGAGCAAGAGAGGTAGGCGTGGAGTTTAATTCTCTCTCTAAAACTTACGGTCTTGCAGGAGCAAGAATCGGTTTCTGCGTTGGCAATCATGAGGTGGTAGAGAAGCTGAAAACTTTGAAATCCAATATGGATTATGGAATGTTCCTTCCAATTCAGAAGGCAGCTATCGAGGCGATTACCGGAGACCAGTCCTGTGTGGCTGAGACAAGAGCAGCTTATGAGCACCGCCGCGATGTACTGTGTGATGGCTTAAACGGGATCGGCTGGACCATAAAAAAGCCGGAAGCGACCATGTTTGTCTGGGCAAAGATTCCAGAAAAATTCACAAATTCTGAAAAGTTCGCCATGGAGCTGGTAGAAAGAACGGGAGTTCTGGTAACGCCGGGAAGCGCATTTGGGCCATCTGGAGAAGGACATGTACGGATGGCACTGGTGCAGGATGATGAGGCTCTTCATGCTGCGATCCAGGCGATTGATGAAAGCGGAATCTTAAAGTGAGAAATCGAATGACAAAGCAAAGGGAAATGAACCACAGAAAATGGTTATGGACAGCGGTAACGGTGTTGTATGTGCTGTTTATTTTCCACAATTCTGCTACTGTAGCGGTGGAATCCTCCAGGCAGAGTGGCCGGGTGCTGGCGCTTGCGAGGGAGTGTCTGGCTGGTCTGGGAGTTGAAAGCGGATGGCTGAGCGAGCATTTGATTCGGAAAACAGCCCATTTTCTGGAGTACAGCCTTTATGGGGTGCTTCTGTGGAATTGTCTTGAGACTTATGAACTGCGTGGTAAATTGCGCGGGGTTACCTTTCTGTGGCTGGCTATGCTGATTCCGTTTGTAGATGAGACGATCCAGTTGTTTACAGAAGGACGTTCGGGACAGATCAGTGATGTCTGGCTGGATATGTTCGGTGTGTTGTTTGGTACCTGTCTGACGGTTGGTTTTGGGTGTTTTCTGACCAGGTGGAAGAAAATGGCTGGAAAGAACTGTGGGACAGAGAATAGGGGAATCAATGAAAATGACAGAATTTCTGGTAAAACATTTCGTAAAAAACTATGAAAAGGTTTCGGATGTGGAGGTCCGGACCGCTTATGGGATACTTGCAAGCTTTGTGGGGATCGGGTGCAATCTGATCCTGTTTGCGGCGAAACTGGCAGTGGGACTGGTGATCAACAGTATTTCCGTTATGGCAGACGCATTTAATAACTTATCTGATGCGGCTTCTTCCATCATCGGTTTTGTTGGAGTGAAAATGGCAGAAAAGCCGGCAGATGAGGACCATCCCTTTGGACATGGAAGGATCGAGTATATATCTGCTTTTATTGTAGCGTTTATCGTCATACAGGTCGGTTTTTCTTTATTTAAGACTTCTATTGACAAGATCCGCAATCCAGAGTCCATGACCTTCAGCCTGGTATCAGTGCTGATCCTGGTGCTGTCCATCGGTGTAAAACTGTGGTTAGCATTGTTTAACCGTTCTTTAGGAAAAAGGATTCAGTCTACGGTGATGATGGCAACCGCAGCAGATGCTTTGGGTGATGTGATGACCACCTCGGCAACCATTCTTTCCGTGATCATCTTTGGTGTGACAGGCTGGAATCTGGATGGATTTTTTGGTCTGGCAGTGTCGGTGGTGGTTATGATCGCCGGAGTGAATATTGCAAAAGATACTCTGACACCATTGATCGGAGAGCCGATCGATCCGTCGATTTACCATGAGATTACGGAATTTGTGGAAAAGTATGATGGAATCATCGGGACTCATGATCTGATCGTCCACAATTATGGACCAAGCCGCAGTATGGCTTCCATTCATGCGGAGGTACCGAATGATGAGCCGATTGAAAACAGTCATGAAATTATCGACAAGATCGAGCGGGACTGTGCGAAACAGCTGGGGATTTTCCTGGTGATCCATATGGATCCGGTGGAGATCCGGGATGAAAAAACTATCCATTTGAAAATGATGGTTCAAGAAATCTTAGCTGGTCTGGACTCCAGGCTGACGTTTCATGATTTTCGGGTGGTGAATGGTCAGAAGCATCGAAATGTGATTTTTGATCTGGTAGTACCGCGAGAGTATAATGATGCCATGCGGGGGACAATAAAGAAGAAGATTTCCGATGAAATAGCGAAGAAGAATCCAGATTGCAGCTGCGTGATCACTGTGGAGAATAGTTTTTGTGTGGAAGCTTCGGATAAGAATGCAGAAAAAAATGCTGAATAGAATGCTGAATAGAATGGAAGTGATCCCGTGAAAGGGAAGAAAACAAATCAGGAAATTCATGAGAGTAAGCGCCGGGAAGAAGAGGCATGTTTGGAAGAAAAACAGAAAATAGAAGAAACAGCATCCGGGCAGGATGTGACGGAAAGCCGGTCAGAATACGACCGGCTTTTATTATTGGTAAAAAAAGGAAACACACAGGCATTTGGTGAATTTTACGAAAAAACCAGGGGACAGGTATATGGGTATGCCTACCGCATGCTGCAGCAGGCCCAGGATGCGGAGGAGGTGGTCCAGGAAACATATCTGAAGATATGGAAAGAGGCAGCGTCCTATGAATCCGATGGAAAGCCAATGGCCTGGGTATTTACCATTGCAAGAAATTACTGTTACATGAGTTTAAGAAAGCGTCAGAGGCTTTCGGAGGAAAGCTTTGAGGAACTCCAGGAGCGGGAAGGAAAGGAAGAGCCGGGGGAACTGTGCCAGGAACTGGAACTGGCCCCGGAGAGACAGACATTATTAGATGCCCTGATGCAGTTAAATGAGAAGGAACGGCAGATCGTTCTGCTCCACAAGGTATCCGGCATGAAACACCGGGAGATCGCGGAGATGTTTCAGATGCCAATCTCCACGGTTTTATCGGTTTATCACCGGGCTATGAAAAAATTATGGGAAAGAATTGAAAAAAGTAGTTGACAAATCGTGATTTTCAGTGTTTAATTATTTTATTCAATTATCACTTTATCATGCTACCATGATAAACTAATACTTGGGTTTGAGGAGGTAACGATTATGAAAAAGACATTCGTAGCTGGAGCATTAGCATTTACCATGGCGGCAGCTTTTTTAAGCGGCTGCGGCAGTAACACACAGACAAAGGCAGCTAACCGGCTGGAAGAGATTCAGCAGAGAGGTTACATTGAAGTTGCTACCGAACCTTATTTCGCACCAAATGAATTTATTGATTCTTCCAAGAGTGGTGATGAGCAGTATGTGGGAAGTGATATTGAGATGGCGAAATACATCGCAGATAAACTTGGTGTGGAGTTGAAGATCGTTCCACTGGAGTTTGCGGCAGTATTAAGCAGTGTGACAGAAGGAAAATATGATTTAGCTATTTCTGCATTGGCATATACACCAGAGCGGGCAGAAGCTATGAATTTATCCAATGGCTATTATTTTGATGATGAAGAGGATGGCTATGGACTCCTGGTAAGAGAAGAGGATGTGGATAAATATCCGGATGCAGCGTCTCTGGCAGATGCGGTGATCGTGATCCAGAGCGGATCGCTGCAGGAGGCGATGGTGACGAAACAGGTTCCGGCATATAAGGAACTGAAACGAGTATCGGCTACTACCGATGGTTTCCTGATGGTCCAGGAAGGAAAAGCAGATGTGGCGGCAACCGCTATGGGAACTGCAAGATTGTACGCAGAGGCCAATCCTGGTGTAGCAGTTGCCAATAATTTCCGGTTTGCAGTGGATAAAGAAACGGATGGAACCAGAATCGGCATTCCAAAGGGAGAAAAAGAACTGACCGATAAGATCAATGAGATCGTTGATGAACTGGTAGAGTCCGGACAGTACAAAGCATGGTATGACGAGTACGAAGAGTACGCAAAATCTCTTGGTATTGAGTAAAGAAAAGAAGCATTAGACGAAAAACCGACAGAAAGGTAATGGAGCAGGATGATTGAGAGTATCGTTAAGATTTGGGCAAAATATGATTACGTGTTCTTAAATGGTTTGTGGGGAACTTTATGGCTGGCATTTGTCACCGTACTGTTCGGAACTATTTTAGGAACTCTGGTGGCTCTGTTAAGACTTTCCAGATGCAAAGTCTTTCAGGCACTGACAGGAGCGTACATAGAAGTTCTCAGGGGCACTCCGATCCTGCTCCAGTTATATTTCTTCTGGCTGCTGCTTCCGAAGGTACTGCCGTTTAATGTGTCTGATACGGCATGTATTATCGTGGCACTGGTGATCAACAGCAGTTCTTACGTGGCAGAGGTGATCCGTGCAGGTATCCAGGCAGTGGATAAAGGGCAGATGGAGGCGGCAAAGAGCCTTGGTCTTTCCAATAAAAATGCTATGCGCTATGTGATCCTTCCACAGGCGGTGAAGAATATTCTTCCGGCTTTAGGTAATGAGTTTGTCGTGATGGTAAAAGAGACTTCTCTGGCTTCCGTATTCTTTGTTGGAGAGCTGATGACCTCCTACAAGACAGTGCAGTCTACTACATTCCTGGCGATTCCGTCCTTGACGATCGTAGGTATCATTTATTTTATCCTGAATTTTATTCTGACCAAGATCTTAAAGGTTGTCGAGAGGAGGCTGCAGGCCAGTGACTAAGCAGGTACAGGATCGTGAGATCATCAAAGTAGAAAATTTATGCAAAGGTTTTGGAGAATTGAAGGTGCTCCGCAACATCAACCAGCATGTGAATATGGGGGAAGTGGTGTCCATCATTGGCCCCAGTGGAAGTGGAAAAAGCACTTTTTTGCGGTGTCTGAACCTTCTGGAAGTGCCGGACAGCGGCAAAATCACATTTGAAGGGGTAGAGATCACCGATAAGAAGATTGATATTGATAAACATCGCCAGAAAATGGGCATGGTGTTCCAGCATTTTAATGTGTTTCCAAACATGACGGTGCTGGAAAATATCACCCTGGCCCCGGTTCTGGAGAAGAAAGTGCCGAAAGGGCAGGCGCAGGAGGAAGCGGAGGAACTGTTAAAGAAAGTAGGGCTTCTGGAGAAGAAGGACGAATATCCGAGAAAATTATCCGGAGGACAGAAGCAGCGTCTTGCGATCGTCCGCGCCATGGCCATGAAGCCGGATGTAATCCTGTTTGATGAGCCGACCAGCGCCCTGGACCCGGAGATGGTAAAGGACGTTCTGGATGTCATCAAAGATCTGGCAGATTCTGGAATGACCATCGTGATTGTGACTCACGAGATGGGGTTTGCCAAGGAGGTCAGCGACCGGGTGTTATTTATGGATGACGGCTGTATCCAGGAAGAGGGGACGCCGGAGGAGATCTTTGAGCATCCGAAGAATCCGAGAACGATAGAATTTTTAAGCAAAGTGCTTTAATTAAGAGAAGCGTTACGAGAATCGAAATCTTTCAGAAAGGACAGATGGAGTATGACACAACTGGAATTTATTGAACAGATCATCAAAGAGAAAGAGGCAGTGATTTTAGATGCCAATGATAAAATCTGGAGTTACGCAGAACTTCCATACGAGGAGACCAGGTCTTCGGCGCTGCTGTGCTCCATCCTGGAGTCAGAGGGATTTACGGTGGAAACAGGCGTGGCGGAGATCCCGACAGCCTTTGTGGCCCGTTACGTGGTTGGAACCGGGAAACCAGTGATGGGAATTTTAGGTGAGTTTGATGCGTTGGCAACTCTTAGCCAGAAAGCGGGATGTACGGTGAAAGATCCTGTTCAGAATGGCGGTTCCGGTCATGGATGTGGTCATTGCTGTCTGGGAACCGGCGCGCTGGCGGCAGCATTGGCGGTAAAGGAGTATCTGGTGCAGAACCAGAAGGACGGAACCATCATTTATTATGGTTGTGCGGCAGAGGAAGGGGCAGGAGCGAAACAGTTTATGGCCAGAGCCGGATTATTTGACGACGTGGATTTTGTATACACATGGCATCCGGCAGACCGCAATGAGGTACAGCCAACCTGCAGCGTTGCCATTATGGGTGCAAATTTTGAATTTTTCGGAAGATCAGCTCATGCGGGAGCTTGTCCACATTTAGGAAGAAGTGCTTTGGATGCAGCGGAATTGATGAGCGTGGGTGTGAATTATCTGAGAGAGCATATGATCGATAAAGCAAGGATCCACTATGCTTATGTGGATGCAGGCGGAACGTCTCCGAATGTAGTGCAGGATCACTCGCTGGTGAAATATGAGGTTCGTGCGCCGAAGGTTTCCCAGATGAAGGAATTGTTTGAACGAGTGGTTGATGTGGCAAGAGGTGCAGCTCTCATGACTGGAACCACTATGAAATATGAGATTACCATGGCATTCTCTGATTATGTACCAAATGATACGCTGGGTAAGATCGCTGCGGAGTGTATGATGGAGGTTGGGGCTCCGAAATGGGAGACTTCTGATTATGAATTGGCGAAGAAGTTTTTGAATTCTTACGATCCGGTGACTTTGGAGACTATTAAAGAGGATATTGTGCAGACTTACGGTGGTGACCAGCTGGCAAAGATTCTGGAGCGGCCGTTGGATGATCAGGTACATCCATATGTGGCAGGTGTGCATGAGTACGAGTCCGGATCTACAGATGTGGGCGATGTAGGATATGCAGCTCCAACGCTGAATCTGAATGTGTCTACCTGTTGTATCGGCAATGTGGGACATACCTGGCAGATGACAGCCCAGGCGGGAAGCGTGCTGGGACATAAGGGACTTCTGACGGCGGCAAAAGCGTTGGCGTTAAGTACCATCAGGACGATGGAATCGCCAGAGGTGATGGAGGCGGCCAAGGCGGAGTTTGTGGCGAAGACAGGAGGCGTGTATCACTGTCCGCTGCCGGATGATGTGAAACCACCGGTTGGAAGATATTAAAGCCATGAAGATACGGAGCAGGTTCCGCTTTTTTGAACCTGCTCCTGGTTTGTTTCAGGAGTGAAATGCGTGAGGTTGTTTTTCCCTGGGGAGGAAAGATGCGTAAAAATTAGTGAATAAAAATGTACAAAACACACAAAAAAAAGCAGCTATGGGATTAGTTATTAATAATATTGACAAAATATAAGTTACACTGTATAATACTTATTATAACGATAACGTAAACGATAACGTAAACGAATTAATAAAAAAATCTAATTACATCCAAATGCTTGGGAGGATGGAATAAGTGGGAACAAGAGTATGAAAAGAAATGTTGCCAAACTAGGAGGTAAGGCACCTACAATTAAAGATATTGCCGAGAAATTAAATATTTCATCGGTATCCGTGCATCGAGCACTTGCGGGAAAAGAGGGTGTAAGTGAAAAGTTACGAGCACAGATTTTACAAACAGCAAAGGAAATGGGATACGAGGTTAATTATGCAGCAGCCTCTTTAAAAAGGAAGGTTTGCCAGATTGCTGTAGTATTACCACAAGATGTTGGAAAATATTATGCATACATTTGGGATGGAATATGGCATTGTGAAAAAGAAGTCAGAGGGTTAAATATTGAAGTACAGGAGCAAATTTGTTGCAACGAGGAACATCAATACGAACTGTTGAAAACAATAGCTGATTCGGATATGTATTCTGGCGTTATTACTATTTTATATACAAGAAATCCTAAAATTTTAATGCAGCTCCAGCGTTTGATTGCTAAAAATATAATGACAGTGGTAATTGATGAAGATTTAAAAGAACCAGAGGGGCTTTATTGTATACCAGCTAATGATGTGGCAGTTGGTCAAGTGGCTGGAGAATTGATGTCTTTGATTGCACCAAATCATGGAACAGTTTTAGTTACAAGTCAAAGAAAAAATTCTGAAATTCGTAATAACAAAATTGCAAGTTTTTGTCGGTATATGAAAGAGAAAAAGCCAGAGCTTAAAATATGCGTAGTTGATAGGGGGATGGATGATGTAGCAGTAAGTGATGTTATTTACCATTCTGTGAAAGAGCAACTAAAAAAAATAGATGATATTGTGGCTTGTTATTTTTTGACATCCAGCGATAATGAACCTACGGTCCAGGCTATTAAAGATAGTGGTAAGTTAAAGGAGATAATAATTATAGGGACAGACTTTAATGAGCTAACATCTCAGATGCTAGCTAGAGATGAATTAAGGGTGGTGATTAATCAAGCGGCATATAAAAAAGGGTACATGAGTTTACATGTATTAGTTGACAAGGTGATAAAAAATATCGACCCGCCATTACGTTTGGATAGTCCAATAGATGTAATTTTAAAATCCAATGCAAGTTATTATGAAAATTTAAACAAAATATAGGAGGAAAAAAGATGAGAAAAAAATGGAGAGAAGTCGGAAGTTTAGTTCTTTGTGGAGCAATGATGGCAAGTATGCTTGCAGGATGCGGAAATAATGCCTCAAGTTCATCAAGTTCATCTACCACAACGGTTGCGACAACAGAAGCTGCATCCAAGAACGATGATGCCAGTGCTGCTGCAACGGACGGAGATAAGCAGTATGACGGTGTGAAATTAGTATATTGGTCAAACTGGGAAGCAACGGAACCACAGGGCGTTGTTATTACAGAGGCCGTGAAAGATTTTGAAAATAAAACAGGTGCTACGGTGGATCTCCAATTTAAAGGTCGTAAAGGAATCAAAGAAGGTTTAATCCCAGCCCTGGATGCTGATCAGCAGGTGGATATGTTTGATGGAGCAGGCAATAAGAGTAATTATGGCGATCGTATCATGTGCCTGGAAGACTTAGTGAAAGAGCATGATTATGAGAAATTAACCAATCCGGTATTAATGGGATTATGTCGCAGTTATTATTCAGATGGAAAACTGTATGAGATTCCTTATCAAATGAAAGCCAATGGCTATATGTATAATAAAGATTTATTTGAGCAGGCTGGAATTACAGAAGTTCCTGATACCTGGGATAAGTTCCTGGAGACATGTCAAAAATTGAAAGATGCAGGAATTACTCCATTAACGACAGATGATGCGTATGCGATGCAGGCTTTTGGTATGCACCTTGCACGTATGATAGGTTCTGATGAAGTGAAAAAGGTTGTAAATGATGGTACTTGGGATAGACCAGAAGTATTAGAGACAGCAAAAGCGTTTGAAGATCTTGCTGCAAAAGGATACTTTTCCGCACAGGTAGGCTCTAACGTATGGCCGACTGGTCAGAATACAGAGTTGGCAACAGGACTCGCAGCAATGTATTGCGTAGGAACCTTTGTGGCAAATGAAACAAAATCTATTACAGGTCCAGACTTCAGATGGGGATTTTTTGGATATCCTCAGGTAGAAAATGGAATTAACGGCTTGGAGGCAATGGTAATTGGTAGCCAGAGCTTTGGTATTACAAGTAAATGCCAGAATCCAGAAGCAGCATTTGCGTTAATTGAGAAACTGACCAGAGGGGAATGGGATGCGAAATTAGCAGAAGAAAGCATGAGTATTCCAGCAGATACTACAAATACTAGTTGGCCAGAGCAGTTGGCAGATGCAAAAACATATATGGATAATTGTACAGAAATTTTTGCAACGTCTGGCGGTTTAGAAAACAATCCTGATATTACACCTGCATTAAAGGAAAACTTAATGAAATTATATGCTGGCACATGTACAGCAGAAGAGTTTGTAAGCAATATGCTGGCTGCTTCTAAGTAATGACATGGCAAGAAAAAGGCGGACAGTCTTCATGGCTGTTCGCCTTTTTAAAAAGAAAGGAATTGAATTTATGAAGCGAAATCGAAGTATGATTATTGCCTTTGCCGGTCCGGCAACAGTGATATTTTTATGTACATTTATTTATCCGATTATTCGAACATTTTTTATGAGTTTTTTTTCTATTCAGGAAATAACGGATTCGTTTGCTAAGTGGCATTTTAATGGTATTAACAATTATGTAGATCTGATGCATACGCCACTCTATATTAGATCCTGGATTAATTTATTTAAAATTTTTATTATTGGTGGCGTAATTACATTAGGAGTGTCATTAATCCTTGCGGCCATTTTAAAATGTGGAGTAAAAGGAAAAGGATTTTTTCAGGCGGCAATTTATCTTCCTAATGTAATTAGTGCAGTAGCAATGGCAACGATGTGGATTCAGTATGTATTTAATTCATCTTATGGATTCTTAACGAATTTTTTTAAGGCATTGCATTTAGAAGCACTTGCAAAAATTCAGTGGTTGGATGCGGATCATAAGTTTTGGGCATTGTTGATTTCTTATTGTTTTGGAATGGTCGGTCATTTTATGCTGATCTGGGTCAGTGGTATAGAACGTATTAGTCCGGAATATTATGAAGCTGCAAGTATTGATGGAGCAAATAAAAAGAATCAGTTTCTTTATATCACATTACCATTATTAAAGGGAATTTTCAGAACCAATATTATTATGTGGTCGATTAGTGTTTCAGGATTTTTCCTGTGGTCCAAATTATTTTCACCGATTTCCGCAGATACCTCGACGGTGGTTCCGATGGTTTATATGTATGAAAAATTATTTGGAGCAGAAAATACTGGCGATGTAGTTAGAGATGCTGGTATATCTGCAGCAATTGGCGTTATGTTATGCCTGTTTATTGTTGCAGTATTTACGATTGTAAATCGTTTTATAAAAGACGATGGTTTAGGATTTTAGGAGGTGTGGGAGAGTATGGATAAAAATAATAAGAATTTGCTAGATGAAAAATATAGTTTAAAAAAACAGCTCGCACTTGCACCAGGATATTTATTGTTAGTGACATGGGTTGGTTTTACGGCTATTGTGCTTATATGGGTAATCGGTGCAAGTCTTTCTACACCTGCAGATATTTTTAGGGGAACGATTTTTAAATTTACGAGTGGATTACATTTTGAAAATTATTCAAGAGCCTGGGTATCATCAAACGTTTCAATCTTCTTTTTAAATTCATTGATATATGCAGTAGTTTCTTGTGTATTACTAATTTTGATCTGTGCCCCATACTCATATGTGCTTCAAAGATTTCAATTCAAAGGAGCAAAGACAATAAAAACGATGCTTGCGGCAACTACAGGAGTTCCGGTGATTATGGTGATTATACCATTATATATGATGGTTGCACGCGCCGGATTGTTGCGTCAAGAATCGACAAACAGGATTGTTTTGATTGCACTTTTTGTAGCTACGAAAATTCCATATACCACAATTTTTTTAATGGCTTATTTCGAAAATATATCTAAGTCTTACGAGGAAGCTGCTGCGATTGATGGCTGTCATCCAATTCGTACATTCTGGGAAATTGTATTTCCAATGGCTCAGGGTGGTTTGGTGACAGTAACTATTTTTAATTTTATTAATATATGGAACGAGTATTTCTTATCATTAATGTTTGTAAACTCAGACCGATTAAGACCAGTCGCATTGGGACTGTTTTCTATGATTAATGGTATGCAGTATAGTGGAGATTGGAGCGGTTTATTCGCCTCAGTAATTATCGTATTCCTTCCGACATTTATTCTGTATGCACTTTTAAGCAAGTATATTGTAGGCGGTATGACAGGAGGTGTGAAAGGATAAATGGGATTAAGACAAAATGAGATATTGAAAAATATAGAAGGCATATCTGAAAGAATCTCTGCTATTCGTTTTTATAAAAAGAATATCTTTGCATTAAAGAGATTTAGTTGTGCAACGTGGACGAGCAGACAGCATGTAATAGTGGCGATTCAGGCGGGAAACATGACAGGTTTTGCGGAAAGCATTATCTCCGTAAATGATCCAAATATTTCTTTAGAAGATTGGTGTAAATGCGGCGCTGAATTGATTGAGTTATCGGTATCAGAAGCAATTAGAGAAAATCGAAGGCATCAGGATCAGTGGCAGGAACAGTTAATAGAAATGTTTGAAATGGCACTATTGGATTTAGGAGGAAAAATTAAAGGAGTTACTGCAATCCAGTTATTAGGTCTGAGTGAACAAAATGCGAAGCCTGTATGTGGAGTTCATGTAATTCTCAGCGATAATGTGGAAGAGGTAGCGAAGAGTACAAAATGGGCCTTGGAAAATGACAAGGCATCCTATATCAAGGTAAAATTGTTTGGAAAGACGGAATTAGATGAAAGTATTATAAAAACTGTACGGAGCATCTGTCCTTCTGAGAGAACTGTTTTAATAGGAGATGTAAATTGTGGTTATCGCCCAGAAAAGGAAAAATGGGCGCTGGAGTGGATCGCGCAGCAGTTAAAGGTCTTGAAGAATGCTGGATTAGATGCATGTGAGGATCCTGGATTCCTTGAAATTCCTGAATGGGTAAGTCTACAAAAAAAGTTACCAGATTTGGCGTTAATTCCGGATTATCCCATGAGACACTCCAGAAAGTCTGTGAGTCAAATTTGCGAAGGAATGGGAAAAATTTATAATATTCACCCAGATTCTGCAGGATCAGTTATAGATGCAGTGGTGTTGGCAGAACGTATTCGACAATTAGGAGCAGAACTAATGATTGGCGATGATAGCTTAGTGGGACCGTCGGCTTCCATCTGGCAGCAAATAGCGTCGGCACTTGGGGCTCGATGGGTGGAAGCAACAGAAAAGAGAGAAGAATCTGATTTTTATTATCGTTGTGTAAGATCCTTAGCAACGGACAGTACACGAAACCCTATTTGTATACATTGGTCATCTGGATTTGGTATAGATCTTGATTTGATAAAATTACAGGAAGAGGCTGATGAAGTAAAAGAGGTAACAAAATGAAAAAGAAGAAGAATCTTTTGTTTGTTTTTGCAGACCAATGGAGAGCAGGGGCTATGGGATATGCAGGAGAAGATCCTGTAATGACACCGAATATGGATATGTTCTGCAGAGAATCAACATATTGTGATCATGCATTTAGCACATTTCCAGTATGTTCTCCGCATAGAGCAAGTATGATGACAGGTAAATATCCACTTTCTTTAGGTGTATTTACAAATTGTAAAAATGGACTGTCCATGCGTTTAAGGGATGAAGAAGTAGGGATTGGACAAGTATTAAAGGACGCAGGTTACCAGACAGGGTATATTGGCAAATGGCATTTAGATGAGCCAGAACAAAATAACGATCCAAATCCGGTTTCTGGGGCGTGCGATTGGGATGCTTTTACTCCGCCAGGGCCAAGAAGACATGGATTTGATTATTGGTATTCATATGGAACTTATGATGTGCATTTAGATCCCCATTATTGGATGGATACTCCAGAGATGATCATGCCTGGAAAGTGGTCTGTAGAGCATGAAACAGATAAAACAATTGAATATTTAGAAAAGGTAAGGGATTTAGAAAGCCCATTTGCTTTATATGTAGCGTGGAATCCGCCCCATAGTCCATATGATCAGGTGCCGCAGAAATATTTAGATTTATACCCAGATGTGAGATTAAAGGAGAATGTGGAATTAGACCATATTCATCATCACACGGGAGAAGAAGTTAATTATACAGAAGAAGAATTGAAGTTGGCGACCAGGCAGTATTATGCGGCAGTTAGTGGATTAGATGACCAATTTGGCCGTATTATTAATTATTTAAAAGAACACGATTTATACGAAAATACAGTAATTATTCTTTCGGCGGATCACGGTGACATGATGGGATCGCATGGATTGATGGGAAAACATGTCTGGTATGAAGAATCTTTAAGGATTCCATTTGTAGTTCATATTCCAGAGAATAAAAAACAGGTATGTCATACATGCATTGGAAGTCAGGATATTATGCCAACGGTACTTGGCATATTAGGAATTAAAAGTCCAGATTGTGTAGAGGGTGTCGATTGCTCTGCGTATATTTCTACACCAGAGGAAGACTTGAAAAAAAGTTGTTTTATCTGTGCATGTCCTGGTCGAAAAATATTTCTTGATAAATTTGCGGAAGCTGGAAAGGATCCCAAAGATTTTGGGTGGCGAGGAATCCGGACTCAGGATTATACATATGTTATGGAGCTGGGATATGATGTGCTTCCGAATGCAAAGAGATATTTATATCATACAAAAATAGATCCTGAACAACGCTTACCACTTGATTTAACTGAAAAAGAAACTAGAAAACTTGCAGATGATTTAGAGTCAAGGGTCTTAAAGTGGATGAAAAAGCAAAAGGATGGTTTTGCGAACGTTTGGGAAAAGACAATACCAGTTTAAGAGGTACAGTAATGATTAGAGTAGGAGCGGTAAATATCGATACATCTCATCCCATGGGATTTGCAGATTCCATGAAAAAGGATGGAAGAATGCAATATGTTGGTGTATACAACGATTCTTTTCGAAATGATAAAGAAGTTGAAGGATTTATTGCAAGATATGGTCTGGAAAAGAGATGCTTATCCATTGAAGAATTGGCAGAAATGTGCGACATTGGCTTTATCCAGGGATGTAATTGGGATGATCATATACGTTGTGCGGAGCCGTTTATAAAAAAAGGGAAACCTGTATTTTTTGACAAACCAGCTGTGGGTAATTTAAGGGATTGTCAAAAGATAGAAGAATGGATTCGTGACGGAGCTGTAATTATTGGATCATCCAGTGCGCGTTATTCGTTTGAAATACAGGAATTTATGACAATTCCAAAAGAAGAGCGCGGAGAGATCGTAACAGTGTATGGAACATCTGGTGTGGATGAATTTAATTATGGAATTCATATTGTTGAAGCTTTGGGAGGAATTTTGGGTAATGGAGCTGAATCAGTCCGTTTTATCGGAAAAGCATTGGTTGATTCTTCCTATAGTGAAAGCTGGCGTGTTTCATACGCAAATGGACGTAATGGAATTTATACAATTTTAACGGGTGTACATCAGCCATTTTCCATTACAGTGATGACGACAAAGAAAGTTTACCAGTTTACGATGGATTCCATGAGATTATATGATGCATTGATTGAACAAGTGGCTAATTTTATGGAAGGGAAAAACACTTTAATTTCTGATTTTGGATATGTGTTGGAATCGGTAAAAATTATGTTAGCTGGTACAAAGTCAAGATCATTGAATGGAAAAGAAATTTTCTTATCAGAGTTAAAAGAAAATGATCCTTCTTTTGATGGTGAAAAATTTTGGAAAAAATATGACGCGGCCAGTGGACCGATGTATGCAATATAAAAAATTGGGGGTAATGTTATGAATTTTGCGATTATTGGTTGTGGTGTCATTGCTCAAACTCATGCAAAAGCCTTAGCTCAGTTAAAAGAAGAAGGATGTATTCTTTATGCAGTGTGCGATATTGTTCCAGAAAAGGCAGATGTATTGGCAAAACAGTATGGGGTTGAGAAAGTTTATTATGATGATGCTTCTGTTTTTGCGGATCCCCAGGTTGAAATTGTCTGTGTATGTGTTCCAAGTGGTAACCATGGGGAAATTTGCATGCAGGCAGCACGGGCGGGAAAGCATATTGTATGTGAGAAACCGATGGAGATTACTCCAGAGAAAATAGAAGAGGTTATCCGTGTTGTGCGCGAATGCGGAGTAAAAATGCAGTGCATTTTCCAAAGACGGTTGATGCCAACGGCGATTGCAGTACGGGAGATTATTAAATCTGGAGAATTAGGGAAGATTTGTTTGGCGGAGGCTCAATTAAAATACTATAGGGATCAGGCATATTATAATAGTGCCGGTTGGAGAGGAACCTGGGATCAGGATGGTGGTGGTGCACTGATGAATCAGGGGGTTCACGGTATTGATTTAATTTTATGGATGTTGGATCAGAAAATTGATACGTTATATGGACGTGCAGAAACGTTAGCAAGAAGTATTCAGGTTGAGGATACAGCAGCAGCTATTTTACAGATGCATGATCACTCTTTGTGCGTAATAGAAGGTGCAACGACGGCATATCCTGGTTTTTCTACAACTTTTTGTATTCATGGAGAAAAAGGAACTGTCGCATTTAATGACAGTGGAATTGTAACATGGGAATTTATTGATAAGGAGAATGCGCCAGAAAGACCAGATAATACATTTTCTGTTGGTGGATCAAAGAGCAATGTTGATATCACAATTGATGGACATGTGATGCTTTTGAAAGATATGTATGAGGCAGTTCGGGATGATCGGGAACCAATGATTCCTCCAGAAGATGCACGGATGGCAGTAACGGTGATTTATAAAATTTACGAATCTACAAGAACTGGAAAAGTGATACAGTTTTAATAGGTGGGCCTATGAAAATTTCTTACATTACAGATGAGGCAACTCAGGATCTTGAGAAAGCGATTACACTGGCAAAAGAAAATGGCTGTCAGGGGATTGAACTTCGAAGCATAGAAAATCAGCCGATTGACCTGATATCAGTGGATAAATTGAAAGAATGGAAAATAAGGCTTGATAAAGAAAATCTTGAAGTTGCGAATATAGCTGGAAGTTATTTGAAGTGTGAATTAAATGAAAGCTCTGTGGAAAGCGAGAAAGAAAAATTAAAGCGCTTATGTGTGGCAGCGGATATTTTGGATTGTAATACGATCCGTGGATTTGCATTTTTTAGATCGGATGATATATCAATGGAAAGAGTTTTAAAAGCTTTCGAAAGTTCAGCTGAAATATTAAAACGCTACGGAAAACGGCTTCTGATAGAAGCAGATCCGTCAGTTACGACGACAAACCATAGGGCAGTAGCAGATTTACTTAAACAGTTAGATTCTCAAGTGTTTGGAGCAATTTATGATCCTGGAAATGATTTATTTGATCCGTTAAAAGAACTGCCGTTTCCAGATGGGTATCAAGCTGTAAAGCCGTATTTGGTACATATCCATATAAAGGATGCGGTATTTGATAAATCGGGGGAACCAGTTTGTGTAGCGCCTGGATCGGGAAAAGTTGGTTATCAAGAATTGCTGAAGCAGCTGAAAGTTGATGGTTATAATTCCTGGTTATCTTTAGAACCGCATTATAGAAAGGATATACGCTTAACGGAAGCACAAATGCGGATGCCGCAAGGAACTGCCTTTTCTGAAGGTGGGGAAGAAGCTGTAGTAGAATCAATTCTGGCATTAAGAAAAATGTTGGAGGCAATGGGATGAAGCAGTTCAAAAAAGATAAATTGAAAGTGAAAATTTTTCAGAGTCGAGAAGAAATGGGAGAAACAGCGGCTTCAGAGAGCGCAGAAATTTTACGGAAACTTTTGAGTGGGAAAGAAGAGATTAATTGCGTATTTGCGGCAGCGCCATCTCAAAATGAATTATTAAAAGCACTGTGTAAGCAGCCTGGAATTGATTGGAATCGGGTAAATGCGTTCCATATGGACGAGTATGTTGGGTTGGATCAGGAACATACAGCCTCTTTTGCACATTTTTTAAAAAATGCGATATTTGATCAATTACCATTTAAAAGTGTAAATCTTATTCACGGAGAAGCTGATCCAGAGCAAGCGTGTGAGCGGTATAGTGCTTTACTCGAAAAATTCCCTCCAGATTTTGTTTTTATGGGAATTGGCGAAAATGGACATATTGCCTTTAATGATCCTGGAGTTGCAGATTTTCATGATCCTAAAAAAATAAAAATGGTAAAATTAGACCAGACATGCCGGATGCAGCAAGTTCATGACAAGTGTTTCGATAGTCTTGAAAATGTTCCGGAGTATGCGCTGACGGTAACGATTCCTGTGTTAGTTGAGACGCCATATATTTGCTGCGTAGTTCCTGGAGAAAAGAAAAAAGATGCAGTGAGAGAAACAATCAATGGAATTGTAAGTGAAAAATGTCCAGCAACTATATTAAGAGAACAGCCACATGCAATCCTGTATTTAGATAGGGAAAGTGCAAAGGAGTTGGTAATATGAAGAATCTCCCCACCTTGATTCGAAATGTAAAAATTATATTTCCAACAAGTATTTTACCAGGGACCGTGATAGTTGAGGATGGGAAAATAAAAGATGTTATTTGTGGAAAACCTCAAATTGATGTGGAACAGATGCAAGTAGTAGATGGGGAAGAAAATTATCTTTCACCAGGTTTTATTGATGTTCATACTCATGGCGCAGGAAATGCAGATTTTATGGACGCGACAGAAACGGCAGTTCAAACGGCAATAAAGATGCATCTGCAACATGGAACAACCTCAATAGTACCAACTACGCTGACAAGTACGAAAGAATCATTGATGGAATTTTTAAAATTTTTTAATTCGATTCCGCTTGTAAGTGAAGGTTATCCAGAAATCTTAGGACTTCATTTGGAAGGTCCATATTTTTCGGAAAAACAAAGAGGAGCGCAAGATAAGAAATATTTACGCAATCCAGAAGCCGAAGAATATATGGAGGCATTTAAAATATCAAATCGAATTATAAGATGGTCATTTGCAGTAGAATTGCCAGGTTCGGAGGAATTTTTAAAACAATTAAAACAGCGGAATATTGTTGCAT
>ERZ1106951.1294-NODE-1294-length-22461-cov-8.597831_pt1 | contig 22461 bp, 21 predicted proteins | sample MGYA00403676_ERZ1106951 | MGnify/ENA primary metagenome ERZ1106951 (study PRJEB35170, sample SAMEA104062398) | human gut metagenome | biome: human gut; feature: human-associated habitat; material: faeces | place: Denmark | collected 2012-04-23 ...
GCAGCTCCATCACATCCTGGCTGCGGATGGTCAGCCACATATCCCGGGCCGTCTCATAGAGGTCCAGCGCAAACATGGCCCCGTTCAGGCTGCCCACACTGGTGCCCGTGATAATCCCGGGCCGCCAGCCCAGCTCCGTCAGGGCACGCCATACGCCCACCTGATAGCTGCCGCGGGCACCGCCGCCTGCCAGCACCAGTGCCCGCACCGGGGCATTGACAGAGTGATTTCCAGGTCGATTCCAGGCCATGGTCCGCACCTCCCTCTGGTCGGTTCCAGTTTTTTCAAATTATAGCATACTTTCCGGGAAAATTCTCTCTGTTTTTGCAACAAAAAAGAGGGAAGTTTTTTGCTTCCCTCTCCAGTTTCTTTGTTGGCGTTACGAATTTTGTTCCATCCAGGCTTTAAACCGGGCTCGGACGGCGGCTTCCTTGCCGCGGGGGATGGGCACCCGGGCCCCGCTCCGCATCCGGAACTCGCCTGCCGCCAGCTGCTCTGCCGCCGCCAGGTTGACCACATAGGAGCGGTGGGGCTGCAAAAAGCGGTCGTCCGCCAGCAGGGGCTTTGCCACCTCCGCAAAAGGCACCCGGAGGGAGAGGGAGGGCACGTCCTCCCCGGTGGCAAGATGGAAATGCACCACATGGTGGGTACACTCCAGATACTCGATGTTCGCAAAGGGCAGCGCCCGCAGGCCCGCCGCCGTGGACACCGCGATGACCGGGCCGTACTCCGGCTCAGTGGCACGGTCCAGCAGGGCGGTGAACTGCTCCGGGCGGAACGGCAGCAGCAGGTACTGCATGGCGTCCACCCGGTAGGCATTGTAGGCGTGGGCGGGCGTGTGGGCAAAAAAGGCCAGCGGGGCCCGCGCGCCGTGCCGCCGCAGGGTATCGGCGGCTTTCAGGCCCGCCGGGGCGTTGCCCGCCGTCAGCTCCACAAGGTAGAGCTCGTACCGGGTCCCCTCGGCGTCCCGGGCCAGCAGGGCGTCCACCCCGGGCAGCTGCTCCACGATGCAGGCATCCGCCCGGCGGGCATAATATTCCAGACACTGCCGCTCCACCCGGCCGCGCAGCACCGGGTCCGGGCTGCACACTGCAATGTGAAAGATCATGGTTTCCAAAAGCCCCCTTTCCGGGCTGTGTGCCGCACCGCTTGCATTTTGCGGGCAGCGAGAGTATCATAACAGAAAAGCACCAGACTACAACAAAAAGGAGACGCCGCCATGAAACAGCCGCTTGTCAGCATCATCCTGCCCGTTTACAACGCCCAGAGCCATCTGGCCCGGTGCCTGAGCAGCATTCGCGCCCAGACTTACCAGAACCTTGAGATCATCGTCCTCAACGATGGCTCCAAAGACCAGAGCCTGCCCGTGTGCGAAGAGTTCCGCAAAAAGGATCCCCGCATCATTCTGGTGGACAAGGCCAACTCCGGCGTCTCGGACACCCGGAACCTGGGCCTGAAACTGGCCACTGGCGAATACATCCAGTTTGTGGACAGTGACGACTACATTGACCCGGATTACACCGGGCATCTGGTAGCCGCTGCCGAGGAGCACCACGCTGACCTGGTCATCGCGCCCTACAAAATGGTCATCCCGGCAGGTGCTTCCAAACCCGAACAGGTATTGGAAAAGCTGGAGGACGAGCTGGGCGTGATGACCGTGGCCCGGCCCCCGGAAGTGCGGGAATATGGCTTCCTGCCCGCGGGCGTGTATGACAAAGACCACTTCGCGCTCCGGCTGATGGACAAGCCTGCCTCCTATTTTTACAGCGTGCTCTGGAACAAACTCTACCGCCGCATCCTGCTCACCGGCAACGACATCTGTTTTACCAGCGAGGTGCGCTGGGCGGAAGACCTTGTCTTCAACATGCAGTATATCCAGTACGCGGAAGTGTTTGTCGCCATCGGCACGCCGGGGTACTACTATGTGCAGAACCCTCAGAGCATCTGCCACACCCAGATCAACCCGGCCACCATCGTGCAGAACAAATTACAGATGTTCCGCTATTACAAAGATCTTTACACCCGGCTCGGGATGTACGAGGAGGTACGGCCCCAGCTGTACAAGTTCCTCGTGGACATTGCCGAGAGCACCTACCCCTCCGGGCCGTTCAAAAAGGCCATCGACGAGGCAAAGGCGTACTGGCGGGCCCACAAACAGTAACACAAAAGGCGAGTGACCCTGCGGTCACCCGCCTTTTTTCTGCGATTGAGCGTCCCTGACAAGGGAACTGGACCCGCGAAAGCGTGGCCTGAGGGGTCAAGCCCCGATGGCGGCGCACTTCTTGGCCAACCAGTCACGCTCTTCCTCGGTCAGGTGGGGAGCCAGCTTGGTGAAGACCTCGCGGTGGTAAGCGTTCAGCCAGTCCAGCTCGTCCCGGGTGAGGACGCCGGGCACGACGGGGGAGGTGGCAATGGGCACGAACGTGATCGGCTCAAAGCCCAGGAACGTGCCGTACTGGTTGTCGGCCTTGTGGACGCACATCAGCTCGTTCTCAATGCGGATGCCGACCTGGCCGCCCTCGTAAACGCCCGGCTCGTCGGTGACGATCATGCCCGGCTGAAACACGACGGTGTTCCGGCCGTTCAGGGCATGGGGGCCCTCATGGACGTTGCCCACAAAGCTGACGCTGTGGCCGGTGCCGCAGCGGTAGTTGATGAGGTGACGCCAGAGCGGCTCCCGGGCGATGGTATCCAGCATGTGGCCGTCGCAGTAGTTCAGCCAGACGGCCTTTGCAATGTCGATGTGGCACTGCAGCGTCCAGGTGTAGAACAGCCGCTCGTCCTCGGTCAGCTCGCCCAACGGGTAGGTGCGGGTGATATCGGTGGTGCCGTCCAGATAGGTACCGCCGCAGTCCACCAGCAGGAAGCCTTTCCGCTCCAGCTTGGCGTGGTCTTCCTCGGTGGCGTGGTAGTGCATCATGGCAGCGTTTCCGCCGTAGGCGGCGATGGTGCCAAAGCTCTCCACAAGGAACTTGTCCTGTGCGCTGCGGTACTTGTGCAGGATCTCGTCCACGGTCAGCTCGGTCAGCTCCTCACCGGCAGCCAGACGCTCTTCCAGCTCTTTCTGGAACCGGACCATGGCCACGGCGTCCCGGATGTGGGCTTCCTTGGTGTGGGCCAGCTCCACTTCGTTCTTGATGCCTTTCATGGGCAGCAGGGGGTCGGCCTCGTCTTTCACGGTGAGCGCCTTGTTCTCTTTCAGGGTCTCATACACGGCAAAATTGACGGAAGCCGGGTCGGCCAGCACGGTCTGGGGCTCGGTCTCGGCCGCCAGGAAATGGAGCACGTCGTCGTACTCGGCAATGGTCACGCCGTTCTCTTTGAGCTCGGCTGCCGCTTCCGGCTTGAGGCGGGCGGTGTTGAGGAAGAGGACCGCGCGGTTTTCGGTGACATAGCAGTAGGCCATGGCGTAGGGGGTGCACTGGATATCCATGGCACGGAGGTTGAGCAGCCAGGCCAGGTTGTCCAGCTTGCCCACCAGCTGGGCGGTGCAGCCCAGCTCCTTGAGCTTTGCCCGCAGCTGGCCCAGCTTCTCGGCGGGGGAGAAGCCTGCGTACTCTTTGGGCAGGATCCAAGCCGGGGTGGCGGGCAGGGCCGGGCGGCCCTCGGTCCAGAGCTCGTCCTCCAGATCCAGCGTTTTAATATTGCCGTGCTTTGCTTCCAGAGCCTTCTCCAGCCCGCGCACCAGCCCGCAGGAGGCCGTCAGGCCACACAGGCCCAGCTTGCCGCCCTCGGGCAGGACCTTGGCGCAATATTCTTCCACGGTGGGCACGCCCGGCTCGCCCATCTTCTGGAGCTGGATCTCGGTGCCGGCGATCTCTTTCTCGGCCTGCACAAAATAGCGGCCATCGGCCCAGACAGCACTCTCGGTCATGGTGACGACAAAGTTGGAGTTCTCGCCGTGGAAACCGGAGAAATAGGTCAGGGAGGTGTAGTGCTCCGGCAGATACTCGCTGGCGTGGGGGTCGCCCACGGGGATCAGGTAAACGTCCACACCGTTTGCTTTCATGGCGGCGCGCAGGGCGGCCAGACGCTCAGGAACAGTACTCATGCTCATTGGGTAAAGCCTTCTTTCCAAATCTTACACTTTTACAGTTGCCGGAAGAACGTCCGGCGGCGTTGGTTTGCCGCTTCTTATTGTAACATCCCCGCGCGGAGAATGCAATCCGCATCCCCTCTTGACAGTTTGTATTTGTTGTATTATACTCAATAATACAAACAGGAGGAATGAAAATGCTGTTCCGGTTGGATTTTCAGAGCGCGGTGCCCATCTACCGCCAGATCCGGGATCAGGTGGTGCTGGCCGTGGCGCAGGGGGAGCTGACCCCCGGCGAGCGGCTGCCCACCACCCGGGCACTGGCGGAGGACGCGGGCGTCAATGTAATGACCGTGAGCAAGGCCTACCAGCTGCTCAAGGCCGAGGGATATCTCGTCACCGACCGCCGGGCCGGGGCCGTCGTCCGCGCCCCGCGGGACAAGGCAGCGGGCCTGTCTGCCGACCAGACCGCCCGGCTGAAACTGCTGGCGGGCGAGGCGCGGCTGGCCGGGCTGACCCTGGACGATTTTGTGGCGGCCTGCAAAGCCGCCTTTGGCGAAACGGAGGACTGAACGATGGAGACCATGAGTGGATTTATGCTGTTGACTTTCTGGCTCTGCGCGGGCGTCAATTACATCATGCTGCGCAATATGAGCAAGCGCCAGAAGGGCCTGCTCCTGGGCGTCACCCTGCCCCCGGAGGCAGACGCCCTGCCCGAGGTGCAGGCCATTGTAAAACAATATCGAACACGGCTGGGCACCCTCTGTCTGGTCTGCGCCGCGCTCAGTGTGCCGCTGGCCTTTGTGCAGGAGACCGCCATCGCGCTGACACTCTGGATGCTCTTCTTTTTGGCCGGGCTGGCCCTGCCTTACCTGCCCCTGCTGCGGGCCAACGCAAAGCTCAAGGCACTGAAAAAAGCCCATGGCTGGCAGGGGAGCAGCTGCCGCATGGTGGATACCGGCGCGTCCGCATTCGCGCTGCCCAAGCCCATCGGGCTGTGGACCCTGCTGGTACCGCTGGTGCTCTGCCTGCTGCCCATGGCGCTGCCCGGTCTGCCCCGGGGCCTGATGCTGGTCTGCGGCATTGACGCCGCCTGCGTCCTCCTGCTCTGGGGGCTGGGGCGGTGGACGTTCCGCCGCCGGGAGGATATGGTCACCGAGGACTCCGCCCGCAACCAGACCCTGCTCCGGGTGCGGCGGCTCTACTGGGACCGCTTCTGGCGGCTGAACCTCTGGGCCATGGCCCTGCTCAACCTCTTTCTGGTTCTGGGCTACCGCTCGGAGGCCGCCATTTTGGGCGGGACGCTGGGCTTTACCGTCCTGCTGGTGGCGGCGACGCTCTGGATGGAGCTCTCCGTCCGCCGGGCGCAGGCCGCGCTGACGGAGACGGCTCCCATCGTGGCCGATGAAGACGACGCCTGGCTGGGCGGTATCTTCTACTATAACCCCACGGACAAGCGCTTCATGGTCTCCAAGCGGCTGGGCCTTGGCTCCACCGTCAACCTCGGCACCTGGGCGGGCAAACTCTACTATGCCTTTGTCGGCCTTGTGTTGGTGGTCTGCCTTGCCATCGGGCCCATCTTCGGCTTGGTGGACAGCATCCCCACCCGGCTGGAGCTCTCCGGCAGCGCTCCGGTCTGCCTCGTGGCCTCCCATGGCCAGAGCGAAAAATACCGCCTGGACACCGACGCCATCACCGATGTCCAGCTCCGGGACACCCTGCCGGATGCCGCCCGCACCTGGGGCACCGGGATGGACCACTATTTGCAGGGGGATTTCTATGTGATCGGGGAGGGGAACGCCCGGTTCTGCCTCGACCCCACCCAAAAGTGTTTTCTCCGGGTGGAGGCAGGCGGGCAGGTGTATTGGTTCACCGGAGATTCCGAGGACCACACCGCCGCCATTGCGCAGGCACTGCAATCCACCGTTCACCCCTGACGCAAAGGGCCGCGGGAGCCGAATTTTGGCTCCCGCAGCCCTTTCTTTTTGTCATTTGCCCCAAAACGCAACCAATTTGCAAAAAATGTTACAATTTTTTCTTCAAAAACGGCGTTTTACCATTGACAGCTTTGTTATAATAGAGGAGTAAGATGTTTGAGCCAGCACTCTGCGGCTCTGTGTGCTAAAAAGAAAGAGGCATTTGAATCATGACCAAAATTGATATCTTCTCCGGTTTCCTGGGTGCCGGCAAAACCACCCTGATCAAAAAACTGATCAAGGAGTCCTTTGCAGGCCAGAAAGTGGTGCTGATCGAGAACGAGTTCGGCGAGATCGGCATTGACGGCGGCTTCCTCAAGGAGTCCGGCATCCAGATCAACGAACTGAACGCCGGCTGCATCTGCTGCTCTCTGGTGGGCGATTTCCGCGCCGCCCTGCAGCAGGTGGTGGAGCAGTACCACCCGGACCGCATCGTGATCGAGCCCTCCGGCGTGGGCAAGCTGAGTGACGTGACCCGCGCCGTGGAGGGCGTGGCCGAGCACCTGGATGTCCAGCTCAGCAGCTTTGTCACCGTGGCCGACGTGAACAAGGTCAAGATGTATATGAAGAACTTCGGTGAGTTCTACGACGACCAGATCAGCCATGCAAGCTGCATCATCCTGAGCCGTACCCAGAACGCCACCGAGGAGAAGATCGCTGCTGCCGTGGCCATGCTGCGGGAGAAGAACCCCACCGCCACCATCGTGACCACCGCCTGGGACTCCCTGACCGGTGAGCAGATCCTCAAGGCTATGTCCACCAAGGACGATTTCAAGGCCGAGCTGATCGCCATGGCTGCCAAGGCCAACGAGGAGCACGCCCACGAGGATGAGGAAGAGGAGCACGAGCACCATCACGATCATGAGGACGACCACGATCATTGCTGCTGCGGCCACCATCATCATGACCACGATGACGACGAGGATGACGATGACCACGACGAGCATGAGCATCATCACGACCATGAGGACGACCACGATCATTGCTGCTGCGGCCATCACCACGACCACGACGAAGACGACGATGACCATGACGAGCATGAGCACCATCACGACGGCCACTGCTGCCATCATCACCACCACCATGACCACGACGCCGACGAGGTCTTTACCAGCTGGGGCGTCGAGACGGCCAAGAAGTTCTCCAAGGCTGACATTGAGCACGCCCTCACCGAGCTGGACACCGGCAATTACGGCATGATCCTCCGCTCCAAGGGCATCGTGGACGGCGGTGCCGACGGCTGGCTGGAGTTCGATTACGTTCCCGGCGAGTGGGAAGTCCGTCAGCGCGGCGCCGATGTGGGCGGCAAGCTGGTGGTCATCGGCTCCAAGCTGGATGAGCACGCCATCGCCACGCTGTTTGGCTGCTGATGCCCTCTCAAGCCAAGACGAAAGTATAAAAGGAGAATCCCATGGCAAACGAAATTCCCGTTTACCTGTTTGTTGGCTTCCTCGAAAGCGGCAAGACCAAGTTCATTCAGGAAACATTTGAAGACCCCAATTTCGACTCCGGCGACAAGACCCTGCTGCTGGTCTGCGAGGAGGGCGAGGAAGAATACAATCAGAAGAAATTCGCGTTCCCCGGCGTGACCCTCTACAATCTGGAGGACAAGGCCGAGCTCAACCCCCAGAACCTGGCCAAGCTGGCCAAGGAGGCCGATGCAGGCCGCGTGGTGATCGAGTACAACGGCATGTGGCTGCTGCAGGATCTGGCCAACAATCTGCCGGAGAACTGGATCGTGTACCAGTGCATCGCCACGGCGGACGGCACCACGGCCCTGACCTACGCCCGCGACAACTCCATGCGCAGCCTGATGCTGGACAAGATCGCCCGCAGCGAGCTCATCGTCTTCAACCGGGCCGAGGCCGTCAACAACGACGCCGCCCGGCAGGAACTGCACAAGCTGGTGCGTCAGGCTTCCCGCAAGTGCGATATCGCCTACGAGTTTGCCGACGGCAGCGTGGCTTACGATGATATCCCCGACCCGCTGCCGTTCGACCTGAACGCCCCGGTGGTGGAGATCGGCGATGAAGACTTTGGCATCTGGTATATGGACTGCCAGGACGAGCCCGAGAAGTACACGGGCAAAACGGTCCGCTTCCTGGCGCAGGTCTGCCAGACCAACCGGGCCGGCAAAAACAGCTTTGTGCCCGGCCGCTTTGCCATGACCTGCTGCGTGCAGGACATCCAGTTTGTCGGCTTCCCCTGCGTTTACGACGGCTACAAAGCCCTGGAGCAGCGTGCCTGGGTGCGCGTGACCGCCAAGGTCAACTACAAGTTCCACAATATCTACCGCGGCAAGGGCCCGGTGCTGACCGCCCTCTCCGTGGAGCCCGCTGAGAAGCCCCTGAACGACGTTGTGACGTTCTCTTAAATTCGCCCGTCTGCTTTGCGGACGCCTCTCCCAAACAGAGAGGCAAGGGCCGGTCTATAGCCAGTTGGCTTTAGGAGGTTGCTATGAAAGCTTTGTTCCGTATCCTGGGCACGGCGGCTGCCGTTGCTGTCACCGGCGCTGCCATCGTTGTGCTGGATCAGATCCTCAACGACAAGGCCCCGCTCCATGTGGAGGAAATCGAGTTCCCCGAGGACGCCGAAAATGACGCCGAGGAGGCCGCCAAGACCGCACAGGCTTACGCCGAGGGCGAAACCAAAGTGGAGGGCGAAGCCAAAGCCGAGGGCGAAGCCAAAGTGGAGAGCGAAGCCAAAGCGGAGGCCCCCAACCCGAACCCTGTGGAGGTCGGCCCTGCTGTTGCTCCCAAAGATGAGAACGGCAAGTTCGACCCCACCAAGATCGCGGAAGCTTCCGACTTCGGCGATTGGGAAGAGCAGGGCTGCAAGGGCTGATCTGCATTTTTTGAATCCGGAACATAAAACCCCGGCGGAGTCGAACGATCCCGCCGGGGTTTTGCTGTAACTTGCTGTATTTTCTGTTACATGGCGATCCAGCCCAGTGCATTTGCCACCGAGCTGACCAGAATGATGGCCGCGAAAACGGGGCAGAGATACTGGATCATAAAGTTGAAGATGACCTTGCGGCGGAACGGTTTGCCGCTCAAAGTGACCTCTTCCTCGATCTTTTTGACACCGATGACGCGGGAGACCAGCAGGCAGGTGGTGATGGCCGCAATGGGCATCATGACAGAGTTGGTGAGGAAATCAAAGAAATCCAAAAACTGCATCCCGAACACGGTCACGCCTGCCAGCGGGCCGTAGCCCAGGGCCGAGAGGCTGCCCAGCACCAGCATGATGACGCCGATGAGGACGGTGGCCTGATGACGGTCCCAACCCAGCTCGTCCTCAAAGGTGGAGACGGCGCTTTCGGTCAGGGCAATGGAGCTGGTGACCGCTGCAAACAGCACCAGCGTGAAAAACAGGATGCCCACCACGGTGCCAAGGCCCATGCTTTCGAACACCTTGGGGATGGTAATAAACATCAGGGCCGGGCCAGCCTGCAGGGTATCGGGGTCGCCGCCGGAGAACGAGAAGACCGCCGGAATGATCATCAGGCCCGCCATGATGGCAATGGCCGTGTCAAAAATTTCGACGTTCTCGGTGGACTCCTCAATCGAGACGTCCTTTTTCATATAGGAGCCGAACGTGACCAGAATGCCCATGGCGATGGACAGGGAATAGAACATCTGCCCCATGGCCGTGACGACGGTCATCCAGGAGAAATGGGCGACATTGGGCACGAGGAAATACTTCACACCCGCCAGCGCCCCGGGCCGGGTGACGGAGTAACCCGCAATGATGACGGAAAGCACCACCAGAATGGGCATCATGACTTTGGAAACCCGTTCCACGCCGTTGCGGACGCCCGCAAAGATGATCGCCAGCGTGAAGATGGTGAAGATGACAAAGCAGATCTCCGCCGAAGCACCATTGGAGATGAACGACGAGAAATAGCCGTCCGTGGCCAGCTCCTTGCCGTGCCCGGCAATGTATTCCGCCAGGTACCGGATGACCCAGCCGCCAATGACCGAGTAATAGGGCACGATGAGGATGGGGATGATGGCGTTGATCCAGCCGCCGAACGAGAGCCCGCCCTTTTTGCCAAAGGCCGCGAAAGCGCCCACCGGGCTCTTCTTAGTCATCCGGCCCAGAGCCGTCTCCGCCACGATCATGGTATAGCCGAACGTGAACGCCAGCAGAATGTAGATGAGCAGAAAGATGCCGCCGCCATACTTGGCCGCCAGATACGGGAAACGCCAGATGTTGCCAAGGCCAACGGACGCGCCTGCGGCCGACAGCACAAAGCCGATCTTGCCGGAGAACGCGCTCCGCTTTTTGTATTGAGGTTCCATGTTTTTCTCCTTTCCCAAATTCCAAAACGAACAAATCCAGTGTAGCACAGGCCATTGGCAAATTCAATGCACCGGAACAGTATGTTGCCATGCCCGGCCCCGCAGGCGTTCTTGTGTTCCCCCCGCCGCCGTGTTACAATAGTCTCAGGCGTTTTTCGTGTTTTTTGTCAAAGTCGGTCGGTTTTTGCCGTGCTTTGCTTTACGAATTGCACTTGATTGAAAAATTTCAACTCAAAGGAGAGATTTCATGGCGCAGACCAGACAGGATATGGGGAGCGGCAATGTCAAAAAACTGCTGCTCCAGCTCATGATCCCCGCCGTTGTGGCTCAGGTGGTCAACCTGCTGTACAACATCGTGGACCGTATTTATATCGGCCATATTGCGGGCATTGGCGCGGCGGCGCTGACGGGTGTGGGCCTGTTTGCCCCCATCCTGATGCTGCTCAACGCGTTTGCCATGCTCATCGGCGCGGGCGGCGCGCCCCGCACGGCCATCGCGCTGGGGCAGGGCAACAAAGAAGAAGCCGAAAAGATCATCGGCAACAGCTTTACCATGCTGCTGTTTTTTGCCGTGGTGCTTACCATCGGGTTCTATGCCGGGGCTCCCATCCTGCTGCGGCTCTTTGGTGCCAGCGAGGCCACCCTGCCCTATGCGCTGGCCTACAGCCGCATCTATATCCTGGGCTCGGTCTGTGTCCTCCTCGTCATGGGCATGAACCCCTTTATCACCACCCAGGGCTTTGCCAAGATCAGTATGCTGACCACCGTCATCGGCGCGGTCATCAACATCATCCTGGACCCCATCCTCATCTTTGTGCTGGACATGGGCGTGCGGGGTGCCGCCATTGCCACGGTGCTCAGCCAGGCCGTGGGTGCTTTCTGGATCCTGCGCTTCCTCACCGGGAGCAAGACCATCCTCCGGCTCCGCAAAGAGCACCTGCGGCCCGAGGGCCGGGTCATCCTGCCCGTGATGGGGCTGGGCATCTCCACCTTTGTGATGCTTTCCACCGAGAGCCTGCTCTCCATCAGCTTCAGCTCCAGCCTGGCCCGGTACGGCGGCGATGTGGCCGTGGGTGCCATGACCGTCATCACCAGCGTGTCCCAGCTCTGTACCCTGCCCATTCAGGGCATCTGCCAGGGCGGCCAGCCGGTCATGAGCTTCAACTTTGGCGCGGGCAATCAGGCCCGTGTGAAAGAGGCGTTCCGTTTCCAGTTCACCCTCTGCTTCGGGTACACCACCCTGTTCTGGCTGGGGATGATGCTGGTGCCCGGGCTGGTGGCCGGCATCTTTACCTCCGATGTCCCCCTCATCCAGTACACCACCTGGGCTATGCGCATCTACATGGCCGGTATCTTTGCCATGGGCGTTCAGATCGCCTGCCAGCAGAGCTTTATGGCGCTGGGGCAGGCCAAGGTCAGCCTCCTGCTGGCCTGCCTGCGCAAGCTCATTCTCCTCATCCCGCTCATCTTCCTCCTGCCGCACCTCCTGCCGGACCCGGTGTTCGCGGTCTTCCTCGCGGAGCCCGTCAGCGACATCACGGCGGCCAGCATCACGGTGTTCACGTTCCTGTCCCGGTTCGATAAAATTCTCGATCGGGGCGCGGCGAACGTCTGAGCGTATTTCTGGAAAGAAAAAATCCATCGCTGTTTTTGACAGCGATGGATTTTTTGTTTGCGGCTTTTATGCGTTGGTCTTCTCATCCTCCGCGACATGCTCCGGGGCCTCGGCCTGAACACGGGTCAGCATATCCATCTCGGGCATCAGCTCATGACTGACCACCGAGAGCATTTCCTCCAGCTTTTTGCAGTCCTCCGGGGAGAACCGCTCCCTGGCACGCTCAATGACGGTGTGCAGGTAGGAATAGCTGATGTTGTAGTAGTTGATATACTTCTGTGTGGGGCGGAGATGGTACTCCCGGCGGTCCACCGTGGACTGGATCTTTTCCACATAGCCCTTGCGGACCAGGCTGCCGATCTTATAAGCGGCATTGGGGGTGGAAATGCCCATCATCCGGGAAAACTCGGCAATGGTGGGCTCTCCCATGGCCATGATGCCCTCCATGCAGAACGACTCCACCGTGGTCAGGGTCGCCTCCCGGGTAGCAAAGCGCTGGAACACGCTCTGGTAAAAATGCAGTTTGAACTTGGTGTAGACTTCCTGAAACACTTCTTCCAGCAAGATGAACGCCCTCCTTGTGGCAAATTAACTCAATTTCTTTTAGTATATCACGTTTTGGAGGGAAAAATCAACGCTTGTCGCAAAATTTTCAGCGAACAACTTTTTTGCCGTGGCCCGTCCGCACCCGGATGACGCTCAACACGATAAGCTCCAGGAAAATGGCGACGCCCAACAGTACCAGAGAGCTGACCAGATTGGCCCGGGCACCCAGCACGGCCTCCGACAGGCCGGTGAGGACATAGCAGCCCGCCGAGACACCGGCCACCGTCAGCGCATAGGGCAGCTGGGTGGAAACGTGGTTCACATGGCTGCAATGGGCACCAGCCGAGGCCATGATGGTGGTGTCGGAGATCGGGGAGCAGTGGTCACCGCAGACGGCGCCGGACAGGCAGGCCGCAATGGAGATGACCAGCATCTCTCCCTCCGGGAATGCATGGCAGACGATGGGGATGAGGATGGAGAACGTGCCCCAGGAGGTGCCGGTGGCAAAGGCCAGGAAGACGGCTACCACAAAGATGATGACCGGCAGCAGATACTGCAGCGCCGCGGCCGAGCCGCCCAGCAGGTTGGCGACGTAATATTTTGCACCCAGCAGGCCGGTCATACCGGACAGCGTCCAGGCGAGGGTCAGGATCAGCATGGGGCTGACCATAGCCTTGAAGCCCTCGGGGATGCAGGCGGCAAAGTCCTGGAACGTCATTACTTCCCGCACGCGGTAGAACACAAAGGTAAAGAGCAGGGCAATGCTGCTGCCCATGACAAGGCCCATGGAAGCGTTGCAGTCCGCAAAGGCGGTAATGAAATCGGTGCCCTCAAAGAAGCCGCCGGTGTACACCATGCCAAAGATGCAGGCCACAATGAGGACGATGACCGGGGCCACCAGGTCGATGACATGGCCCTTGGTGTCGGTGCCGTCGTCCACATCGTCGCCGTAAGGGCGATCCTCGGTGGTGAAGAGGTCGCCGTTCATGGCGTTGGTCTCATTCAGCTTCATGGGGCCGTAGTCCGTCCCGGTAAAGATGACGAACAGGCTCATGACCATGGTGAGGATGGCGTAATAGTTATACGGGATGGTGCGCAGGAACATGGTAAAGCCGTTGATGCCGGAGCCCTCGGGCACCGAGGAAGTAACAGCAGCAGCCCAGCTGGACACCGGCGCAATGATGCAGATGGGGGCCGCCGTGGCGTCAATCAGGTAGGCCAGCTTGGCGCGGGAGACTTTCTGACGGTCGGTGACCGGGCGCATAACCGAGCCGACGGTCAGGCAGTTGAAGTAGTCGTCCACAAAGATCATGATCCCCAGCAGCAGGGTGGCAAACTGTGCCCCGGCCCGGGTGTGGATATGGGTGGAGGCCCACCGGCCAAAGGCCGCGCTGCCGCCGGCCTTGTTCATCAGGGCCACCAGAATGCCCAGCATGACCAGGAAGACCAGGATCCCCACATTGCTGCTGTCGGACAGCTTGGACACCATGCCACCGTCCTCATTGAAGAACAGGGTGGTCAGGGCCAGCTCCAGGTTGCCGTTGGCGTAAAGCAGGGCACCGGTGGCAATGCCCACCAGCAGGGAGGTGTAGACCTCCTTGGTGTTCAGGGCCAGCACGATGGCCACCACCGGAGGCAGCAGGGAAAGTGCCGTGCTGTACACGGCGCAGGTGTAAGTAGACGGGTCTGCGATCTTGCCCGGTGTGGCAGACGTGCACCACAACAGCAGGCCGAAGACGAGCAGAGCGCCCACCCAGGAGAGATTGTTCTTTTTCATGAAAATGATTCCTCTTGCAGATCAGGTTTGTTTTGGGGTGCGGCGGGGCAGACTATCCCCCAGAAAAGAAGAGAGGGGGTGTTTGCCGCGCCGGATTATAAAGCGTTGTATTTTGAGCTGTTCCGCGCCAGCGAGCAGGCCGCCCGCCTGTTGTGGGAGGCCCAGCAGAAAGCCGAGCAGGAGGTCCTGCGGGCCGACCCGCCGCCGTTGGAACTGGAACCTCTCCGTCATCGCTCACGCGATGCCACCTCCCCTGTCGAGGGGAGGCCTTGGCAGTCGGATGAAAGTTGATCTATTTGCCAAAGGCTCCCCTGTCAGGAAAGACTCCCCCGGCCGGGGGAGGTGGCACGAAAGTGCCGAAAGGGGAGTGGCTGGCGAGCGAAGTTCGACTGAGAGGTTTAATTCTTTTTGCTCTCGGCCTTGGCCGCAAACTTGGCGTTGTTGATGACAAAGCGCTCGTGGGTGCCGCCGCCAACGGGGCCTTTCTCGTCGTGGAGCGAGACCTTGAACACCAGCTTGCGGCCCTCCACGGCCACCAGCTCGCTCTCGCAGGTCACGGTCATGCCCACGGGAGTGGGGGCCGTGTGCTCCAGCTCCAGTTTGGTGCCCACGGTGCCGCAGCCCTCGTCCAGAGCCTCGGCCACGCTCATCCAGCAGGTCTTCTCGGCCAGTGCCACCAGAGCGGGAGTCGCAAACACGTCCAGCGTGCCGCTTCCCATGGTTTTCGCGGTGTTTTCGTTGGTCACAGCCACGGACTGCTCGCCGTGGATCCCAGTTGTCAGAGTCATAAAAATTCTCCTTTTCTTTTTGTGTAAGATGTCGAAACGACATGAATTTACGAACCAACAGTAGAATACCACATTTTGCGCCGCTGTGCACCTGTTTTGGAGATTTTTCCGCCAAAACACTTTCCTTTTGGATCGAACAAGCCCATAATAAAGGCAAAAAAGGCGGTGGAGCAGATGAGTGAGTTCTGGATGTCGTATGAAATGATCGCCCGGCGGTATGGCCCGGGGTATCAGGGCTATCCGCTGTTTGGAGCGGTGCACCTGGGAGAGCTGGAGGCAGTGGCGGTCTGCATCCTGCTGACAGCCCGCTGGTACCGCCGCAGCCCGGAACGCACCCGGCGGCGCATCCTGTGGGGCGTTACGGTTTTGCTGTTGGCAGATGAAGCCGTGCTGGTCATTGCCATGCTGGCCACCGGGCAGTGGAACTGGAGCTACCTGCCTCTCCACCTGTGCAGCATCCATATTTTCCTCTGCACAACCTGCACCCTGACCGGAAAGGACTGGTGCAAAGAGGAGCTCTACGCCCTCTGCACACCGGGGGCCGCCATTGCGCTGCTCTGCCCCGGTTGGCTGGGAACAAAGGCGTGGAGCCTCATCAACCTGCATTCTGTTACCCTCCATGGGCTGTTGGTGCTTTACCCGGTTCTGCTGGTAGCAGGCGGGTTCCGCCCGCAGGTGCGGCGGCTCCCGGCGGTGCTGGCACTCCTGTTTGGCTCGGCGCTGCCCATTTACTTTTTAAATAAAGTGCTGTACACAAACTTTTACTTTCTGAACGGCCCCACCAGCAGCCCGGTGACGGCGCTGTTTACCCAGTGGTTTGGGGAACAGTGGTATCTCCTGGGCTTTCTCCCCGCCGTGGCGCTGGTGCTGGCGGGGATGTATCTGCCGTGGTATATTCATCGAAAAAAATAGAAGCAACCTCATCTGGTTGCTTTTTGTCAAAAATTATGATACGCTAAAGATGCTGTCCGAAATGGCAGCAAGGCACTGCATACAACGGCAGGCGGTTCGGCTCTTCATCCCACTGAAAAGGGGGTGAAGCATATGCCTATTACTTTGACGTTCCATCTTTTTGGATTCACTTTTACGATCAGAGTAAAAAAATGAACCGCCACCCCGGTACGGTGACGGTTCGAGTTTTGCTCAACTGTTCTACTTAAAGGGCTAACCGCTTGTCGCAGTGCCTTTTCTATTTGTATTATAGCAAGGATGCGGTGGAAAGTCAAGCAGCAGCAAGCTGGATTTGAGGTCTTGAAACCGCACCCTTTTTGCAAAATAAAAATGCCACTTTTTTGCGTATTGGGGCAAAAAATATCTTTTTTGCAATTCCAGCAAAATTCTTCTCCAAACCCCTTGACAGGAGCCTTTCCCCATGCTATCATGAACACATGAACAAACGTTCATATAAAACCAACCCGAGAGGAGATGTCCAGATGCCGCAGCAGGAACCCGAAAAGAAAAGCGCCCCCGCCGCGCAGCCCATTGATATGCCCGATGACGAGGTGCTCTACGAGCTGGCCGACCTGTTCCGGGTATTTGGCGACTCCACCCGCATCAAGATCCTGTACGCGCTCCACGATAACGAGCTGTGCGTGCAGGACATCGCCAACGCGGTGCAGCTGAGTCAGTCCGCCGTGAGCCATCAGCTCCGGGTGCTCAAGGACTGCAAACTGGTGCGGTTCCGCCGGGAGGGCAAAACTGTTTACTACGCACTGGACGATGACCATGTGCGCAGCATCCTCTCCATGGGGATGGATCATATTGAAGAATGAGAAAGGCTGGTACTTACGATGAAGAAGACCTACAAGATCGAAGTGGACTGCGCAAACTGCGCTGCCAAGATGGAAGACGCTGCCAACACCGTTTCCGGCGTGGCAAAGGCAACCGTCAGCTTTATGACCCAGAAGATGAACGTGGAGTTTGCTGAGGGTGCAGACCCCAAGGCCACCATGCAGGAAGTGCTGACCGCCTGCAAGAAAGTGGAGGACGACTGCGAGATCTTCGGCATCTGATCTTCCGGAACCTCGGAGCCCCTCCCCCGGGAGGGGCCTTTTTATACAACGGAACGCTTTTGTGGAAAAAGAAACAGGTTTTCCACAATTTCCACCTGGTTTTCAACATTTCTTGCGGAAAAGTGCAAAAAGAGACGCCAAACAGCCTCTTTTTGTCGGGAAAAGTCTGTGGAAAAGGCGGGGGAAAACGTGGAAAAGCCCACTTACTGTGGAAAACAGGTGGAATCGGACGAAAACTCCCCCCTGAAAACCCGTGCCGAGATCCGCACAAAAGGAGAGACTGAGATGAACAAAAAACAAAAGAAAATGCTCAAGCAGATCATCGCAGCGGTGATCCTTGTAGCCATTTTGAAACTGCTGCCCAGCTTCCCCACGCCGGTGGAGCTGGTGCTGTACTACATCCCGTATCTGGTGGTCGGCTGGGACGTGCTCCGCAAGGCCATCAAGGGCATCAAGAACCGCCAGCCCTTTGACGAGTGCTTCCTGATGGCGGTTGCCACCGTGGGTGCCTTTGCCCTGGGCGATTACGTTGAGGGCTGCGCCGTTATCATCTTCTATCAGATCGGCGAGCTGTTCCAGAGCGTGGCCGTGGGCAAGAGCCGCCAGAGCATTTCCAGCCTGATGGACATCCGCCCGGACTACGCCAATATTGAGGGCGAGGACGGCAAGCTGGAACAGGTAGACCCGGATGAGGTCGAGATCGGCACCACCATCGTGGTCCAGCCCGGCGAGCGCATCCCCATTGACGGCATCATTCTGGAGGGCGCTTCGGCCCTGAACACCGCCGCCCTCACCGGCGAGAGCCTGCCCCGGGACGTCAAGGCCGGGGATGAGGTCATCAGCGGCTGTGTCAACGTCACCGGCCTGCTGAAGATTCAGACCACCAAGGAATTTGGCGAATCCACCGTCTCCAAAATTCTGGACCTCGTGGAAAACTCCAGCATGAAGAAAGCCCGGGCCGAGAACTTCATCACCCGCTTTGCCCGGGTGTACACCCCCGCTGTCTGCTACGGCGCTCTGGCACTGGCATTCCTGCCGCCCATCGTTCTGCTGTTGACGGGCCAGCCCGCCCGCTTTGGCGACTGGATCTACCGCGCCCTGACGTTCCTCGTCATCAGCTGCCCCTGCGCGCTGGTCATCTCCATCCCTCTGAGCTTCTTCGGCGGCATTGGCGGCGCTTCCGCCTGCGGCATCCTCGTCAAGGGCTCTACCTATCTGGAAGAGCTGGCCCGTACCGGTGTGGTGGTCTTTGATAAGACCGGCACCCTGACGCAGGGCACCTTTAAAGTCACCGGCATTTATCCCACGGAGGGCACCTCGCAGGACGCTCTGGTGGAGGCCGCGGCCCTGACCGAGAGCTGGTCCAAGCATCCCATCTCCCTGAGCATCAAGGCCGCTTATGGCAAGGAGATCGACCAGAGCCGCGTCACCGACGTGGAGGAGCTTGGCGGCTACGGCGTTACGGCCAAGGTGGACGGCAAAGCCGTGGCCTGCGGCAATGCCCGCCTGATGGCAAAGCTGAGCCTGACCGTCCCTGCTGTAACGGAGGCCGGCACCATCGTTCATGTGGCCATTGACGGCAAGTATGCAGGCTACCTGCTCATTGCCGATGTGGTCAAACCCCACAGCGCACAGGCCATCAAGGGCCTGAAACAGGCCGGTGTCCGCAAGACCGTCATGCTGACGGGCGACGCCGAGCCGGTGGCAAAAGCTGTTTCCGCCGAGCTGGGCCTGGACGAGTACCACGCTGGCCTGCTGCCGGGCGACAAGGTCGATCAGATCGAGAAGCTTCTGGCCTCCAAGCAGCCCAAAGAGAACCTCGCCTTTGTGGGCGACGGCGTCAACGACGCTCCTGTTCTGTCCCGTGCGGACATCGGCATTGCCATGGGTGCTCTGGGCTCCGACGCTGCCATTGAGGCCGCGGACGTTGTCCTGATGGACGACGACCCGGCCAAGATCGCTCTGGCCATGCGGATCGCGCGCCGCACCAACGGCATCGTGTACCAGAACATCGTCTTTGCGCTGGGCGTCAAGGGCATCTGCCTCATCCTCGGCGCGCTGGGCATCGCCAGCATGTGGACGGCCATCTTCGCCGACGTCGGCGTCATGATCATCGCCGTCCTCAACGCCACCCGCGCCCTCTACATCAAAGACCTTGCCAAAAAGAACGAAGCCTAAGATCCCCTTTCTCATCAAAATACAACACCCCCGCCGAGAGCTTTCCAAACGCTTTCAGCGGGGGTGTTTTGCATCCGGAAACCGCCTCTTGCAAAGCAGGATAAACCTGTTATAATACTAGATTGGAGGGTTGAACAAAATGCAACAGACGAATCAAACCATTTTGACCCCGTCCCGCGATTCCTCCGGGGCGGTTTTGGCGGCGCTGAAAGCCGCGTTCCCCCAAACCATTCCGGTGCTGACGGGGTATTTTGTGCTGGGGCTAGGCTACGGCATCTATGTGCAGTCCTTGGGCCTGCCCATCTGGCTGCCGCCCCTGATGGGCACCGTGGTATACGGCGGAAGCCTGGAATTTGTGCTGGCCTCCCTGCTGCTGGGCAGCTTTTCGCCCCTCTCTGCCTTTTTGATGGCGCTCATGATCCAGGCCCGGCACCTGTTCTACGGCCTGACCATGCTGGAGCGCTATCAGGGTTACGGCCTGCGCGGCTTTTACATGATCTACGCCATGAGCGACGAGACGTTTTCCATCACCTGTTCGGCCGAGCCGCCCGAGGGGGTAGACCGTGGGTGGTTCATGTTCTTCATCACCCTGCTGGACCAGATCTATTGGGTGGCCAGCGCTTTTCTGGGGGCAGCGGTGGGCTCCATCCTGCCGTTCAGCACCGAGGGCGTGGATTTTGTCATGACAGCCATGTTCGTGGTCATCTTCCTCAACCAGTGGGACAAAGAAAAGCAGCACTACTCCGGCTTCATCGGGCTGGCGGTACCGTTTGTCTGCCTGCTGGTGTTTGGCTCCGGCAGTTTTCTCATCCCGTCCATGATCTGCATTCTGGTGCTGCTGCTCGGGCTGCGCAAGCCCATTGAGCAGGCTGATAAAACCGAGGAGGTGGCCCCATGAGCGGAGTCCAGTTTGGCATCACCATTGCCGCCTGCACGGCAGCCACCATGCTCACCCGGTTTCTGCCGTTCCTGATCTTCTCGTCCAAGGACCAGCAGCCGTCGGAAGTCGTCCGGTATCTGGGGCGGGTGCTGCCCGCCGCCATCTTTGGAATGCTCATCATCTACTGCCTCAAGGGCGTCAGCGTCTTTACGGGCAGCCACGGCATCCCGGAGGCCATCGCCATCGGCGTGACCATCGCGCTCCATAAGTGGAAGCACGAAACACTGGTATCCATTGCAGGCGGTACGCTCTGCTATGTGCTGCTGGTGCAGCTTGTATTTTAACGTTTGTACCGCAAAAAGGACACGGCGCGCTGCCGTGTCCTTTTTTGCTGCCAACCGATCAATGATAAAATGTATCAAAATTGATCTGACGGTAGAACCGCTGCTGGAGCTGGTCGAAGCTCTCGCAGTTCTGGGCCAGCAGCCACATCACCTTGGTGATGACCGCCTCAATGGTCATGTCATGGGCTTCCAGGAAACGGAAGCGGTTCTTGACCCGTTTGCCCACCTCGTAAATGCCCACATCGCTGCCCTCGTAGGTGACCTGAGTGGTCAGGATCAGGATTTTGTGGGTCTGGTCGTAGTCGCCCAACCCCTCGGCAAAGGCGTCCATCAGCCGCTGCGGGATGCCGCCCACGCCAAAGCTTTCCACGATCACACAGTCGTAATGTTGAAAGATGGCCGGGATCAGCTCGGGGCTCAGGCCGGGAGTCAGCTTGAGCAGAAAGACTTTGGGGTTGAGCGCCCGGCCAAACTCCACCGGGCCGGTGGGCCAGGGAGAGGGGACATACCGCACCAGCCGGTCGCCCTGCACCAGCGCCAGCGCCGGGAAGTTGACCGACGCAAAGGCATCATAGCTGATGGTCTTGTTCTTTTTGGCGCGGGTGCCCGCGATGACATGCCCGCCGAACACCACCATCACGCCCCGGCTCCCGGGGTCCAGCGCACAGATCACGCTGTCCCGCAGGTTTTTCTTGGCGTCGGTGATCTCATTGGAGATGGGCTGCTGGGCGCCTGTCAGGATGATGGGCTTGTCGGCGTTCTGAATGAGGTAAGAAAGGGCCGCCGCCGAGTAGGCCAGCGTATCGGTGCCGTGGCAGATGATGAAGCCATCGTAGAGGGCGTAATTCTCCTGCACAGCCCGGGCCATCATGAGCCAGTGCTCGGGGCCCAGGTCGGTGCTGTCGATGCTGCACAGAGCCAGTGTCTCAGGGCAGCAGAGCTCCTGCAGCTCCGGCAGGTGGGCCAGCAGCTCCTCGCTGGAAAGGACGGGCTTGAGCCCCTGGGCCGTGCGTACACTGGCAATGGTGCCGCCCGTGGTGATAAAAAGCAGGCGTTGCTTGGACATAAAATGGAAGCCTCCATGAAAATTTAAATCATGGAACCAGTATAACACAATCCAAAACTTTTTGGAACTCAGTCACGGAAAACGGGCAGATTTTGTGTATAATAGAGGTGTAAGCAAACATCGGACCTGAAAAGGAGAATATAAATGTCGAACATTGTCATTATCGGTTCCGGCCCGGCGGGCGTATCGGCTGCACTGTACGCCGCGCGGGCAGGCGTGGACACCACCGTCCTGACCAAGGGCCCGGGCGCCCTGGACCGCGCTGAGCTCATTCAGAATTACTACGGCTTTGCCGAGCCCATCTCGGGGGCAGAGCTGGAGCGCCGGGGCATGGAGGGTGCCAGGGCTGTAGGCGTGAAATTTGTCACCGCCGAGGCCGTTGGCCTGACTTATACCGATAAGCTGACGGTCGAAACGCTGGACGGCGATTACCCGGCAGACGCCGTCATTCTGGCAACAGGAGCTTCCCGGGCCGCTCCCCGCATCCCCGGGCTGACCGGGCTGGAGGGCCACGGCGTGAGCTACTGCGCCACCTGCGACGCGTTTTTCTACCGTGGCAAAGATGTGGCTGTGCTGGGCAGCGGCGAGTATGCCCTGCATGAAGCGCAGGCACTGCTCCCGGTGGCAAAAAGCGTCACTTTGCTGGCCAACGGCCAGCCTCTGACTGCGGAGTTCCCGGCAGAAGTGGCTGTCCGCCCCGAAAAAGTAGAAGCCATTCTGGGCGAACAGCGGGTCTCCGGCGTCCAGCTGGCAGGCGGCGAGACTGTGGCGCTGGATGGCGTGTTCGTCGCATTGGGCGTGGCAGGCAGCACCGCTCTGGCCCGCAAGCTGGGGGCCGAAGTGGACGGGAACCGCATCGTCACCGATGAGCACATGATGACCACTCTGCCCGGCCTTTACGCAGCAGGCGACTGCACCGGCGGCCTGCTGCAGGTCGCC